>Ga0315291_10000761_pt1 | contig 42796 bp, 62 predicted proteins | sample YL17G12_20_MG_FD_203070 | JGI IMG/M metagenome (GOLD analysis project Ga0315291, IMG submission 203070) | Sediment microbial communities from Yellowstone Lake, YNP, Wyoming, USA - YL17G12_20 | ecosystem: Environmental > Aquatic > Freshwater > Lake > Sediment | place: USA: Wyoming | collected...
CGCAGAACGAAAAAGAACTTCTTTTCGTAGGCAGAGAAGAAGACAGCAAAGATGTTATCCAGATTCTAGAACTATACAAGAAAAACTGGGCGAAGAAAATCAAAACTTTTCAGCTGCAAAGACATGCGACAGGAGTCGAAGTTGCCGTAGGCGCATTCTTTAACGGCAAGGAATTCATCATGCCTGTGTGCGTTAATTTTGAACACAAGAAATTATTTCCCGGAGAGCTCGGACCAAGCACTGGCGAGATGGGGACCTCGTGCTACTGGTCAACCATGAGCCAAATTTTCAAATCAACCCTAGACCGGATGCAGCCCGCACTTGCAAATTCAGGTTATGTTGGCTATGTTGATATAAACTGCATCGTAAACTCTAGGGGAATCTATCCTCTTGAATTCACAACGCGATTCGGCTATCCTACTATAAGTTTACAGCTTGAAGGCATCCAAAGCCCTGTCGGGGAATTCCTGTACGCTATGGCAAAGGGGGAGAAATATGAGCTGAAAGTGAAAAAGGGATTCCAGATTTGTGTTGTTGTTGCAGTTCCACCTTTCCCCTTTTTGGATCCAGCTGCTTTTAAGAAATATTCCGAAGACGCGACAATAATCTTCCAGAAGCCAAATTATGAAAGCGTGCACCTTGGCGATGTCAAATTCGTTGAGGATGACTGGAGACTTGCGGGCGTCTCAGGTTACGCTTTGATCATTACGGGCTCGGGCAGTACAATGGACGAAGCTAGAAAGCAGGCTTATACAAGAGTTAGAAACATAATAATACCAAATATATTTTACAGAACTGACATCGGTGAAAGATGGTCTGAAGATTCAGATAGATTGCAAACCTGGGGATATCTCTAGTTAGCAATTTCTTTTACGAAATTATGTATCCAGTATGCCTGTTTCTTTACTTTCGCAGATTTCTTCTGCTTTTTCAGATGCTTGTACACTTTCCTGATTTTGCCCTCGTGAGCACAATATACTGCGAAAACTTCGCAGAAATTCTCCTCTGGATGAGACTGCGCATAATTTGATATGAAGTCAGGATGCTTCCGCGATTTTGAAAGTTTGCGCCTGTACTGCTTTGTTAAGTCTCCAAACAGAGCTGCGAATTCAGTATCTTTCTTTAGTTTTCTTGATACGAATTTGTAAACGAAAATATGACCTAATTCATGGAACAAAAGGTGTTGCATGCTTTGATGTGCAAGCACTTTTGACTTCCTGTCTTCAGGATTAAGGAAAATCAGCTTTTGCTGCGCCCTTACAAATGTTTCAAGGCACGTACGCTTCAGTCTGTACGGCATACTTAGGCCTATGTTTGACAACTTTTGGTCTACTAACAAGCTAGTTCTAAATACCATAAGCCCTCCAAAACTGCTGGGTTTCTGGGACATTATAAACCTTACTAAAGTGCCGCTACAAGTCGATTCTATATAAAGGCATTTATAAAGGCCTTAAAAAACCCATATATACTTTTTCTATATAAACGATATATTACCTGGTTTTCAAAAACCTGCTTAACCAGAGAACTTGAGCTTTGACCTTACCTGACTTTTTGTGCTGTTTTAGGAACCTAAAAATAGCCTTAATATCACCTTCAAACGCACAATAGACTGCAAAGACCTCGCAGAAATTGTCCCTTGGCTGGACTTGAGCATAATTTGATATGAAATCAGGGCTTGTTTTGATCCTGCCTTGCCTGCGCCTATAGCGCTTTATCAAATCCCCAAACAAATCAATGACTTCCTTTCTTTTCTTAATTTTAAGGGGAATTTTAGTTCTTACAAAAATGTGTCCGATCTCGTGCAGCAAGAAGTGCTGCATATTCTGCGCCGCAAGCGCACTTGATTTGCTGTCTTTTGGATTCAAATGTATGGTATTCCGTATTTCTTCAGTTACGCTCTCGTGTTTTGTGCGGCATAATTTGTAGTTTACTTTCAATCCTAATTTTGCTAGCTTCGCATCAACGGTCTTTCTCAGGGATTCAAAGGTCATAAAAAGAATAGAAAAAAAGGGTATAAAAATTAAATTAAATCGCCGAAGTCTGTATCTGTATCGTCAAAGACTGGAGCAGTTATGTTCCCTTCTTCAGCAGGTATAGGTGCCATAGGTGTTTGATTCATTGGTGGTGTTACATTTTGTATTGGTGGAGTAACATTCGCTGTAATGTTTTCTTCAGTTTTTTTAGCACAACCGCTGACAAATACCAGACCGACTAACAAAAATACCACTAGCAAAGCTGGCCAGAGTTTCATTCTTCATCCTCCGTGTCATTAACATCTTCAGTGTCATTAGTATCTTCGTCTCCAGATTCATCCTCATCCCCTGAATTTCCCTGTTCCATTCTGTCTTCTCTAGCTTCTTTCAGCATGTCTTTCAAGTCCTTGAAGTCGCCCGCTAATTCTGTTTTGGCTGATTCAAAATCAGTCATTTCATCAGAATCACAGGAACCCATAGATGTGGTGTCGCACGAGAGAACCGCGTCCTCGAATTTCTGCGTCAAGTCAAGCTCTTTTTGCTTTATATCTGCAAGCTTTGTCTCTGCATCGCTTACATCAACGTCTTTGGCGTCTAATTTAGCAATTGCATTTTCAGCAACGCAAAATGCAGCTTCAAATCTTCCCTGCATGAATGATTTTCCGTTTTCAGCTGCGCCCTGCAGTTTGTCATCGAGATCATCTTCATTGTCATCAAATTTTTCTTGGATTGCATCATTGATTTCGTCTATCACGTCATCATCTAAATCCATATCTTCGATTTCATTCTTGAAATCTTTGACAATGTCTTTCATATCATCGATAGTCGCGTCAAGTTCGTCTTCATCATCAGCATCACCGAGGTCTTCGGATTTCGTTTCAAACTGGTCCTTCAAATCTTCCAAATCAGAAGTATCGTTGCCTGCGTCATCCAAGTAATTAATAATTGCATCCATTGCTAATAGATGTCTTTCTGTCCTGTATTCTGCGAACCCTATTCTTGCTTGCAACTTGTCTTCCGCGAGGTCTGACTGCTGAACACATTGCTCAGCTGCGTAAACGACCGGTATTGCAAGGAGCCCTATCAGAACTAAGGCCAATGTTAGTTTCATTTTGGTCACCAAAAAATCGGTCAAGTTAGAAAATATATAAAACTATTGTTACTCGTGCAAATAATTCTGAATTAATTCTTCTTCAACGGCTTTGTAGACACTCCATTTTTCAATAGTCTAAGTATTTTTTTCTTTTGCAGGCATTTTCTTTCAATATTATCATATACCGTTACTAACAAGTAACAAATTTTAGTAAGTTTTAAGTGAATTTTGCTTTAGAAACCTTGCAATTGCGCACAGAAACCGCGATTTTGGTTTCTGAAAAGTGTCAAAACTGGATTTGGAACTAAAAAGTGTCTAAACGCACTGCGTCGCCAACATGTGACAACAAACCGCAACATATATTAAGTAGTAGCGGTTACACAAAAATAATTTCCAAACCGGAGGGAAGACAGAATGATTGTGAATGAGGAATTTCTAAGTAAGCTCCGTAGAGCGTTCAGCCTAAACCTTTATGAAGTTAAGCTTTGGACTGCTCTGTTAAGCAGAGGCGTTTCTACTGCAGGCGAACTTTCTGATATTGCTGATGTGCCGCGTTCAAGAACTTATGACGTTCTAGAATCATTGGAGCGCAAAGGCTTCGTTATTGTGAAACCTGAGAAGCCAATAAAGTACTTGGCAATCGCGCCAGGCGAAGTTCTTGAAAGAGTGCATAGAAGATTGTCAGAAGCAATGGAAGAAAGAACAAAACGTCTGACAGGTTTGAAAGACTCTGATATACTGAAGGAGCTGGCATTGTTATACAAGCAGGGCATCGAGCCAATGCAGCCAACTGATTTTTCAGGTGCGTTAAAAGGCAGACATAATTTATACGACCACTTGGCCTTGTTATGCAAAGAAGCTGAGACCTCAATTTCAATGGTTACAACCGAAGAAGGCTTGATGAGAAAAGTCAGAGCATTGAAACCAATTCTGGACAAAGCAAAAACCCGTGGAGTCAAAATAAAAATTATAGCTCCAGTCAATGAAAAAACAAAGGAAGCTATTGACAAGCTCGACGGTGTTGCAGAGATTAGAGATGTCAAGGATGTAAAAGCCAGATTTGCAATTATTGATGCCAAGCAGATATTATTCATGCTGCTTGACGACAAAGAAGTGCATCCATCCTACGACTTAGGACTCTGGGTAAATACCCCGTTCTTTGCATCAGCACTGCAAGACATGTTTGACCTGACCTGGAAGAACAAGTAAATTCTTCCAAATCTTTTTTATTTTTCTTTAGATATATATTGAGTATCCTTTCTTCTTGAAAGCTAGCTGCAATTCTTCATAAACGCCTGTTATAAGATCATAATTCTTTGCTTCTTCTAGGTTGACCCAGGCGTATTCTGTCAGCTCTGGCGGCAAGTTAACTTCGCCGCATTTGAAATCGCAGGTGCATGCAACAATCAAAGTTGGTATGCCATCGCCACGGATAAATGCCATATCTATCAAATAATCAACAGCATCAACGTCAAGATTTGTCTCCTCTTTGATTTCTCGCTTCAAAGCTTTTTCCAAAACGTTATACCACAGGCCGTCAGAATTCGGCTTTAAATGAAGGTAATCATCAGTCGTAAGTTTTCCGCCCGGCAGAATCCAGCGGTTCGGATAGTTCTTCTCACTAGGCGCTCTTTTAACAATCAAGACTCTGCCATCACCTCTGAAAATCTTGCCAGTTATAGAAATGTAATGCGATTTCTTGTCTTTGATTTCCATCACAAGACTTTTTAGCTTTTTTATATAATAATTTTCTCAAGGTGATTTGAGATACACGCAATACAGAAAGAAATTCTGAAACTGTTAAACAGGAAAGCGTACACTTACTCCGAGCTCTACAAATCACTTAAAATCAGGTCTAATTTGTTTGACTATCACCTGCAAAAACTTCTGCAGCAGAATTTAATTCTAAAGTCAAAAAGCAAATACGAACTATCAACAGTTGGGCAATCAATTTCTCCCTATCTTGAAATTGAGAAACAGCCGATAGGTGCTGTTGTGCTTGCTATCTTCAAAGCCAACAAAGTTGTTCTGATAAAAAGAGATAAGCACGCATTCCAAGGCTACTGGGCGATTCCTGGCGGCAAGATAAACTTTGGAGAAACTGCAGAACAGGCCGCTGAACGAATTTGCCTTAACGAGACTGGCTTGCATCCACTCTCAGGGAAATACCTAGCAACAGTTCAGGAGCTTGTAAAGGAGAGCAATAACAACAAACATCACTTCATCATGCTTCTTTACAAAGTAAAAGCTGAAGGAACTTTGCGTAATGGCAAGCTTTTCAACCTCAATAAATTGCCAAAGAAAATCGTGCCAAGCGATGCGCACATGTTAAAGCTCGCAAAACCAAAGCTGGCAACAAGCATAATCCGAGACAATAACAATAGATTAAAACAAGAATTATTTGATTAATCTTTATAATTATTTTACAAAATCTTCTAACGATCCTTGAGAAGTTCTAGTACTTTCCTGCGGGAGCGAAAATGTAATCTTTCTAAAATCCTTCATTGCTTTTTTATCAATTTTAAAATCATTTGGATTGTATTTTTCATCTGTCCTCACAAGCGCCATAATCGAACCGTTCCATTGAGGAGTGCTATCCTGAAAGTAAAACTTCTTTGTGGCCTCACACCACTCCACCTGCAAGACAACAGTGTTATTATAATCGGCATCCCCCAGATTACAAAGTGGACTATTGCGAAACCTTCTATTGTTTCCTTTTAATAAATGACATTTGCGGAGAGCATCTAGTGTTTTTCTGGACAGTTCATAACTTTGAGCTCCGCCATAGAAAATAATCGTGGTTTCACTTTTATCTTCAACTATTAATACCGGGTCCGGAACTACGAAATCATTTTTTATAACTCGGGTTTCCCCAGATATCCAGCCCCTGTCCTCAAAAAGAATTCTTGTATAAAACCAAAAATTTTGTTGTAAAATGTGCTCAACATAGCCGCCTTTTTTAAGAAGTTCGTCATAAACTTGTTGGGGCGCGGGCAGTTTATATTTAATGCCCATCTCTCTTGAAATATTTTGGGCAAGAATTATTTGTTCATACCAATCTAAATCTTCAAGAAAAGGGTAGCCGTCACTATCAACATTATTACCGATAAATTCCTTCGGTGTTTTACTATCAGCTTTGACGAAAAAGATCTTGCCAACAGCCTCTGCCCCCTTCGGCATTTCTATTTGTTCTTTCTCAGTCAGAGCACTAATGCTTTCAATCCATTTCATACGTTCGTTTTTGGCTTGCCACTGGCTTTTCTATAACGAAAATTGACTGAGCGAAGCGAGCCCAATTTTCGGAATAGAAAATCGACTTAAAGCTAGGTTTTAACTGCTGATTTTCTATAAGCCCAGCCTGTTTTCTTGTGAATCATTTCATAAACTCTGCCCTGTTCCTTTGCAAGCTTTAGCTTTTGTCTGTAATCGCTTTGTTCCTCTTTCCAATCCTTGGGTACGAATATGCTGTTTTTGTGCAAATCTTCCCTGTATTTTTCTAAGACTTCATCATTTGCCAGCAAAAGCAAACCATCCGTGGCCGTAAGTTGTGACTCAAGATCGCTGCGCAAAGTATTGTAAACGTTCAATATTTCCTGTAAAGGCGCTTTTGAATTCAAAGTTAATACATAATACGCCTTTGATGAAATCTTTGGTTTTGGTGCACGCATCTTGGGTGGATTCTTTGGTTCTTCTATTTTTTGTGCAGATACGAAAAACTCGTCAAGAGAACGAGTGTTAATGTCTTTCTTCATAACTGGCATGCAAAAACAAAAGCAGAAATTGATATAAATTTAACGCATCCAGATGATGAGTTAAAAGAATAGAAAAATCGGCTTAAACTGAGGTTTTCCAATTTTTCTATAAACCTTATGGCATCTGTGCCATTAAAACAAAATCATCTTGCGAGCTTGTAAGAGGATTCCAGCTATCTCCAATTCCTCTGCCAATCCAGTAAGCCATTGTTTGAGAGCTTGATGATATCAAGTCGAGCAGGGTGCCTTTCTGCTCCTGCATTGTTACAAGTCTTGAGCTTGAAATGCCTGCTAGCTGTTGTGCAACTAACTGGGCTTCATTTTTTCCGCCGAGAACATCTACTAAACCTTTATCCGCAGCTTCAGTGCCCAAAAATATTTCGCCTGTTGCCAGAGTTGCAACATAAGTTCTATCGAGATTTCTATTTGCAGAAACCGCATCAATGAATACACTGTTTATCGCATTTAGTTTTGACATTAAGTATGCTCTTTCTTCATCTGTCAGTTCTTTGTATTCAGAGCCTGTGTCCTTGAATGTCCCTGTTACGAGTCTTTCATATGTGACACCATACTTATCCATCAGACCTGAGAACTGCAGATATGAACCTGAAACTCCGATGCTTCCAGTTATTGATGCTGGGTCAGCAACAATTGTGTCCGCAGCAGAGGCGATCCAATACGCACCTGATGCTCCAATTTCACGAATCCACGCAACAACGGGTTTTTTAGCGCCTTTTACAGCTGCCGCAATCTCCTCTGATGCAACAACTGTTCCGCCAGGCGAGTTAATATCAAGAATTATTGCTTTAACTGTAGGATCTTTATCAGCTTTTTTGATTATTTTTACAATCTCTTGTGCGCTTGCTCCATCCCCCTCTAAAGAAATCGCTCCACTGATAGGAATTACAGCGATTGCAGGTTTCGTAAAGTCGCCTTCCCCAGTCTGCGTTTTGAAAATTAGGATACCTATACCGACCAATATTAATATCAGAGATAAGACTATTATTATTTGAGATGCTTGAAGCTTTTTTGTGGCCATTGAGTCTGATTTGAGATTTCGCATTATAAATCTTTTTAAATTACTTACGAGTAACTGACCTATGCGAGATTTGATAAAACTGCTTCTAAAACAAAAGCGTCTAGATAGAGCTGCTGTTGAGAAGCTCAAATTGGGTTGGGCTGAGAAACATAAGGCAAAGATTCCTCTCAGCTCAGAAATTCTTGCGGCTACAACTCCAAAAGAGGCTTTGAAGCTGAAAAAATTCCTTGTTACGAAGCCCACTCGCACTTTATCTGGAGTTGCAACCATTGCCTTGATGACAAAGCCTGCTGGATGCCCAGGCAAATGCACGTACTGCCCAACAACTGCAGATGTTCCCAAATCATATACTGGTTTTGAGCCTTCAACAATGCGTGCCCGCAGAAATGAATTTGATTCTTACAAAACCGTGAAGAACAGATTAAAACAGCTGAAATCTGTTGGTCACGCAACTGACAAATGCGAAGTCATAATTCAGGGAGGTACTTTCACATGGCTGCCTTGGTCTTACCAGAAAGAGTTTGTGAAAAGAGCTTATGACGCTTTCAATGACGAAGATGCAAAAGACCTGGAAGAAGCAAAAAAATTAAATGAAAAGGCAAAACACCGCGTAGTCTCATTAATTATAGAAACAAGACCAGACTATTGCGAGAAAAAACATATCCAGCAATTATTGGAATTGGGAGCAACAAGAGTTGAATTAGGTCTGCAGTCAGTTTATGACGACGTTTTGAAAAAAGTAAGACGCGGACACTCTGTTGAAACAGCAAAGAAAGCAATTAGGGATTTGAAAAATGCTGGCTTCAAAGTTGACCTGCACATAATGATTGGACTTCCGGGTTCTAACAAAAAATCTGACATTAAAATGTTCAAAATCCTCTTTGATGACCCCGAATTAAGACCTGACGGATTGAAAATATATCCTTGCGCTGTCATAATGGGTTCTCAACTGTATAAAGACTGGAAAACCGGCAAGTACAAGCCCATCAATGACAAGTACATCATTGATGTGTTATCAGAAGTAAAAGCAAGGTACATTCCATCCTATGTGCGCATCAAAAGAATCATGCGCGATATACCCTCTAATTACATTGCAGCCGGCTACACCTTCCCAAATCTCAGAGAATTTATTCACAAGAAGATGGCTGAGAAAGGACAGAAATGCCGCTGCATCCGTTGCAGAGAAATCGGCCACAAATTCCTTGAACTGAACATCTCGCCTAAAAACATTCAGTTGACAGTAAATAGATATGAAGCATCTAAGGGTGAGGAATTCTTTATTTCAGCTGAAGACGTCAAGAACGACATACTGATTGGCTTCTGCAGATTAAGGCTTGCTGAAAATAAAGCATTCATCAGAGAACTGCACGTCTATGGCCAAGAAATTCCTCTTGAGAACCCTGAAAATACAATTATGATTACCGCGCAGCACAAAGGTTTCGGCAAGAAGCTGCTTGAAACCGCAGAGAAAATAGCAAAGCATCACAAGCTGAAAGAGCTTTTAGTGCTTTCAGGCGTTGGAGTCAAGGAATACTACAGAAAGCTAGGGTATAAAGATAAGGACTATTACGTTGCCAAAAAATTGTAAGTTAGACTTTTAAATCGAAATAAACTGGTTTTCTCATAGCCCTGTCGTCCAGCGGCCAAGGATACGGGCCTTTGGCAGCGCAAAGGACCTTTGCTGGTTCTTCAGCTGAAGAGAGCCTGGGACCTCGGTTCGAATCCGAGCAGGGCTATTCGACTCATGGCAAGGAAAGAAGTATTGCGCGAATTCAAGAGGAAATTTATACACATTCTTGGTGTGCTTGCAATAACCCCTTTAATTTTTTTAGAACTTAGCCTTGCTGTCAAGGTATTTGCGGTGTTTGTGCTATTGGCATTATTTTCACATTGGTACTACAACCAAAGATTGGAACGAGAGAAATACTTCAAAGAGCTTGTTGGAGATTTACAAGTGCCGAAAGCTCAAAAACACGAGATACTGCGAACTGTAAAAGAAGTCAGGAAATTTGAAGAGCAAGTGATATTCGGCTTTTTGAAGGAAGTAAAACGCAGGAGAGAGAAAGAGCCGCTGCTGGCAACCTTTTACTATCTCTTCAGCACGTTCATGACACTCATACTTTTTGGTGCGCCATTTGCTGCTTTCGGTCTGATTGCTGTTGCCATAGGTGACGCAGCTGCAAGCCTTGTTGGAAAGTACTGCGGTAGGCATAAGTTACGGTGGAACAAAGAGAAAAGTGTTGAAGGCTGGATTGGCTTCTTTGCCGCAACTGCAATCTCAATTTTTATATTTCTGCAGTTTATGCCTCAATTTGCTGTTTTCAATCCATTATGGCTTGCTATTGCTGCAGGCATAACTGGCGCAACAATAGAAACTATTCCAACTGTAAACGACAACACAATAATACCCTTAGGAGTCGGATTTGTTATTTGGCTACTTGCGCTTCTTCTTTAACTTTTGTTTAGCTTTTGGCTTGGCTTTAGGTTTAACCTGAGGCTTTGGCTTTTCCTTTTCTTTCTCTCTTTGCGCTGTTAGAACCTCAAGGTCTTGTTCTATAGCTTCTATTTCGCGCTTTAATTTTAGTATAGGCTTTGTTGGTCTGGCTTCGATGAGAATGGAACCACAGGCAGGACAGCTGAAATCCGTCTCCAGAGCGTCTTCATATTTGTATTTGCGCTGGCAGGATTGGCATTCGAAAGCAAACTGCTGTTCTGCTTCCAGCTCTACTTTTTTCTGCTGCAATTTCTTCAGCAAATGACCCAAGTAAAGCGCTTTTATCTTGCCCGTATCAAGACTCCAGAAATACAGGTACCACCATTTTTTCTTAGGGTCGCGCTGTTTTGTGTAAACGGCAAGTCCTCTGTTGCTTAATTGGTACAGGTATTTTCTAGTTGCATTGATTTTTAACTTGAGTTTTTCTGCTATGGCGTTTTCAGGCACTGTTCCGCCTTTTTCCAATATAGCTAGAACTTTCAGCGTCAGCTCATCAAGAGGGACGCCTATTTCCTGAATCATAGCGAGTATACTTTTGACCATTTAGGAACACCAGCATTAATGCAATTAATAAAAACTTTGTGTTATCCTCATTTAAAACAACTTCATAATATAAGGCCCTGCTATATTAAACAGAAGCAGGCCTAATGATAGGTAAGTTAAGAAAGCAAATGCTTTCTGGGCCTTTGATTTCATTGCTTTCTGTAGGACTGAATATGCCATTCGACCGCCATCTATTGGCCCTAACGGCAGCAAGTTTATAGCCCCAATCAGCAGATTCAAGACTGCAGTTATATTAAACAGATTAAGCAGCGCCAGCAATCCACCATACAGTTTTGAAACGAATCCTTCCCCGAATTTCGCAACTAAATTCTGGTCGTATTGGAAGTTCTGCCTGAAATTGATTCCGATGTAAGCCTTGCTTTCATTACTTGGATTTGCAGCTGCTTTCATCTCATAGATATTCTCAGAAGATTTCAAGTTTATAGTGTCCCCCGGCTTTACAGCTGATAAGATCGAAACTAGTTCTGCAGATGTGTTCACATTCTTGCCATTCGCTTCTACTATTACTGTTCCTGATTCCAGACCCGACTGAGCGGCAGGGAAATCTGCAACAACCGAATCTATCTTTACTCCTGACAGAGTATCTGTCAAGCCTGCTGCTACAGGAGCAATTCCTAGTGTCAACAGAATCAAAAACAAAGTTGCAACGAAGTTTGCCATCGGACCAGCTGCAAAAACTGACAACTGAACTTTCAGAGGCTTTTTCATCAGTTGTTTTTCGTCAGGTTCAACAAACGCTAACGGTATTATTGCCATCAAGCCAATACCTGCGTTTTTTATTTTTATTTTCCATGCGCTCGCAACAACACCGTGCATACCTTCATGCACTATGAATATTACGAGGATTGCAAATAAAAATATCCAAACTGAAATAAATTGAACGGGCCCAACAGAAAGCGTTGATGGCCCTGGAAGAAGCAATTGCGCCTGAGGTCCTATGTTTGGTATTGTCAAAATTCTCCACGTTTGGTAGAAAAGCAATGCTAAAACCGCACCCATCGCTATAAAGCCAACGGGAATAGCAGCATAACCAAAATACTGCCAGAATCTTGGCGACCAATTCGCAATTTTGGCCATTAATTTATTGAATCTCTCAGTTCTATAAAGAAACATTATCTTGCCCTGTACTTCCACTTTCTTTCTTCTTATGTAAAGAAAAATCGCAAAAGCTAGGTAGAATATTACTGCTGCCGATATGTTCAGTATTAAACTGGTGTTCGTGGCCAAACCTGCACGCTCAATGTGTGGGCTTGAGCGTAGCTCAACCCACTTTCCTATCTGAACGAAGTTCAGATGGAGCAACTGAACTATTGTTCAGCTTGCTTTGATCAACCTTTTGGAAAAAGGTTGCTCTAGTCTTTCTTATACTTAGCAACTATATCTATTAAATCAATATGACCTAGGAAAAGAGCTCTGCAGCAATATCTTTTCAAGCCTAATTTGTCCATGACTTGCTTTGCCGGCTCCCCGCGACTGGTTCTTTCTTTGAACTGCTCCCATAACTGAGCAACTGGTTTTCCGCAGCTCATACATCGTATTGGAATCATCATCTTACATCACACCTTTATCTGTAACTCTTTTGCCTCTTTGCTCTTGCTCTCGAGTGCGTGCCGTATTTTCTTGCTTCTTTTCTTCTTGTGTCAGCAACTAGCAAATGCCTATCGTAATCTACGAATTTTTGTTTTAAGTCCTTGTTGCCCGTAAATACGACAAGAGCTCTTGCCATAGCGAGTCTTGAGGCTTCTGCCTGTGAGGCTTTTCCGCCACCCATAACATTAACTTCAATGTCAACTTCCGCAGCTTTTGGTCCTGCAATAAGCAGAGGTTCCTGTAATCTCAACCTATAGAATTCAGGTTCGTATAACTGCAACAAGCGAGAATTTATTCTGACTGTGCCATGGCCAGGCTTTATCGTTGCCCTTGCTACGGCAGTTTTTCTTTTGCCTGAGACGTGTATGGGTTTAGCCATGTCCTCTCAACAGTCTTGAAAGCTCTCCAATCGTGAGATGATTTTGCGTTTTTAAACCTGAGGCTTCAGCGCCAGGTACGGATTCGAATTTTTTGTCTTTGAATTCTAGAGGAACTCCGATGTAGCACTTTATTCTCGAAAATGCCATTCTTCCCCTGCTGCCCTCAGTCCACTTACTCCCATGCGGAAGCATGCCTCTGATCATGAATTTTATGATCCTGTCAGGCATTCTTTTCTTGAATGGGCCTTGGAATGGCTGAACTCTTGCTTCTCTTGTCCTATATTCAGTCACTAACATCTTCTGAGTGCCGGACATTATGGCTTTCTCACAATTTACAATTGCAATTTCCTCGCCTTCCAAGGCAAGTTTCGCAACTTTGGTAGCCATTCTTCCTGCAATCATATCTGTAGCATCAATGATTTTCATCCTAGCACCTTTATTCCAGTTCCTTTTGGATTCTTTTTTATTAATTCTGAGATTGTGAGCGTTGAACCGCCGGCTTTCTTGATTGCGGCTGCTGCGCCCGCTGAAAAGTTCCAGGCAGCGACATTCAATTTTTTTGTCAGCTTTCCTGCGCCCAGCATTTTCCCTAACACTAAGACCGTATCTCCGTTAACAGCAAATCTTTCGAGTTTTGACAAGTTAGTTTCCCTTCTTTTCCTTGTTGCTCTTTCTAGTTCTACTGCCAAACGCTGCCAAAGCTTAGCATCCTGTTTTTTGAGCTCTGCAATCGTTTTCTTCAATATTGGATTTGATGGTCCTGTTGTTTTCATGTCAATCTTTTTAAATCGCGAATAGCGATTCTCGTGTATGCGCGGGTAGTGAAGCGGTCAAACATGCTACCTTGAGGGGGTAGTCCCTTAGTGGGTTCGGAGGTTCAAATCCTCCCTCGCGCACTTTACTTCAGTTTGGCTTCTTTCAGCTTTTCCTGCAAAACCCTTACAGCCTCTGTAAGGATTTGTACTGGAGCCAATTGACCCCAGCTTTCTATTGTAAATATAAATTTCTCTTGGGAGTTCTTTGTCTTGATTCCGTGTTTCTTCAAGATGTCTTCATAAGATTCATTCCATTTTACTAAGTCAGCAATTTCCAAGTCCTTGCCATCTTTTTTCAAAATGCCCTCTGGAATTTCTTCCATTGCGGTCTTCAAATCGCCATCTTTGATTTCAAATTCAGGATAACCTCGGTAGTAGATGTGCCCTGGGCACCATTTTACGTGAACCGAGCCTTTGCCAAGAATTGCAACTGCTTCAAACTCCAGTTCCTGATTTTCAAGCAACAGCACTATTGGCGTATCAGGATAAACTGGTTTTATCGCTGGATCCTTGAATTTCATGTCAGAAGCAAAAACAGTTACTGGTCCTTTTGCCTTTAATGTAATTTTAACGGAACATTTTGCACAAAGCTTGCCCTTGCAAGTGCACTCTTCAGACAAGTTGTACGATTTTAGGTCTGTCTTTAATGGTATCAAACCCAGTCTGTGGGCAACCATTTCATCATAGAGAGCTGATGAATTTTTCAGGAAATAAACATCTTCTATTGCTAAAACAGGAACTTCAAACATTGCTGCTCTTCGCAATGCGTTCAGGAAAACCGGAGATGTCTTATCCACTATTGCTATAATTTCATTCTCAGACTGATGAATTAGTTTTATATCTGCCATTTAAACACGTCTTCCTCTCTTACCACCTTTCTTTCGGCAACCGCCGTGCGGTATTGGAGTAACATCTTCAATGCCCATTATTCTCATGCCTGCTCTTGTCAAAGCCCTGATTGCCGGCTGGGCGCCAGGTCCGGGGTATCTTGCACCGTTGTGCCCACCCTGTGCTCTGACTTTTACATATATTTTTGTGCAGCCTTTCTCCTGGGCTTCTGATGCTGCTTTTTTAGCAGCCATCATTGCTGCTGTTGGAGATGACTCTAATCTGTCTGCCTTGACCATTTGCCCGCCTGAACTGAAACCTAATGTTTCAGAACCTGTCAAGTCAGTAATATGTATGATTGTGTTATTGTACGATGCATAAATGTGAACAATTCCTAATTTTTCTGCCATTTATTTCTCCTCCGGTTTTACCGTCTCCTTTTTTTCTTCTACTAATTTAGGTATAAAACCTGGAATGAAACTAACTGCGTCAACAGGTTTAACAACATACGATGGTGAGCTAACTTTTTCATCATTTACCATCACTTTATTGTGAACTATGAATTGTCTAGCTTGCCTCGGAGTACGAGCCATTCCTTTCTTGTAAACAACTGTCTCCAGTCTCTTTTCAAGAATATTTCTCAAAGCTAATGATAAAACATCATCGAGGTCTGCTTCCTGACCAACAACTCCAATTCTCTGAAGTTTTGTAAGCAGGATTTTTTCCTCTTTCTCTCTTTTCTCTTCTGGAAGTCCAATGATAGCTTTGGCCTGGTCTCTCCAGTTTCTAAGAATAGCCTGCATTTTCCAGATTTCTTTCATTCTGCGCAGACCGTATTCTTTTGCTAAGCCGTGTTCTTCCTCGATTCTTTCAGCTCGCCAAGGATGTCTTGGTGCGCTGTATCTTTTACTTCGGCGCAACATGTTTAATTCTTACCCTCTTTCTTAGGTGATACTTTTGGTGCCTCTTTCTTTCTGATTACACCAAGAGTTGAACCTCTTCTACCAGTTGATCTTGTGTGCTGGCCTCTTACTTTCTTAGAACCGCGTGAGTGTCTGATTCCTCTGTAGACTCTGATTCGCTTCAAGTATCTGATATCCATTTCATTCTGCAGCCTCAAATCAGAAGCTACGAGATGTTTGTCAGTACCTGTTTCAAGCTCTTTCCGGTGGTTTAACATCCATACAGGAATTTCATATTTGCCGGGGTGTTTCAAAACATCTTCGATTTTTGTTACCTGTTCTGGCGTCAAATAACCGCACTTTGCTACTCTATCCAAATTGAGAACATTACAGACAGCATTAGCCATCATAAAATCACAGCCCTTGACTTTTGTCAAGGCCATAAAAACAGAAACTCCGCCCTTGATATCTTTCTCTGCAATTCTAATCAATTCTCTAAACTCATCTTGCGGAGCAGCTTCAACGTTTGGAGCTTGAGCTGGCTGTGCAGCTATCTTGATTTCGGGTTGCGCCGGTTTTATCGGTTGTGCAATTGTTGGTTTTGCTTCTTGTTTTACTTCTTCAGCCATGTTTTGCTTTTAACAAACCTAATAGAACATCAATTTTGTGCCCTATCAGGCAACCTACTGACGTAGGACTTGAAAACAGCTTAGATTATTGCTTTTTAAAGGTTTTGAGAAGCTAAAATTTTAACTCTCTGGTTCGCATACGCCACATCTGGCCTCTAACCCTGCGTTCAACTCGTTTGAGCCAGCCCCTATCTACGTCATATTTTTGGGCAATATTTTTAGCAGATTGGTTTCTTTCGCTAATCAAATACAATATTGGATCAAGATAAGCATACGAAACACCAAAAATGTCCTTGTCGAACCATGATTCGACGCAGCCCGGTTCTCTTCGTATAACATCTTCAGGCACCTTTAGGAATTTTGCTAAATCATAAACTTCGGTTTTATACATATTAATTAATGGAGCAAAATGACCATAGAAATACTCCATATGCCTTCCGAGAAGAATTTCGCTTTTGTCAATTGTGGACACAACTGCTGCTAACTTGCTGTCAGCAAACTGGAATATCAAATTATGAATTATTCTCGTAATAATATCAACATTTGTAAATGGGCCACTAGTCTTCATTACAGCACTATAATCACGTAACAACTTACTTGACTTTACAACTTTAAAGTTTAAATCTAATGTTTTTGCAATATTTATTGCAAATTTTGTCTGCTCGGCATGTTCTTTTAATCCTAAATCAACTATTATGCAAGTAACCCTTGCCTTTCCTAGTGCATTCTTGCACAATAACGCCATTGTTACAGAATCTATTCCACCAGACAGCCCCAAAACAACATTTCTGGTTAAGCCTGCATAAGTTGTTTTTTCTAGGCTATCTTTTATGAAAGAATAAATTGAATTTACGAAATTTTTATCTATCTGGCGCTCGTATTTTATGTCAATTCTGTTAATTTTATCTGGTTTTCCTGGAAAAAATTTCAGTACTTTTTTAAGATTTGAACGATACTGCATATTCTAATACATTAATTATTGAATAAAAACCTTGCTAAGTTTCAAATATTGTCCGGTATGCGACTCTTTTACTTTAGCTATAACTTCGGGTGGTCCTTCTGCAACAATCTCACCACCTTTGTCTCCACCTTCGGGCCCGAGGTCAATTATCCAGTCCGCACTTCTTATAACGTCAAGATTATGTTCGATGACAAGAACAGAGTTGCCATTGTCAACCAAATTATGCAAAATACCAAGCAACTTTTCTATATCTGCAAAGTGTAGGCCTGCTGTGGGCTCATCTAAAACATAAAATTCTCCTTTTTTGTGTAGCTTACTAGCGAGTTTCAACCGCTGTGACTCTCCGCCAGATAACGTGTCTAATGTCTGACCGAGGCTCAAATAGCCAAGCCCGACATCAACGAGCATTTTCAGTCTTTTTCTTAGCTCCGCGTTATCAAAAAGACTCATCGCTTCATCTGCAGTCATTTCCAAAATTTCAAAAATATTTTTATCTTTGTAAGTATAGCTTAAAGTTTCTGGAGCGTACTTCTTACCATCACAAGTCTCGCAAACAACCTTGACTGGCGCCATAAAATGCATATCTATTTTATTATAACCAAGACCTTCACAATCTGGACAAGCGCCAGCACTGTTAGAGCTAAAAAGAGCCTTGCTCACGTTATTTTCTTTTGCAAGAATTTCTCTAATAATTTCAAACGCACCCGAGTAAGTCGCGATGTTTCCTCTTGGAGAGGAACCAATCTGAGTTTGGTCAACAAAAACCACCTTATCCTGATACTTTTTCACAAAAATGTCATTTATCAGAGTGCTTTTTCCAGAGCCAGATACGCCAGTTACAACCGCAAATACGCCCCTAGGAATCTTAACTGAGATGTTTTTTAAGTTGTGAAGTGTTGCATTATTTATTTCCAAAAACCCCTTTGGTTGCCTACAGATGGTCTTGGTGTGCACTTTGAGTTTGCTACTCAGATATTTGCCAGTCAGCGAATCGCTATTCTTAGATATCTGCTGCGGTGTTCCAGCAGCAACAACTTTTCCGCCAAACTTACCTGCACCAGGGCCAAATTCTATTATGTAATCAGAATTATGCATAACGTCCGCGTCATGCTCGACAACAATAACTGTGTTCTGTCTATCTCTGATGCTCTTTAATATATTTATCAATCGGCTCGTATCTCGCGGATGCAAACCCGCAGTAGGTTCATCTAAAATATAAACAACTTCGATTAAATTGCTGCCCAACTCGCGCGCAAGTTTTATTCTCTGAGATTCACCACCGGAGAGAGTGTCGATAGAGCGATTCAGAGAGATATAACCTATTCCGACATCAATTAATGATTGGAGTAATTCTAACATACGAATGATAATAAGTTTAGCTATCGTATCATTTATTTTTTTAATTTCCACAATCAAATCAGTTATTGGCATATTTGCAAAGTCGCCAATAGTCTTATCACTAATTTTTACGGCCAAAGCTCGCTCATTTAATCTCATACCTTTGCAGGCAGAGCAAGGTTTAGTTGCCCAAAATAGCACATCCTTTTTTGATTTTGTCGCGGAGAGACCACGCAAGTCATTAGCACGCGTTATTAGCTGATTAACAATCCCTGTCCAACTATATGACTGAACAAATCCTTGTGCGGCATTTTTTAACTTTATTTGTGGGGAATAAAGCAAAAAATCGAGTTCTTTTTGTGTAAAATCTTTTATTAGCTTGTCAAAATTAATTTTATTTGTTGTTCTTAAAATATTCATATATCTGCTACCTGGCTTGTAGAGTGTATGCTTAATTGCGCCCAGATTCAAAGTTTTATTAAAATCTATTAATGAGTTTTGATCTACTGTGAACTCAGAACCTATGCCTTTGCATACTTTGCAGGCACCTAATGGATTGTTAAAGGAAAAGTGCGCGGCACTCAACTTCTTCGAGCCAACCCGCGAAAATAACAGTCTCAAATAAGTGTAGAGTTCCGTTGTTGTGCCAACAGTTGATCTTTGATTACCACGCATTTGCTTTTGTTCTATCATTATTGTTGAAGACAATCCTTTTATCTCGTCGATATTTGGTCTTTCCGTTCTCTGAAGAAGTCTTGCAGCGTATGTGTTAAGCGATTCTAAGTACTGTCTTTGACCTTCAGCATAAATAATATCTGATGCAACGGTGGATTTACCAGAGCCAGAAACACCAACTAGACATGTTATTTTGTTACGAGGAATCTCAATGTCTATATTTTTGAGATTATGCTCTCTTGCCCCCATTATTTTTATTGTGTCCATATTGCAATAGTTCACTTAGCATTATTAAGCTAATTGGTCAAATTATCTTAAATTTTTTAGGAAGATTTAAATATATGTCTTAATAATTAAGACTATGGAGCTAGACGGGCGAGATCAAAAGCTTATAGGGCTCTTGCAGGAAAACGGGCGTGCACAGCTGACAGATTTGGCTAAAGCACTTGGGCTTTCAATAGATTCTACGCACAAAAGACTCAAACGACTAATTGCAAACAAGGTAATTTACATTAGGGCGCAGGTAGCCCCGAAAACCATTGGTTTTGATTTAATTGCAAACGTCCAGATTAAACTGAGCAATGTCAGCGACGAAGAATTAAACAGATTTATCGCATACTTGCGAAGTCACCCCAACGTAACTGAATTAATTTCAATCTTGGGCGATTATGACATTACTTGCGTGTTCATAGCAAAAAACACAGAACAGCTCGAAACCATCTATAGAGAAGTAAGACATAAATTCAAAGATCTCATAGTAGACTGGCACAGCGTGATAAATCTCAAAATTCACAAATTTGAAGAATATGCTTTGTCGGAACTAATGAAAGCTGCCAAATAAACCTAGGATTATTAATTTTTCAACTTTAACGGAGTCCTGCTGCTCTCAGGAATCTTGCTTTGAATTGTGGTATTTGTATCAATGCTGGCATAAGAAGAAAACAGAGTTTTGTAAAATACGGTCGTGTTGCGATCATTCCGTATATTTCTTCTTGCTCTTTTTTGATCCTTAACAGCTCTTTAATCTTCGGAAAGTCATATTTAGGTTCTAAAATTCCCTTTGCAACTTCTTCCCCGCTGACGATTGCGGGTCCTATGCCTTTGCCCGTAAGGTTCATAGTAAAACCTGCCGCGTCCCCAATCAAAAACATGTTTTTGAACTTAAAACCTTTATATGACATATTTAGCGGTGCTGCAATCAGTTTCTTTCCTTTGATTTTGTATCCTTTTTCAGCGCACCACGCATCTAAATTCTTTCTAATTTCTGCTGCTGACATATCCTTTGAATTGCAACCTGCGCCTATCATTGCTGACTTTTTGTAAGGAAAAATCCATGCATAAAAAGAACCGAAAAGCTTTCTGTCGAATATAATTTCCAAGTCTTTAAAGCGGCCTTTGATTTCATACTCCATGCCAATGACCAATTTATCAGATTTTAGGTCAAGATATTCGCGAACAATTGACGCGCTTCCATCTGCGCCTATCAAGAATTTGAAAGGGATTTTTTCTTTTCCAACTTTCACAAAATTTTTGCTAATTTCTGTGACTTTTGTGTTGTATCTGATTTTGGCGCCCGCTTTTTGTGCTTGTCTCGCCTGAAATTTTCCCAAGTTTGTTCTACGAACCGTACACATTATGTTTCCCGAATCTTTTAGTGAGACTTCTGTGCCCTCAATATTTAGTAATATTCGATTTAATTGCCGTTCTAGAATTGATTTAGGAATTCCGTGGCTGAGTTCCAAATTTGTTAGACCGCCAGCACAAACTTTCAAGCCCGGAATCTTGTTTTTCTCAAGAACCAAAACGTCTTTTCCTGCTTCTGACAGCATTTTTGCTGCAGCCAGCCCGCCAGGGCCAGCACCAACTATAACAATCTCAGGCATATCATCACAAATTGCAGGACTTTAATAAAAGTTGCTAAGCTCTAGATTTGATCTGATTAATGTTATCAATAGAAATCCATGCAGACATTAGACCAAAGCCTGTCTTGTTAATTTCAAAGGGTTCAATCTTCTGAGGATTTCTCAGGAAAATCAGCATGCAATACTTTTTGTCTTTAAAAAGCTCGAAAAATTTGGGAATGTCTTCTTTCTCAATTCCGTCATCATCTCCGTATTTTTCAAGAATATTTTTAATCTTTTCAGGACTGAGATTCGAAAATTGAAGCACGTTATCGACTTCAGCTTTGATTGTTACAGGCTCTCCGGAGTCTTTAAAGTATACGGTCTCACCAGATTTTATCTTATCCCACGGAGAATACCTTGATTTATACCATCTTGATTCAATTTTCTTTTTTCCAGATAGAATTTTTTGAGTTAATTTCCAGGATTTCCGCATTATTGCCAAGTGATCCATATTATGAAATGAGCGCCGAGACTGGGATTTGCATCGAACCCATTCGATGAAAAGCGAATGGTATTCGCTTTGAACCCAGAAACCCTTGCGGGAACGGCCTGTCTCGATAGAGACATTAGCAAAAACTTGCTTTTTGCTCTATTTCCAGGACCGCGCCTTACCAGATTGGGCCACCTCGGCACAAATCACAATTCAGAATTCTGTTTAAAAACTATGCCATTCAAAATACACGTGATGTCGCAATCATAATAAGGCCAACAACCACAGTTAGTACTGCGAATAATGCTTTAATCCACTTTGGCTGTATTTTCTGGGCAAGCCAAGGACCTAGCTGGCCACCTATCAAAACTCCTGATATTGTAAAAATAGCCAGGCTCCATTTAATTCCGCCATTAAATGCGTGAACAACTGCTCCAGCTATCGCTGTACAAGCTAGAGTCGCAACAACCGTTGCAACCGCTTTGTGAATTTTTAATTTCAAAACTCGCTCCAGTAAAATCATATTAATTGTGCCAGAACCTATCGCAAGTACGCCTGTTAGAAAACCTGCCACACTAGGAACCCAAAGCCAGGGCAGCAGCTCTTTACTTTTGACTTTGTCTTTTATATTATCTGGCTCGCGAAGGGAGTAGAACATTACAGCTGAAAGAATTATAGTAAAAATGCCAAATAAGAATTGAAGCGAGGCGGATTTCAAAGTGTACGTCAGAAAAGAGCCAATGATGACGCCAGGAACCCCAAGTAAAACAAAAAGAATGAAGATATTTCTTCTTATTCCGCCACGTCGCAAATAACCTATTGTTCCCGAAGTTTTTCCAAAGAGCTGTGTTATGAAAGCGGTGCCTATGGCGAGCTTGGGATCAAGGCCTATCGCTATGAAGAAAGGCGTAAAGAGTATTGCACCTTCACCTCCAGTTACCATTGCAAATGTCGATACAAATATTGCAAACGGGAATGCATACCAGTACTCTAGCATAGGACCTTAGAAGTACTAGAACGATAATAATGCAGGCAAACTAAGCCTGCTGTAAGCGGGTTTTAATTGCTGAATTGGTATTCAGAGAAAATTAAGAACTGCTTTTCTTTTCGGCTTCAATCATCTCTGGCGGAAGCAGTATTGGGATACCATCTCTGATGGGATAAGCATACCTGCATTTCTTGCAAGTCAAGGTTTGCTTCTTTTTGTCATAAACTAAGTCTGCCTTATCCATCGGGCAGCAGATGATGTTCAATAACTCCTGAGATAATTCTTTTGCCATACCACAAAGTTTATGTTTGAAGTTTTATAAAATTACCCATGAAAATACGGGTCGCAACCTCAAGTGACGCTAAAGAAATTTGCAAAATTATGAACGCCATAGTTAAAACTAGCGACATTTCAGCTAGCAAAACTACTACAAAAAAAGAAAAAGAAATACTTTCGCGACTTACAAATCGAGAAATAGTATTTGTTTTAAAAGATGAAAATAAAATCGTTGGGTTACAATCCTTACACTTACTAGCTAAAGGTATGCCTTTAATGAGTCACGTCGGCGAGGTGGACACATACTTACTTCCGCGTTATCAGAGAAAAGGTTTTGGTAAGAAATTATTCGCAACTACTTTAAAATTTGCAAAAGCACATAACTTTGGAAAAGTAATGGTCTTTGTAAGATCTGATAACAAAGCATCCTTAGCTTTCCACAAGAATTTGGGCTTCAAACAGGTAGGTAAATTCGCGAGGCAAATAAAAATTGGGAAAAAATACGCTGATGAAATTGCACTCGAGCTTTTAATTAAATAACACCTTTGTAAACCCAGAAGCCGCCTCTCTTTGCAAGCATTTCTGTCTTACCGAAGATTTTATCCATTTCTTTAAACAGGAATTCTCCACCTTTGTTTTTTCTGGCAACTATCTGTAAACTACCGTTTTTATTCAGATAGTTTGGAGCCTCTGCAATCATTTGCGCTACAATCTTTCTGCCTGCAGCCATTGGTGGATTTAATAAAATCGCATCAAACTTCTCATCAGAAACTGGTTCGTAGACATTTCCCTGACGAACTTCAGCGTTTTTTATCCTGTTTGATTTCAGATTGTCATTTGCAACTTTCACGGCTCTTTTGTTAATATCAGTAAGAATAACGAAACAATCTTTGCATAATTTTGCGGCTACAACACCAATGAGCCCATAACCGCAGCCAAGGTCCAGGATTTTTCCTGACTTTGGTAAATCAGCCTTTTCAATCAGGAGTTTAGACGCTCTATCTATCTCGCGTGCTGAAAAAATTCCTGATGCTGACTTGAATATGAAATCAAAACCACAGATTGCCGCTTTTATTCTATATTCAAAATACTTGCACTTTGGATCTTCGATGTAATAATGCTCTTCCATTTACCTAGCAACATAACTTCCGCGTACTTGATCTAATATGGCTTTCTGATATTCTGGTTTGAATTTTTCAATTGATACGCCTTCGTAAAAATATCCGCCCCAGTAGGTTGTCGCTATTACTCTAGATGACGGGTTAAAATGCAAAACTCTGTTCGCAACTTCAATCCTTACTAACCTGCGATCCATAGGATCTGTTTTGTCTAAGGGTTTACTTGGATCAATTTTTACGTTCAAAAGATCAGTTAAGTCTTTAAAGTCAATAAATTTGTCTGGCTGTCTTCCTTTGCGTCTTGACATTTTACATCACCACCGTATCAGTTTTAACGACCATGCCTTTGTCTGCTTTTTTAAGCTCTTCTGCTGACAATTCTGCGAAACCAATTGCGAGCAGATTATTCTGCAAATCAAAGACTGCTGTTGTTGCTCCTTTCTGCAAATCAGATGTAAATGCTAAAACACCGGGAACAAAAACAGGCGAGCCGTGCTTCAGGTATTCTTTAACACCCTCATCAACCCATACTGTTGGCAGGTGGGCAACTCCTTTTTCAGGCACAATTACAAAATTTGCTACGTACTTGTCCTGTTTTGTTCGTAGATATCGCTTGTAGCTCTTTTTGATTTCGGTAAAAGTCACGGAATCATCAATTTTCATTGGGCCTGCCTGAGTTCTTCTCAAATAGGCCATGTGCGCGCCAACTTTCAGATACTCTCCTACTTGAACACAAAGAGTTCTGATGTAAGTACCGTGCTGGCAGCCAACTTCAAACTCAACATCCCTGCCTTTTACCGATTTGATTTCAAACCAGTATACCTCGCGTTCCCGCTCCCTGCGGGCAACAGCTGATTTGGATGGTGGAGTCTGCTTAATTATGCCTGTGAATTTATTGAAAGCTTCCTGCAATTGCTCTTTTGTAACTTCGCCGTGCACGTGCATTTTTCCTTCGTAGACTTTGCCAGCCAGCGAGAGTACAGGAAGAACTTTTACAGCACGACCTAAGCCTATTGGAAGAACTCCTGTGACTGCTGGATCCAAAGTACCTGCATGGCCTGCTTTTGGCTGCTCTAAAATCTCTCTGAGGTTATTGACACAATGAATTGATTTTGGTCCTGCTGGCTTGTCCAGATTAATTATTCCATAATTCAGCAATTCTTGAGCGGTCCTTTTTGGAAGTCTCTTGCTGATGCGAACTTTCTCGCGAAGAATCACTTTTCTTTCAACACGCTCGTAAGGAAGCTTGTTCATAAAATAAGAAATGAAAACGAGGTTTTAAGCCTTGGCGTTCGCACCGAAAGCTTTAAAAATGACTATTTTATAATAGTCATAAATGACTATAAAATATAAGTCATTTAGGAATGTGGAAGATGGAAATCATACAACAATTCGCGGATGCGGTGAGGAAAAAATTCGGGAAGTATTTTCTAGCTCATGGTATCCAAAAAACAAAAACTAAGACTGTGGTGAACGTGGTCATAGACGACAGAGACATAAAAAGAATGACAAAACAGGACTTGCTGAGAAAACTGGATGTCATGACAAATGCGAAGCTTTTCGAATTGCTTGCTAAAGCCAAAAGCAAGGATCACATTGAAGCAAAGGTGCATTTGCTTTCGGACTTAAACCAAGTAAATGTATGGCAAGCACTCGGAGATTCCGCTACAGTCATGGACGTGAAGTCCATGGCTGGTTTCATACAGCTAAATCTTCCTGAAAAGTTCTTTGATGCTTATGACAGGCTGCCTGAGAAGTTCAAGCTTAATGATCTCAAAAAAGAATTTGAGCAACTTTCTGGAAAACGATATCATAGAAATACGTACCAGAACTGGCTGAAAGGCCTGCAAAAGTCTGACTTTGCAAAATTAAAAGGAAAGATTTATCAAAAAATATTCAGAGGTATGGAATTGAGTAATTAATGTATTGGCATATTCATGCCTTAATGTTCAGAAATTCCAATAAAAGCCTTGCCAGTGTTAATTTCTTGGGAGAGGCTTATATGTATCTTTCAAGTACATGCACAAAATCTCATGAAAGGCGCCATGCACTTGTCTTACCTCAGGGCATAGTTCACTTGTGTAGCCAGGTATTTTGCTGGTGCTGAAATCAAAGTATATCCTGTGTGGTCCGACATTTGCCACGGGATCTTTTGAATATTTTTTCTTTGAAAGCAATTTTTTAACAGCAGTGTAGAAACTAAATTCATAGCGACCCGGAATAGGATAGTTTTCAACTATCATGCCACTTTCTTTCGCAATATTTTCTAATATTCTTTCATCAATCTTTATTGGCTTAAATGGTTCATTAAAAGTGATTTGGACTTTTTCAAACCTGAAGTCCCATGATGGATGTAGCCTTGCGTCACCGCTGTTTGGACAGTAGATGACTATATTCTCTAATTTTCCGCCTTTTGAGATTATTTCCTCACACACTTTTTTATTATGCAGCAAACTAAGTAGGTGTGGTAAATTTATTGCTGTTAGTTCTTCTGGCTGTCCCATACTTATTTGCTTCTGAAGAGAATGACCTTTTTTGCTTCTTTGAATTCTTTTGTAGCTTCGTATTGTCTTGGCGTAAAGAAGTCAGGAGTTTTCTGAACTGCACCCATCCAATGCAGTGTTTCGTAGCAGATAGGTATGCCAACGTGCATTGGTGTTCTGCCTGGAATTCGTATAAACGCTTCTGCAACATCACTTTCCGCATAAGTTATGCGAAATCTCTTAGATCCTACGGGTATATCACTATTAGAAATGTACTGTGCAAAATCCGAAATCAATCCAAATCTCGGGTCTGCCCATACTAAATCAATATCATCGTACTGTCCTTTACCTGTAACAGTTGAACCAACCGCATAAACACCAAAATTAGGTATGCGTGAATCTAAGTTGTATTTCTCGATTGCTTTTTTAGAGTCAATATAAATTGTATCCTGTCTTTCAGTAAGTACTGGATTTTTGGGATTGTCTAAGAAAGCTAAGATTAATTGCGCCACGTTGTTTTGGTCTACTGATTTAATTCCGTTAAACCAATTCTTGGCATTCGCTTTTTCTAAGCGGTTTAATTTTGCTTTTTTCAGTAAGGTCTCAAGGTCGCCCATCTTCATTTGTTTGCTATATTGAAGATTTAAAAGGCTTACTTATAGAAATTCGAGCAGAAGCTTTGCTGCTAGCCTTGAAGTCATGTTATTGACATCTTTTGGGGGGCTGACTTCAACTAAATCCATACCTTTGACTTTCTTTGTTGCGATAAGCTCTCGTAGGAGCTTGATCATGTCCTGAGGTAACATTCCCAGAGGCTCTGGCCAACCTGTGCCCGGCGCAAATGCAGGGTCTATTGCATCGATGTCAATAGAAATGTAAATACTATCAACTTCTTTCAAGAGTTCTTCAAATATGTGTTTTTCAGCTGATTTTATTGGAACTTCAGCTGAATCCCAGGAAAAGTTTTCCATTGCGAATTTCTTTTCCTTTTCAGTGTAATTTCTGATACCATAAACAAAGATTTTTTTGAATAATTTCTCTTTTACGGCTGCTCTTAGAACATCTTCGTGTGTCGGAGGAAGGAAATCATCCTGACAATCCAGATGCGCGTCAAAGTAAATCAGGCCTGCGTTTTTGTGATTCTTTGCAAATGCTTTCATCAGGCCATAAGAAACAGAGTGGTCACCGCCCAAACCTATGACAAAACTCTTGTTTTTGTATTCCTCATCAGCTTTCTTTTCGACTTCTTTGTGCATTTTGTCGAAGTCGTTCTTTTCTTTTATCTCAACAAATTCTGGTTTGACTTTGAGCTCGTCAAACTTAAAGAGATTTTTCAATTCTGCTTCAATAGCGTCAGGACCTTCTGATGCTCCTCTTCTTTCTTTTTCAACGATGCAGGCATCAAACGGAATTTTTATGATAGAAATCATTTTTTCATCGCATCGATCTTTTCCATCAAGCCGAACAATCCTAGTGCTATGAAACCATACGTAAATGAAGTCAGGATTGAGAAACCTGTTCTATATCCATAGTTACCGACATGCTGTACAAAGAAGGTTTCAACAACAAAATCTATACAGGCAATTGCTATTGCCAGGATTGTTGCCCAGCCTCTGTTATGTTCTCTTATATTTAGCATGCCCCAGAGACCAAATGGTGCTGAAAAAGTCAGCATGCTAGCCTCTTTGTTAAGCCACAAATCTCGGACATAAATTATGACCCCAAACAGCATAACCGAATACAGAAGTAAATTCAGCTTGGGCGGGGATTTTAGTGTTCTAACTTTTATGAAAACAAATCTCAGCAAAATACCACCAGCGAAGAAAAACACAACTAACTCTATTGGCACTAATCTTCCTATCAAATAAATGGACTGGTTATACTGCCAACCCAATAATTTCGTGCCTATAAACTCCATCATAAAATCGAGAATGGCTATAATCATTCCAATCGTACAATATTTGGAAATTTCCCTGAGGTCTTTTCTTGAATTCCAGAGAACTACTACTGCTAATACTGCAACAATTGCGGATAGAATTGTTAATGCGCCGAACATAGTCTACCTAATTAAGCCTCGGCTTTTTTAGCTTTCCTAGCGGGCTTTTTCTCAGCCGGCTTAGCTTCAGCTTGTGCCCCCGCAGTTTTTTTCTGTTTTGCAGGAGCTTTCTTTTCAACTTCTATACCAAGATCTTTCAAAGCTGCAACAACTTCTTCGTGTGTCGCGCCTTTCTTTATGTCCGCTTTATGCGGAAGAAGTTGCAAATGTGAAACATTTACTTTTTTTCTTCTCGTGTTACCATCAACCAAAACAAAATTCTTGCCTAAAGCATCAACAATCAGGCATTCCTTGCCGGCATCTCTGCCAGCCAGTTTTACGCACAATCTTCCAATTTCGACTGCCATTATACATAACCTCCCAACGATATCGGAATATCTTCAGATTTGATTAAACCACCTTTCAATTGTGCTCTCAGTTTTATGATATGTCTTGAGCAAGGTGAACACAACATTCCGCCGAAAGGCCTTGTAGGCTTTCTTTCAGACTTTGCAAGTTTCGCGATTTTGAATGGCTTGCCTCTTGGCTTGCCGTGCAAAACATATCCGCATATTGCACAGATGTGTTTGCCCTGCATCCTATATTTGTAATGCGTTACTGTCCTGTTTCCAGGAGTTTTGCGCTGAAAGCGCTTTAGAGAACGAGAACGGTATCTAGGTTCAGTTCTGACTTCAATCTTCGCTATTCCTTTTGTTTTTGTTCTTTTGTGCGCCATGTTTTTCTGTGGGCTTGAGGCTTCAACCGAAACCCACTTTCCAAGCGAAAATCGCTATTTTCGCTGGAGCAGCTGAATTTCATTCAGCTTGCTTTCCGTGAACGCTTTGGTAAAGGGTTCTTTTAAAGCCTTTCTCGCATCAAACTACTTTCATTAATTTTCTAAACGCTGTTGTGAATATCAGTGAAAATATAACGTACGTCCCAACCCAGCCAAGTCCTGTTGGCAAACTACTCAGCGGGAAGTGGAATGGCAACGGGATTACAACAAGACCCACCAATAATTTACTGAGTATTGCAAACACTATCAGGAATGGGACTGTTGTTATCAGCATCGGCTTCATTGACTGCATCATCAGTTTTGAATTCAAAGGCATCATCAGGCTTTGGATTTCAGCAATCTTGTGCGGGTCGTCTTTGTGCAGCTTCATTTGTTCCTGATATTTCTTCATATCTTCACGAATTTGCTTGATTAGATTCTGGTCAGTGGCATATTTGTAAATCAAAGTTGTTGCCAATGACAAAACTATTGACATTACTAAAATAAACCAAAGAGGTGGTAATCCTAAAATATGTATGTTTTTTGCTGCTTCCGTTACAGTGGCATTTGTTATATTATTAACTAAACTTGCATTTGCCATACTATTCAGCCTCCACTACTTTTCTCAATGCAGGATGCATATCAAATGCGTGCTGCTTTGCAATATCTTCATACAACCTATACATAATCATGACTGTCAGTAAGATACCTGTACCTCTGCTCAAAGCATTTCCCAAGTCTGCAAATGCTGCGAGGAAACCGACTGTTATTGCGCCCATTACTGTCAAAGCAGGTATGTATCTGTTAAGCAGAGATTCCATTACTCTTGGGTCTCTTCTAAAACCAGGTATTTGTAAACCAGAAGCAACTATTTGCTTTGCCTGGCTTGCGGCATCCATGTTTGATGTCTTTACCCATAGAATTGAAAACAAAACCGAACCGCCTATCATGAACAACGAGTAAATTAAAGCCTGACCTCCCATCGTCCAAGTTATATTTCCATTAATTATGCCAGTAACAATGTCTGGAGATGCTATCCATTTAACAAGGCCCGTTGCTGGTGAGTTGCCAGCGAATGTTCCCAAGATTGGTAAGCCTGCATTCTGCAACAATCTGGCCCAAAGCTGGATGTTGGCCATTAATGCTGCTATTAATATAACTGGAATATTCGACGTGTATATGAATCTGAGAGGCCACCTTATTCCATAGCCTCTTACTCTTCCGAATGAAAGTGGAATTTCAATTTTCATTGCCTGAGCATAAACTGAGAATGCAAAGACTGCAATCGTTACAACAATACTTGCAATCACTATTGCCGCTCCTGTTGCATCACCCATTCCAAGCGCTTTAATCAGGAACGGTATTGCACCTGCAGGCACATCAGGATTCGTAGGAGATGGGAATGGATTCAATGCTCTTACAAAAATCTGCAGACACACGCCTGCTGCGATAAATAGACTTACACCGGAGCCAAAGCCCCATTTTGTCGTTACATCATCCATTAAAACTATCAGATAACCGCCAAGCACAAGTTGAGTTATCAAGAAAATCTGCATCAAAAGGTATTTTCCAGTTCCGGCTAAAGCCGGGTCCGGCGCCAATCCGCCCATTACTACATAAATTGCAGCTTCGAAAATTATGAAGACTATAACTGCAAATCTTTGTATGGCCTGAAACTTTGCCCTGCCGTCTTTTGTCGTCAAATCAAGACCGAGCATTCCTGTTCCAGCCACTAATTGCATTATGATGCTCGCAGTAACAATAGGACCTATACCCAAACTAATGAGGGAGCCAAAACTTGCACCAAGTATAATTGAAAGATATTCAAATTGCTGCAAAGCATTTTGTCCCAGGCCTGCTAAAGGAATGTAGCCTAATAAGAAGAATATAATTAATATAATGCCGGTCCAGAGCAGTTTAGTATTAAAGCCAAGTTTCTGTACCTCTGGTTTTTTAACTTCGGGCAAATACGCTGCCAGCTCACGCCAATTTATCATTGCTAAGCCTCAATCGCCTCTCCGCCTGCCGCACGTATTTTTCTTTTGGCAGATTCCGAGAAGCTTGAGCACGTAGCTTTGACCTTGTGAGTAAGCTTGCCGTTTCCTAGAACTTTGTTGTAGCCGTGTTTTGCCAAATCTACTATAAACATATCGCCTTGTTTTGTACCTAACTGTTCGATTTTTCTGTCAAGTTCTTCAATGCTTATTGGATTTATCGGGATTTTGATTACTCTTGGTTTAAACAATATTCCGTGTTTTCCGATAGGCTCCAAACCCAAAGCATGGGCTGTTGATTCTCTGTGCGCGCCTCTCTTGCCACCTCCAGAAGAACCTTTGTGACCTTTACCTCTGTGGCGCTTGCTAAAGCCCCAGCCGTGTGATGTTTTGCCTCTTTGCTTCCTTGATTTTTTCTGTCTGCGGACTACCATTTTATTTAATCATCCTCTCAGCTGCAAACAGCTGGCATTTTAGGCATACTCGCTTCGCTCGATGCCATTTATTTGAGCTCATTTGATCATCCTCTCGATTAATTTGTTGATGTACTTTCCCCTGTAACCCAAAGCACCGCCTTCTGCATAGCTGTGTTTTATTCCTGCACGTTCAAATCCGCCTATTGGCGGGTGCAGTCTGAAGAACTGCTTTAAACCAGGTATTTGTTTCAATTCAATTTTGAAATCATAAAATGCATCTGCGAATGCTTTGATGTCAAGTTTTGTTTGATCTTTTAAGAAATTTTCAGTTAGAAGTTTATCGCCTGCAATTTTTGCCCTTGCTTGAATGAGTTTAATGAATGTTTCTTTATTTAATTCGCCGAATGTGACAAAATCTTTAACTCTGTTGACGGAGCCCATAGCACTGTCTGTGTTTGGGAGAATAACACAATAATTCTTCTTGTATAATCGCAATATATCGAAAGCTTTTCTTACATGCGGACTCAACCCAACGTCTCCTCTAACTCGGATTACCGCGATTCTCGCTCTAGTTGAAACCGCAGTTTCAGATTTTGTCTTTACCTTTTCAGTTTTCAGTTCACTCATGTTAAGCACTTAAAGAGCCGATTTTTGGCTTGACTCCTTTTACTCGCATTTCAGTTGCTCTTCTCAGAGCTTGAATTGTCGCATTGATGAAGTTGATTTTCTTTCTGGTCTGTCCAAAAGTTTTGGTCCAGATATCCTTGTAGCCTGCGGCCCTCAGTAATTTCTTGATTTCATCTTCACATGCCAGTCCCGTACCTTTTGGAGCGGGCATTAACTTTACTCTTACCGAACCCGAGCGTCCTTCAACTTTGAACGGCAGTGAGTGTGGCTCGCCACAACCGCATTTCCATTCTCCGCAGCCGCGGGCAACCTGCTGAATATTGAGTTTTGCATCGCGCAACGCTTTTTCTCTGGCAGGCATTGACTCTTTTGCTGTTCCAGTGCCAACGCCAAAGTAACCGTCGCCGTTTCCAATGATAGACATCGCCGTGAATGCAGGCTTGTTACCTTCTGCTGTCTTCTTCTGGGTTTGTCTAATCAAACGGCGCTTACCTCCGCCGAACTTACCATGTGCCTGTCCAATTAATATAAAATCTGAAGTGAGATTGGAGACTAATTTGTCAACAATTTCTGCTTCTCTAATTCTCACGCCTTTATCTAAAATCTGTCTTATGTCAGTAATTTCACCTAACTTTACTTTCTTACCTAGTTCAGTTTTTGGCTTCCAGTTCTCCAGAAACGCTGCTTGCCTTGCCGCTGCCATAGCAACGCCACGTTCTGCCGCTTCTATTCCTTGGGCTGTTGGTGCATTTGTTGGCTGAGCTTCCCTAGGTCTACCGTAGAGTTTCTTTTGTCGTGCCATTTTACCTTAGCGAAACCTCCCGTTTCGCGGGGCCCCGCTGAACTTCGTTCAGCTCGGGTTTCAAAATTTTCTCCTTGACTGCATTAAAGTCTGCAGGCAAGTTTTGCTTTTTTAAGTGTTCTGCGATGTGCTTGCCTGAAAGTCTGTCTGCTGAGGGTATTATTTTAGGATTGTAATTTATCTTTAAACCTGCATCCGCGGCACCTTTAAGAGCCGCAAATATTTTGGCGCCTTTTGTTGAAACGTGTAAACCTATGTCTAAAACCGCCTCGGTGATTTTCTTTTGTTTTGCAAGTTTACCGGCAAGCAAACCCGTAAGGTACGCTGCAGGTATATTCTTTGTACCATGTTGCCATCCAAATTCCTTAAGTTTTGAAGAGTGCGCTGTCAACAAAGTTTTGTCGCCTTTTGGGGTATACTCCACCAATTGCACTACTATGTATTTGTTTGATTTCCTTACAACTAACCGTAGTGTTTTAGACCGGAGTATTTTGATTCTTTTGCTATAATCCGTTTTACCTTCGCGTCTTCTTCTGAATCTTACTGCGTATCTAGGACCGGTTGCCATTTTATTGTTTCAAGAGTTTATTTGACTCAATGTAAAACATCATGTGACCACGGTCTCTGAAGAAACCGCCTTTGGATTTTGCATACAAATCTTTGTATGTGCTTGCTTCTAATTTTCCTTGAATTTTCAAGTTCTTCAGAGTCCTGCGTAACATTCTGATTTTATTTATCCATACACGTTTATGCGGTTCCCGCGCGTATTTCGCACCTTTGCGGGTACCCTGCCCTCGCTGTCTTCCCTTTTTGCGCTGAGCAGCTCTTGCTCGCGCCCTGTGTTTAGAAGGTCTTCTTATAGGCAAGATCTTGATTGCGTCAGACTTTATCAAAGCCCGGATATCTGCTCTTGTAATTGCCTCTTTGATTTCGTCATATCTGGCAGGATTTAATACAACTCTATCTAAACCAGCTTTTGCAACTTTCGCTGCTAGCACCTTCTGGATTTGGAGATTCATTGTTTTTTCACCTGTTTGCTTTCAGTCAGGCCAGCGCTTGTTGATTTTTTGCCCTCTGAAACATTCTTACTTCGTGGCGCAACTGGTGTTAACTCAGTATGTACTTTTTGAGTTGAAGCTTCTTTTTTGACCTCAGAAGCAACGGGTTTTGCCTCAGGTTTTTTGCTTTCTGGTTTTTTCGCTTCAACGACTTTCTTTTCAGTTGCTCTCTGAATTTTTGCTTCTTTTCTCGCTTTCAATTCAGCATCAACCGCCAACAAAAATTTGCCCGGGTCTTTAACATTTAAGAGCTTGATGTTCTTTTCTGATGCAAATTTAACTAACTGATATCTCTTCCTGTTACCTATATTTGAATTTATGATTGCAACTTCTTCTTTTGGATTTATTTTTGCTAATTGAACTAGGTTTACGACATTGACTAACTTCATTCCACTGAAGTGCAGTCCTCTTACTTCAGCAGGACCTCTGTAGCCAATCTCAACGCGCTTGCGTTTTCCTACCCTGCGCTCGCGCATTTTTGAGTGTCTTCCACGAGGACGTCTCCAAAATTCATCTTCAACCCTCATGCGATGATAATAATCCTGTCTAATGAAGTCGGGCCTCTTTTTGTTCAACTTCTTTTTTATAGCTAATAATTTTGCATCCGCCATCATACACCTACGGGTTTACCTTGTTTTTCAATTATGTAAATTCCGTCCTGGAAAACACGTCGGTCTTTTGCCGAGACGTGTGTTGATTGTTCAACTCTTGTCGCCGTCATTCCTGCGAGCTCTAAGTCCACGGACTCTACAGTTATTATCTCACCAGAAACTTTGACTATGACATTCTTTGGAATTGAAACTTTTCTTGGGCGTTTTTCGCCAAGAAAATTTGTAACTGAAAATTCAGAACCTGAAACAGTAGCAGTCATTGGGAAGTGAGTAGAACATAGCTTCAATTTATATGTGTACGGTGTTTGCACGCCTTTGAGCATATTCTTAATGTGAGCTTCGTAAGTTCCTACTAGCGCCCTAGTCGCTGCATTAACAGATTTTGCAGATATCTCGACTTTATTGCCTATGATTTTTATATTAATATATCTTGGTAAATCCCTAGTTACTTCACCTATTGGTCCTTTTGCCAATAATTTGTTGTGTTCTACTGAGATGCTTGTGCCCTGCGGCACTTCTACTACTCGAGTCTTAATTTCAATAGACATAGGCTAGCAAAACTCCTCCCTGTTTCTTTGCTTTGGCATCGATGTGTGTTGTGATGCCTTTTGAAGTTGAAAGTATTAATCTACCAAAATCTTTTGCTGGCAAGTAGCGCTTTTCGAATTTTTCAAACTCTTCCAGAGTTATTGAATAACGAGGCTTTATCACGCCTATTCTATTTATGGCGCCGATCAAAACTATTTTTATTTCTCCACCTCTTCCATTTTCTATGAATTCAAAACTTTTGATGTATTCCTCTTTCTTCAGCAAAGTCAAAACCTGTTGCAACGGTTTTGATGATGGCCTTACTGTGACTTCAGCCTTGCCTCTAGTTTCAGCGTTGTTGATTGCTGACAATGCTGCTGCAAGTGTATCGTGTAACATTCTTTTCACCTCAATTTCTTGAACCCCAGGTCTTTTGCGACTTCTCTAAAGCATCGTCCGCATATGTTCAAGTGATACTTTGCAATGTGCCTTCGAGTGCCACCGCATCTGAGGCAAATAGTCAGTCGCTGACCGTATGCTCTCTTTTTAGGAACATTATGTCTGAGGAAGCGCTGCAATTTTGTTTTCCCAACAAATATTTTTTCTGTGACTGGGCGCTTTGCCATTACAACCTTTCCACCTCTTCTTTCATCTTTACACCAAGAGTCTCTTGTGCCCAAGCTTGCGCATCTTTTGCTGATATTCTTTGAGCGGGCCCTATTCTTGCTTTTCTGATTTTGCGCGTCTTTACTCTAAAACCAGCTCTTTTGAGGCTAACTGTAACGTCAAGACCCAAAATTCCAATTTTTGGATCATATTTTATTCTAGGAATATCTATGTATTCCTTTATTCCGAAGGAAAATCCATTCTCCATGAAACTTTTTGGCATGATTTCGAAACTTACTGCTTGGAGCACTTGTTTGAGCAGTGCTTCTGCTTTCTTGCCTCTGAGTGTTACCATTGCGCCAACGGGCAAACCTGGACGCAATTTCCATGTAGCAATTCTTTTTGTGCACACAGTTTTCACAACTTTAGCACCACCCGAGATAACTTTGAGCAGGGCGGCAGCTTTGTCTACGTTTTCAGCTTCTGTTCCCGCGCCTATGTTTAAAGTGATCTTATCTACTATAATTTTCCTCATGATGTTGCTCATTGCTTCAGGTTTCATTTTGTCAGCTTAATTTCCGCCTCTTTTTCTCCGACTACAACCAATTGTTCCACCGGAGATTCCCATAAGTCTGAATCATGTTTGAGAATCGCTACTCTCTTTTTCTTGAGCTCGCCAGTTTCTTTGAATTTCTCAAGTTTAGCTATGCTTCCTACGTGCTTTCCACCGATTATGTACACTGTATTTCCTTCTGTAAGTTTGATGTGCTTTGCTGGTTTGTTCTTTTCAGCATCAAACAAAATAACATCCCCAACAGCATAATTATCCTTGTCAGCCCGGAAGTTCCAGCCGTTGTTGCAGTTTATTTGCAACTTTCCGTTTTTCACAGTGACTTTGCTGATTATTTTTGCTGGTACAAGTTTTGTGTCGCTTGCAGGTATTTCTATCAAATTCAGCAAACCGTTTTGTGTCAAGACAACTCTATAGTGTTTATTTATCTGTGCTATTGAGAGAACATCGAACAGGCCAACTGGAAAATTCAATTCCTTTCTGACTTTTCCATTGATTTTTACAGAACCCTCATTCAAGATTTTCTTGATGTGCTTGGTTATGCTGGCCAATCCTAAGATGTCCCTTAGATAAATGCTCAGAGGCATTGCATAATAAAATGTGTGCGGGCCAGGGAGCGGTCTTGCTATCCATTTTATACCCTTCCTGGCTACAGGCCAGGTCTTAGGCGCATTCAATCTTGAGATGTGATATAATTTTGCCATTTACTTTCTCTCCAGCGCCTTAGCGCGCATCTTGTCATCTAAGTTCAAAGTTATGATCATGGTTTTTGACGGGTGAATAGGGTACCTTCTTGGCGGAGCACCTGCTTTTGCCTTGAATTCGGCACCTTTTACATAAACCTTGTAATTTTTCATGTCCACTTTCTCAACTTCTCCAATTACACCGGTGAATTGACCTCTCAACACCTTGACTTTGTCACCTTTTCTTATTGGGAAGCTCCTCTTCTTGTGTTTCTGGCGCAGCTCTTTTGACAGGTGAGCTGCCATCATTTTGTGTCTCACATGCAAAGGAGCTTTTGCTCTATACTTGCGCTGCTTTCCCGGGCGCACAGATGATTTCCAATGTGGACTAAAGTCTCTCATTTTACAGTATTATTGTTGCAATCTTGGCAACTGCTGGCCATCTAATTGCAACCTCCTTTGCTATTGGTCCTTTGATTATGGTTCCTTTTGGCAAACCCAAACGGATATCTTTCAGTATAATTCCCGCATTGTCTTCGAATTGTACTTTCGTGCCATCAGGTCTTGTGAATTCTTTCTTTTGTCTGACTATTACGACTTCAGCCATCTTGTGTCGCATGTCCGGCTTTCCTTCCTTTACTGCAACTTTACAAAGGTCGCCGACGCCTGCTGCCATCAACTTCTTTGTTCTTGTTTGATAATGCATTACTGAGATAATCTGGGCTATTCTTGCGCCGCTATTGTCTGCTATATTAATGCGTGCGCCAATTGGCAGTGGTTTGCTGACGCTTGATTTTAGGTCCTTCATTTTGTAACTCCTATGAGTTTTTCAATTACAACGAATTTGACGGTCTTTGCAATAGGCCTGCATTCTGCAATTCTTACTGTGTCACCTTCTTTTGCAGCAATGCAAGGAGGGTTGTGAGCTTTTACTCTGCTTCTCCTTTTTTCGTAACGTTCAAATTTGGGTAAGTATGATAAGCGAGGCCATTCCACTGTTACAGTTCTTTGCATTTTGTCTGAAATCACAGTACCTTGGAATACTCTACCTCTGATTTTCAGTTCGCCGTGGATTGCACATCTAATGTCACTGCAATCAGTCTGGCTAGCTTTGTTTTCATTCTGTGTCTGCGTTTTTTCTTTCGTTACCATTTTGGAAGCTTTCGCTTTATGCGGTCCCAGGGACGCGCAACGAGCAAGTCGCCTTCTATCTCTATTTTTTTTCCGTCAGGCAACTCGACTTCAATCGTTATCGCGTCTTTGAAAACGCGCTTCTCGCCTTTTTTTGTTTCGAGCGTGATTGTCTTGTAGGTCTCATCCACGATTTTGCCTGCGAGTCCAATATTTGCAGGGTTTTTCGCCCGCACAACTTTTGCGCGCAAGCCTATCAGTTCGTGGCGAGCCACGTTTGATGGAGTTATTACCATTGTTTACCACACAGATATTGCATCTGTGCTTTGTTTTGCTTATGCGATTACTCAACTTCTGTTTTGACGTCGATGCTTTCAGGTGCGAAGCCCAATTCCACAAGGATATCTTTCATCCTCTTTCTGTGATCGCCTTGCAGCTCTACAATACCATCTTTGTATGTTCCGCCGCAAGCAAACTTTGCTTTCAGCTGCTTCACGATGTGCCTCAGTTCTTCTTCCTTATTTTCCATTCCTATGATCACAGTTGCGAGTGCGTTGAATTTTTTCTTCACTGCTTTTACAGTGATTTTGGCGCCCTCTTTGGAAATTGTGGCACATACGCACAATTCTTCAGGTAATCCGCATGTTGCACAATTTACTGGCATTGTTTTGTTTACTTTCCTCCTGTTGTTTTTTGCGTAGCGGAAGCTGAGCTTCCTGCTAGAGTATTAAACCGCGCAATGGTGCGCTTGATTGCTCTGATTTTTCCTGGACTCTGCATAGCAGTTCCGGTTGCTCTTTGAGTTTTAAGCTTGATGAGTTCCTTTCTCAATTCAAGCAGCTTATCAGCTCTTTCTTTTACGGACATTTTCCTGATTTCAGCTGCCCTTAGTATTGCCATTATTTTTTCTCCTCGGTCTTTGTTTCAATTTTAACTTCTGGTTGCGCAGCAGGTTTTGCTTCTGGTTCTGACGCAGTCTGCTCAGCGAAAGGTTTCTTCCGCGCAGTTTTCGGCGCACGAGGTTTCTTAGGTTTTTCAGCAGAAACTTCAACTGTCACCTCAGTTTTTTGAGGTTCCACAGGCTTTGCTTCCGTTACTGGTTGAGCTTGAATAACGACTTCTTTTATCTTAATTCTGTCAGGAAGTCTGATGTCTGGCGGCATAATTCTTACTTGTATGCCGACAGTTCCTGAGCGCAGGTTTGCTGGCACAATTGATGTATCAACATTTTCAAGCGCTATTTGGCCGCTTTTTTTCATGTAGCCTGCAGGGAATCTCCAGCGTTTTGCTCTCGCACCAGGCACTCCTCTGCCACTGATTTTTATTTCGGCTCCGAGTGCGCCAGATCGCATTATATCTGTGAGCGCTTTGTAGCCGATTGCTTTGAAACGTGCAGCTCCGAATCTTTCCAAGTCAGAAGCTATTTTGCTTGCAACTACTGCTGCGCTTAGAGACGGATTCATGATTTCTCTAACTTCGATTTGCGGATTTTCTAAACCAAATTTTGTTTTCAAAGTTGTTGTCAACTCGGTAATTGTTTTTCCACCACGCCCAATTATCAGACCTGGCTTTACAACATCAATGATTATTTTCTCTCCAAGAGGTGTTCTGTCAATCGCTATTCTTCCAATTCCGGCTATCTTTGGAACTTGATGCTCTACATACTCTTTGATTTTCAGATACTTTACCTTTTCTTTGATGAACTCTCGCTCAATCATTTCTTGACCTCTTGCTTCTTCTTCAGTTCAACTTCTTTCACAACCATTTCGAAATTTGTATTCTTTCTTTGCCTGTGTCTTCTGCCGTAGTGCCATAATTTCTGGCCTTTCTGGGCAGCGGCATGAATAATTGTTAATTTTGTTGCGTCAAGTCCCTTACCGATTGCCTGGCTTTTCAGATTTTCAAGCAAGGCACGTATGTGTTGTGTCGCTAGTCGAGGATATCTTCCAGGACCAATGCCTGGCTTTGGGCTTATGCTTCTGTTGTAGCGTCTGAATGGTATTGCTTCTTTCTGTTCGATGACTGCCTGCAAGTGCTTGATTGCTTTGTCCACTTGCTTGCCCTTCAAATAGCGTGCAATTTCGACAGAATGCTTTGTTGATACTGGCATGTTTCTGCCGGCTATCCGCGCCATACTCTTGGCATCAAAACTTTGGAAGCTATATTTAACTGCCATTTTACTTTACCGATATGAATTTGGAACCGCGGGTTGCACCAATACCAGGACCTCCGTGCTTTACATCGAATCTGGTTGTCATTACAAAATCGCCAAGTGTCCAACCAACCATGTCCGGTATGATGTCTATTGGCACAAACTCTTTGCCATTGTGAATTGAGATTTTGAGACCGAACATCTGAGGCAAAATTGTCATATCTCTGCAGTGTGTTTTGATCGGCTTCTTGTATTTGCCGGCTTTTGCGGCATCTACCTTTACAAGCAACTTCTTTTGCTCAGGTGTGAAGCCTCTCTTGATATTTCTTCTTTGTCTCGCTGGCAATAATTTTGCCAACTCATTCAAACCCATTTTTTGCAATTCTTCTGCAGTTTTGCCTCTATACGTGAATATTTTTGGCATGTTTACTTCTTGCCTCCACGACCGGTCTTTCTAGGCCACAGTAAACCAATCTTTCTACCAGGCGGTGTGCCCCTTCTGGTTGTAGTTGGTATACCTAATGAACGTCTGTGAGATCCACCAAATGGATGGTCTATGGCATTCTTTGCAACACCTGAAACGTGTGGATGTAATTTATTTCGCGCCTTTCTCGCAATGTTGTGCTTTCCGCCTTTTACCCAAGGCTTTTCCACTCTTCCTCCACCAGCTATAACACCAATGACTGCTCTGCAATTAGGATTAAATGCAACAACTTGTTTTGAAGGCATTTTTACAAAAACCTTCCCACCTTCCTTGCTTACTATTTGCGCTGCTGTGCCAGATGTCCTGACTAATTTGCCTCCGTCAAAAGGTGTATGTTCTATATTATAGACTGGGAAACCTGTTGGAACGTCGCCAAGTTTCTGCACACATCCTGGCTGCATCGGAGCACCAGGACCTAAGAAGACTACATCGCTTTTCCTTACACCCAGAGCTGCCGGCACCAAGCCAACATCTCCAGTCTCATATTTTATTATCATTAAAGGAGCTGAGTGACCAACTGAGTTCACTAAATCCATAACTTCGCCGCGCAATAATTTTACGGATGGTTTTGCGAGCTTTATTGCACCAAAGTAACGGTGGCTAGGCGATAAGTAACGAGGGCCTCCAGCACCTCTTGCCTGCGTGGTTAATCGTTTAGCCATCAACCGCACTCCGTTGACGAGTGATCGTATTGGCTAACGCCAATACAATTTATCTGCACTCGTATTTTTTTGAACTTCATCTTTATACCAATCCTAACTGCGTTGTAACATCTGAAGCAGGTGTTTCCGGCCTCAATTTGATGAAGGCCTTTTTCTCGCCTGTTCGTAACACCGTTGTATTCACAGATACAACTTTTACATTGAAGGCTTTTTGCGCAGCCCACTTGATTTGCTTTTTCTCAGCTTTTCTGTCAACTATGAATATTAGTATATTTTCAGCTTCCATCTGCCGCACTGCTTTTTCTGTGCTTAATGGATGCTGTAGTATTGTGAACGGATCTGGTGTCATGTGAACAGTTTCTCCTTGGTCATCAAATCCAGAGCTGCCTGAGTCCAGATTGTCAGTCTTGATGGCTTTGCGCCTGGGGCCAATTGTTCGGCATTTAAATGTTTGACCTGGACAACTTCTACTCCAGGAATATTTGCGGCAGATTTTTCGGCCGCGCAAGCTTTTGAGACTATGATTAATGGTCCTACTTTTCTCTTGTATTTTCTTCCTCGTAATTTGCCCCTTCCGGCTCTCAATGTTTTCACTTTTGTTCTTTCAAGCTCGATTTCCAGTCCTAATTTTTTCAGAACAGCAAAAACATCTTTTGCTTTTTTCAAATCTTCGAATTTGTTTTCAACAATAAGCGGAATTGATTTTATAGCATCAATTTTGTGCTTTGCAGCAACTAAATTTCTGTCAGTAGTTGCGGCAATTGCAGACCTTGTTGCCTTTTTCTTTTCTTTGATATTTATTTTTTCAGCAAAATTCTTTCCAACTTCTGGCGGGAAAGCTTTGACACCTTTGACAGTTTGCGCACCTAATGCGCCTACCCAACCGAATTGGGATCCTCGGTGCCATAAGGCTTTACGCGCAACTCTTGAAATTCCCTTACCGTAAGTTCCACCGAATTTTCGTCTTCGCTTTGGCCAGGCTTTGCCCTGCTTCGCGCCGGCTCTTGGGTCTGCCCCATAAGGCTGGTGCTTGTGTGATTGCAATGCTATCGCAACTCGGGAAATCAGATCCGGTCTTATCGGCTCTGCAAACTGTGCTGGCAACTCTACATCAGCCAGTTTCTCGCCGTTGATTGAGTAAAGATTCACAATTTTCATGTCTAACCTTGCTGACTCCTTGTTGACACAAATGTTATTTCGGGTGCTTGTGATAAAGCACTCCTGAACAACCGTGTCGGTTGTGATAATATAATCAAACGCTTTCTTGCACCAGGCACCGAGCCTGAGATTAAAATGTAACTCGATTTTACAACTCCGTATCTTGAAAATCCTGAAATAGGGGTTACTGGAGCAGTTTTTGAATCTGAAATTCTGAGAATCTGCTTGTTGTGTTCTGTTCTTGTGTGGAAGCCCATCTGTCCTGGCTGTA
>Ga0315291_10000762_pt1 | contig 42742 bp, 27 predicted proteins | sample YL17G12_20_MG_FD_203070 | JGI IMG/M metagenome (GOLD analysis project Ga0315291, IMG submission 203070) | Sediment microbial communities from Yellowstone Lake, YNP, Wyoming, USA - YL17G12_20 | ecosystem: Environmental > Aquatic > Freshwater > Lake > Sediment | place: USA: Wyoming | collected...
TTGTCGAACATCTCAATCAGCCGGTCGATATACGCTGCGGGGAGTTCAGGCTCGTCGCCCTGAACATTGATGACGACGTCGCAATCTATAGTGCGCACCGCTTCCGCTGTGCGGTCGGTGCCGGAGGAATGCTTCGCGGAAGTCATCACGGCGTCGCCGCCGAATTCGCGCACGGCCTCGAAAATTCGCTTGTCGTCGGTGGCGACGATCACGCGCGAAGCGCGGGCGCTTTTTGACGCGGCTTCGTAAGCATGCTGGACGAGATACTTACCAGTTTCCTTAAGGAGAGGCTTGCCCGGCAGGCGCGTGGATGCGTAACGCACCGGAATGACCACGACGGCCGGCGCCCCTCTCTCTATTTTTCTTTCCGCCATCATGGGATATTGATTCTACGTAAAAACATTGTCGTGTCAATGAAAGAAAAAGAAAATTTTAGATGTGCTCTTATATGCATCTTTTTCCGCCCACAATCCACGCCCACCCCGCTTCAAAAACGGCGCGCCTTGATGTGACACTGTCCGGAACAATCCGGAACTTTGCGGCACGTGTTCCGCTTTTTCACCCGCGCGCCGATTTCCCCTTACCCCTGTGCCTCACCGACCTTACAACTTCCGCAAAGCCGGTGTACCGGTACTTTCCGGCACATTCTTAAAATTTCATTTTGGCCGCAGAGGTGCACTGAGGCACGCGGGAAAATTCCCACTGGCGAAACGATTCAAAACGCACCGTTTTTGTGCGATTTTTGTCCATACCCGGACGCTTTTCGTTCAGTACCGGACTGATTTAAGACGCATTTTGACGCACACCAGTGCATCGCGTTTTTTTACCACGAAGCCCTCGTCCCGTATCACTAATCCCTATCCCGAAGTGTGTCCCGTGAAGTTGCGAACGTCAAGGACTTTTTGGAAAATTCCGCAAAATTTCCCGAAAACCCGCGCCCCGCAAGGGAATAAAATGTACCTGGTACATTTATTTCTCGACCCGCGGCATTTGCATATTCCGGAAACTTTTATTAGGCTGTTGCGTCTAAGGTGATGAGACACTACCACCGATCACGTTTTTGGAGGCATGACCATGTTTAGGATGTTATTGATTCTCGCAATTCTTGGCGTTCTGGTCCTTCCGTCCCTTGGCCCCGCACTCGGCGCGGAGCAGAAGACGGATTTGACGACCATCAAAATCGGCGAGTCGGAGGGTGTGAACCCCAAGGAGAAATTCGCCTCCTACTACAAGCCCGTGGAGTACAAGGCCGAGGCGAAGATCGAGCCGTACGCTCTGCCGCTTGACACCGCGCAGGTGACGAACTTCGATAATTTCACAAAGAAAATAAAACTCGATGACGCCGCGCTGGCGCTGCTGAAGAAGAACGGCTTCACGGTTATTCCATACATGGACAAGGGATGCTCTGACATCACGCAGCCGTACGAGGCGTTGAAGCACATGGAACTGCCGGTATTCGTCACGTCGGATACGCTCCTGCACCTGTATCACATCCAGTTCGACGAGACGCTCAAGGGCGTTGAGGAGCGGGAATTCTACCCCGACATCCTTGCGATGACGAAGGCGATGTACGAGGCGTCGCTGGCCGCGTATAACGATTTCATGAAACGCACGCAGACTGCGCAACTTACCGAGGACGGCGGACGATATGCGGAGGCCATGCGCCGCAACATCATCTTCTTCGCGGTCGCGCTGTCGGTTTTGGAGCAGCCGCAGGAGATCACGGTGGAATCGGTGATGAAAATGCCGCAGGAGGATTTTGCGGCGTTCCTGGAGAAGGTGAGGGATTTGTCGAGGGACAAGAGATTCCAGGATGCCTTGCAGAACCTTCAGTTCCGCGGTCAGCGGCGGGAAGAAGACCTGAAGATTGTCCTGGCGAAATATGACGAGGCGGTGACGAACGGGAAATTCCCCGTCGAGAAGCCGACGGAGTTTCCGGACTGGGTGAAGACGGCGGTTGACGCCGAGCGGAAAAATATCGACGCGCACGAGGGTTTTGAGAAGAGTCCACTGTTCAATTACAAGGAAGATTACTCGCAGTACGTCCCGCGCGGGCATTACACGCGCTCGTTCATCCTGCAAAAATATTTCAAGTCGATGATGTGGTACGGTCGGCTGACTTTCCTTATCAAAGGAAGCAAAACGATATTCCCGGATATGACGGCGGAGCAGGCGGCAGCGGAAGCGAAGATCCAGACGTTTCAGGCATGCCTCATCAGCGGAATGGTCAATCAGGTCGCGGTGGGGGACAGGACCGCGGCGGACATCTGGAACCGCATTTACGAGGTAACGGCTTATTATGTGGGCCTCGCGGATGATTTGACGCTGTACGAATACCGCGAAGAAATGCGAAAAGTTTACGGCGGCGAGTTCAAGACGAGCGACCTGCTCGACGACAAGAAGTGGTTTGAGTTCCGCAAGGGCTTGGCGCTACTTCGCCCGCCCGCGATATACAGCGGAACCGGCGACATTACGCTTGAAAAGCCGCCGGGCATCGCGACGGAAGATGACTTGAAGAAAGCGCTCGCAGACACGCAGGGCATGCGCTTCATGGGCCAGCGGTACATCCCGGATTCGTATATGATGGGAAAACTGGTTTATCCGACCGTCGGCGCGCCGCAGCAGGGCGCTGGGGAGTGCTTCACGCTTGTGCAGACGGAGGCCGGCCCGGCGCGCGGATTCCCGCGTGGGCTTGACGTAATGACGATCCTCGGCAGCGCACGCGCCCGCGCTATACTTGACGCAGAAGGCGATTCGAAGTACGAGAAATACGACGAGACGATGAAGGAACTCACGGACGAGTTCGGGAAATTCACGCCGGAGGAATGGAACCGGAACCTGTACTGGTCGTGGCTGTATTGCCTGAAGGCGCTGCTGGAACCGGCGGGGAAGGGCACGCCGTCGTTCATGCAGACGGAGGCGTGGACGGACAAGGAACTCAACGCCTCGCTCGCGTCATGGGCGGAGTTGCGGCACGACACGATTTTGTATGCGAAGCAGTCTTATACGATGGCCGCGACGGGAATGCCGATGGAGCCGAAGATGGTTGAGGGCTACGTGGAGCCGGTGCCGGAGTTTTACGCGCGCCTGCTCGCCATGACGCAGATGACGACGCGCGGCCTCGACGACATGAAGGTCCTCGACGACAATGCGAAGGCCCGCCTGGCATCGCTGGAGGACATCCTTAAGCAGTTGCTTGATATTTCCGTGAAGGAACTCAAGAACGAGAAACTTACGGAGCAGGAGTATGATTTCATCCGCAATTTCGCGGATTCACTGGACTCCGTCGTTGCGGGCGTGAATACGCAAGGCAAGGACACGACGATTGTCGCTGATGTGCATACCGACACCAACACCGGCCAGTGCCTTGAGGAAGGCGTCGGCTACGTGCGGCTGCTGGTAGCGGCGTACCGGATGCCGGACGGCGGGATGGTCGTCGGCGCGGGGCCGGTGCTCTCGTATCACGAGTTCAAGCAGCCGATGGCGGACCGCCTGACGGACGAGAAGTGGAAAGAGATGCTCGGCAAGGGCGAAGCGCCGGGCAAGCAGAAATGGGCGGCGTCGTTCGCGTCCGACTCGTCGGACTAGTCCGACTGGTCAGACTCCGGTGTCTTGCAGCAAGCGGCGTCGGCATCCGATGCCGCTTGTTTTTCTTTCGGGTTCAATTGTTGACCGCGGGCGGCGGCGCTACTATAATGGCGTCTCTTTACGGACCGCACAATCCTACGGAGAAAAGCATGGAGCGCTACGTAACTCCCCTCGGCAACAGGTGGAAAAGCCCGGAGATGTCGGAGTTGTTTTCCGACCACACGAAGTACACGACATGGCGGAAACTGTGGGTCGCGCTGGCGGAATGCCAGAAGGCGCTCGGCCTGAACATCACCGACAGGCAGATAGCGCAGATGCGCGAGGCCTGCGACAAACTTGACCTCGCCGCCGCCACAGCCGAGGAACGCAAGACCCGTCACGAAACGATGGCGCACATCCGCGTCTTCGCCGCGCAATGCCCCGACGCCGCGCCCATCATCCACCTCGGCGCGACAAGCGCGTTTGTCATGGACAACACGGACATCATCATCATGCGCGACGCGCTCCGCATACTCCTGAAGAAAGTCGTCAACTGCATCTCCGCGCTTGCGGCGTTCGCGCGGGAATGGGCGGGGAAGCCCACCCTCGCGTTTACGCACTTCCAGCCCGCGCAACTCACCACCGTCGGCAAGCGCGCGTGCCTCTGGATGCAGGACCTCCTCCTCGACCTCAAGGAAATCGAGTACCGGCTGGAAAACCTTGCCCTGCTTGGCGTGAAGGGCACCACGGGAACGCAGGCGTCGTTCCTGCAACTGTTCGACGGCGACGAAAAGAAGGTCGAACGGCTTGACCAGATGTTCACGGAAAAGATGGGATTCAAGCGCTCGTTCGACGTTACCGGCCAGACTTATCCAAGAAAAGTGGACAGCCAAATTCTCTCGGCTCTCTCATCTATTGCGCAGTCCGCGCACAAGTTCGCCTGTGACATGCGCCTGCTGCAGCACCTTGGCGAGATTCAGGAACCGTTTGAGGCCGAGCAGGTCGGCTCCTCCGCAATGCCGTACAAACGCAACCCCATGCGCGCGGAACGCATCGCGTCGCTGGCGGAATACGTCATGAACATCGCGCAGAATCCCGCGCACATCGCGGCGAACCAGTGGTTCGAAAGAACGCTCGACGATTCCGCCAACCGCAGGATAAGCATTCCCGAGGCGTTTCTGGCGGCAGACGTAATCCTTGACATCTACCTCAACGTGGCGCGGGGACTGGTCGTGAACGAAAAGGTCATCGGCGTGCATGTCGCCGAGGAACTGCCTTTCATGGCGAGCGAAGTGATACTCGTGGAGGCTGTGAAGGCCGGCGGCAACAGGCAGGAACTGCACGAAAGGCTGCGCCGCCATTCCATCGAGGCCGCGAAAGGAGTAAAGGAACGCGGAGAAAAAAACGATTTTGTACAGCGCGTCTCTGCGGACAAGGCCTTCGCGGCGGTCAGGGATCGCCTGACGGGAATTTTGAAGGCGGAGAACTTTGTGGGCCTCGCGCCCCGCCAAACTCTCAAGTATCTTGACACGCGCGTCAAAGAGGCGCTTGCGCCGTACAATAATCTGCTGGGCGCAGAAACAAGCGTGGATGTATAAGGCATGGATAGAGAAGAGAGCGGGTCATTGAGGATGAGAGTAACCGGATGAAAAAACTGCTGATTATTCCCACGTATAACGAGAGCGCGAACATCGGGCCGCTCGTGAAGAGCGTGCGCGAGCATGTGCCGGACATGCACATTCTGATAATCGACGACAACTCGCCGGACGGGACCGGCCGGCTGGCGGATGAACTCGCCGGGAAATATCCCGATATCTCGGTGATGCACCGGCCGGGCAAGATGGGGCTGGGATCGGCCTACGTGAGCGGTTTCAAGAAGGCGCTGGCGGACGGATATGATTTGATTTGCCAGATGGACGCGGACTTCAGCCACAATCCGTCGTATTTGCCGGCGCTTCTCAAGGGGATGGAAGATCACGACATAATGATAGGCTCGCGATACGTGGCCGGCGGCGGCACTAAAAACTGGGGTATTCACCGGCAGATTCTCAGCAGGACTTCGAATTTCGTTGCGCGACTCATACTTGGCATAGGCGTCCGCGACTGCACCGGCGGATTCCGCTGTTACAAGAGGCACGTGATGGAGGCGATAAATCCCGACACGATATTTTCAACCGGGTATTCGTTTGTTGAGGAAGTCCTGTTCAAGGCCGTGAAATCCGGAGCGCGGGTAGGGGAGGCTCCGATTATTTTCGTCGAACGCAGGCACGGAAAATCCAAAATATCGAAGCGCGAAATATTCAAGGCAATGGCGACCCTGTTGAAACTCCGCTTTGGTCCGGGCAAGAAATAAATCGCGAAATTGTCATATCGTGCCGTAAAATAACCTTCAACAATACTTCATATTGTTCCGGCGGTAGGTGAAATCACATCGCACAATCCGCATAACCCTTGAGTACGACGGCACGCGGTATTCCGGCTGGCAGCGCCAGCGCGGAGCCATTACCATCCAACAGGCCGTTGAAGAAGTCCTCCAGCAACTCTTCCAGCAGAAAATAAGGATCGAAGGCTCCGGCCGCACTGACGCCGGCGTCCACGCGCTGGGCCAGGTGGCGTCTTTCAAGATCGACGCCGCCCACGACAGGGGAATCCTCAAAAGGGGCGCGCGCCTTAATCGCGGGAGGCTGATGCTCGCGCTGAATTCGCTCTTACCGGATGACATTGTTGTGACGGACGCCCGCGAAGTCCCGCCAAATTTTCATGCGCGGCATTCAGCGAAGAAGAAAAGATATTCCTACTACATCTTGAACCGGAGATACAGCAGCGCGATTCATCGCGAGCGGTGCTATTTCTATCCGAGTCATCTCAACCTCAACCTTTTGCGCCGGGCCTCGAAGGTGCTGACCGGAAAACACTCGTTCCGCGCGTTCGCGTCGGAGTCGTTCAAGAAAAAAAGTTACGTGCGGAATCTCACGCGCCTCTCTATAAGGAGGCACGGCGACCTGCTGAAATTCACCTTCGAGGCCGACGGGTTCCTATACAACATGATTCGGAACATCGTGGGGACTTTACTTGAAGCGGGGCGCGGGAAGATTTCTGCGGCGGATGTCCGGCGCATCCTGCACAGCGAGAAGCGGCACCTCGCCGGGCCGAAGGTCCCGGCGCATGGGCTGTATCTTGAAAAAGTTTCTTATTGAGGGGCGGGCTGATGCTGAAGCAACGAGCCGTGGCGGCGACATTTCTTCTTTTCGCTTCCATAGGGGCCGCTTTCGTGTCCGTTGTCTCGAGCGGGCTGTGGGAGGACAAGCAGAGCGCCCTCCTGGCGGCGGGCGCGGTGGCGGCGGCGGGCCTTGCCGCAGGGCTGTTGGGGCGGCGGCTTTTCTTTTTTATGAAAGACATCGCCAACGGCCCGGTACTCCTCGCCCGGCACGCGGACGCCGCCGCCGCGTGCATTGCGGTAACGTTGCTGATAGTGTTTATGATTCCCGTTATGGGGCATATTGACGGGAAGGTCGCATTGGCGGCGCTGTTCGGGGTAGATTTTCTAACCCTTGTTTATGCGGGTGTGTGCCTTGGGGTCGCGGTTGAGTACGTGAAGGACAAGATACACTGGGTGGCGGCGGCGTTCCTTGCAGGGCTGGCGGCGGGATTTGGGATAGGGGCGGGACATCTGCCGGAAGTGATGCTCGGATGCGCCACGTGCGGCGCGGCGGCTTCGCTCCTTTTCGGGGCAGGCCACCGGCGAATCGGCGAAGAGGGCGGCGGTTGGAAGCAAAGCGCGATTCGCGCCGCGTTTGTGGCGGTGATTTGCGTCATCGGAATCGGCGTGCTGATGATGGCGCAACCTGCTGTAGAGCGCGCGGCACACGTCGGGAAGGGGATAACCAACACCGCCACACCCAAAGCCGGGCAACTGGTGTTGTACATGAAAAGCCTCTACGAGTACATTGCGCAGCCTCTCAAAACGTTCCTTATGGCGTTGGCCGTGATAAGCCTGGCGTACGCGGCGGCAATGACGTTCGTGAAAGACTCAAAAAAATTCATGGCGAGGCATAATGCGGTGAAACATAGCCTCGTCTCGCTTTTCGCGCTGGCGGCGATGGGCGCTCTGCTGCTTTTCAGCCTTCTGTCCCCGAATTTATCAAAGCAATATGACGTGCTGGAAAAATACAAGGCGCCCCAGATTCGTTCAGGAGGAGGGAAATGAAGGCGCTCATTTACGATAAGAAATCCGGCGTACATCTGGCGGACCGTGCGAAGCCGCAGCGGAAGCGCGACGAGGCGCTGATCCGCGTGCTGCTTGCCGGGATATGCAATACAGATTTGGAAATCACGAAGGGCTACATGGCATTCTCCGGCGTGCTGGGCCATGAGTTCGTGGGGCTGGTGGAATCTGCGCCACGTCCTCAACTTGTCGGGCGGCGCGTGGTGGGGGAGATAAATCTCGCGTGCGGCAACTGCGAGATGTGCGGCCGCGGAATGAAGGCACATTGTTCCCGCCGCCGCGTGCTGGGGATTTCGGGCAAAGACGGCTGCTTTGCGGAATTCCTTACGCTTCCTGTGGAGAATCTTCACCTTGTGCCGGATGCTGTGTCGAATGAGTGCGCGGTATTCACGGAGCCGCTTGCCGCGGCGCTTAGAATATTGCAGCAGGTGCCCGTCACCGGCCTGGACAAGGTTGCAGTGCTGGGCGACGGGAAGTTGGGCCTGCTTGTGGCGATGGCGCTCAGGGACCACTTGCGCGGGCAGAGAGGCGCAGGTTCGCTTCTTGCGGCGGGGCGGCACAGGAGCAAACTTTCGATTCTCAAGAGGCTTGGAATTCAGACGGCGCTGGCGCCGTTGAAAGCGGCGGGCAAGTTCGACATTGTGATTGATTGCACCGGCTCGGCGAAGGGGTTTGAGCAAGCGCTGGCGCTGACGAAGCCGCAAGGGACGCTGGTGCTGAAGAGCACGGTAGCGGGGGAGACGACGCTGAACCTTGCGCCGGTGGTGATAAATGAGATTAAGATTGTCGGGTCGCGTTGCGGGCCGTTTGAAACGGCACTGCAGGCGCTGGCCGGCGGGGAAATTGACCCGCGGCCATTGATTGAGAAAACTTATCGGCTCTCCAACGGCGTGAAGGCGATAAAGCACGCCGCGAAGCAGGGAGCGATGAAAATACTTTTACGAGTGGGCCGTTGAAAAGGACTGCAATCATACTGGCGGGAGGGCGGACCGGCCCGCCGGGCGTGAACAGGGCGTTGCTGCGGGTCGGCGGCGTGCCGCTAATCAGGCGCCAGTCGCTGGCGCTGTCGCCTTTTTTCGAGGACGTGATGATTTCCTGCAAGTCGCCGGAGACTTACGAGTTCTTGGGACTGACGCTGGTGAAGGACGAGTTCGAGCCGGACGAGGCGATAACCGGATTGTATTCGGCCCTGAAGGCGTCAGAGACGGAATTGAACTTTTGCATTTCGTGCGACTTGCCGATAATCCATCTGGGGTTGATACGCTACATGTTAAGGCTGGCGGAGAAATGGCCCGCCGTTGCGCCTGAGTCAGACCGCGGCCCTGAGCCGCTCTACGCCGTGTACCACAAGAGTTGCGAGAAGATCATCGGGGAATCGGTTGCGGAGCACAGGTATTCACTGCAGGAGATGCTGGAAAGGATTGGAGCGAACATCGTGACGCGGAAGGAGGTAAGAATCATTTGCGGAAAGATGAACGCGCTCTATCGCCTGGAGACACCGGAAGACATTGAAGACCTCGAATCGATGCTGAAAGCGGAGGAGGATTGAAAAGCGCTCGCAAGCAATTGCTGCAGATTCACAGGCGGTTGGTGCGCCGTATCAAGCGTGAGATTGACGTGTCCATCGGCGCACTGAACCCCATAATACGCAAGTACAAGCGAGAATACAACGACGAATTCCGACACTACCACATCTCAAGCAAGCGGGAGTTAATTGAAGCAATTCTCGAATCCGATGTTGTCTTCGTGGGCGATTATCACACCTTGCTCAATGCTCAACAAACCCTTCTCAAGATCATTGAGGACGTACTGCCGCGGCGATTGGACATCGTCCTGGCGGTGGAGATGGTGCGCAAGGATGACCAGGGCGTTCTTGAGGAATATTTGCGAGGCGATATATCGGAGGATGAATTCCTCCGGCGCATCGATTACGAGCGCATGTGGGGATTTCCCTGGAACTATTACAAGCCGATTTTCGAGATAGCAAAAACGAACGACCTGCGGGTTGTCGGGATAAACAGTTATACGGAAGGCGAGCCGCACACGATGGAGGAGCGGGACCAGGCCGCCGCTGAAGTGATTGCATGGGAGGTAATAGACAGACCGGGCGCGCTGATAATCGTGTTCGACGGCGATCTCCATATAGCCGCGCCGCACCTGCCGGGGAAAGTCAAGAGAATCCTGCGCGCACACGGCCTCAAGCGGAAGATGCTCAGGGTGTTCCAGAACAGCGAGAACATTTACTGGCGGCTGGCGGAAAACTACAATGAGCATGTTGATGTCGTCAGACTGCGCCGCGAGGCATTCTGCGTGATGAACACGGTGCCGCTTGTCAAATACCAGTCGTACCTGAACTGGGAAAACAATCATGAGGAACTGCATTCATCGCTGCAAAGCGATTGGATGCTGAGCACAAACAAGTCTCTTAACCACAGCGAGCAGATGCATCAGATTGTGTGGACGATCACAGAGTTTTTCGAGATTAAAGAAAAGGGGCTTGATGATTTCACGGTCTATACCACGGGTGATTTGAATTTCCTTGAGCGGATGCGGGCGAGCGGCGAATATTCGCCGGAGGAAATAAAGGAGATAACAGTTCAAATACTGAAGAACGAGAGTTATTTTATCACAAGAGGGCACATTCTTTACCTGGCCAACCTGTCGATGGATTGCGCGGCGGAAGAGGCAGCGCATTTCATAAATCACCAGTGCGCGGGATCGGCGGATGAGCCGCTTGACTTCCAGCAGGATTTCTACTACAGGACGATGAAGGAGGCCATAGGCTGGCTTGGGTCGAAGGTGATAAACCCGAAAAGAAGTTTCTACACGGAACAGGACTTCTATGACTTTCTGCGCGACAACGTTGGGAGGAAACTCTCCCCTCACGATGCGGAGGTCAGAAGAATATCCCGCTATGTGAAACAGCATAAAGCCATGGAGCGAAAACTCTTCAAGACCGGAGGCGACAAGCCGACTTTGCGCAGGATACTGCATCTGCCAATCTCTTTGCACATCGGTGTCACACATGCGCTGGGGTATATGCTGGGGGAAAAATTGTATCAGGCGATGGTTTCGAGCCTGGTGAGCAAGGCGGAGATGCGCCGGCTCTTCTACGAGCCTCTTCATGAGCCTGATTATGCTTTTGAGGTCTATATGCGCTACGCGAAGAAACTCGATACCTTGCGTTAGGAGCAAGGAGCCGAAGTTTGATGAAAGAAAAGCGGCGAACCGTGTTTCACCACGATTCGCCGCCGTCGCTTATATGGCGCTCTGTACCGCAGTCCATGAGAGATTCGCCGTGTCAGTGCCGTATGACACCGTGAGTCACGGCTGAGCGAACTTACAAACCTCGATAGCGTTCATTGAAAGGGGTTCAGCGTTGAAGGTGAATGCCGCGCCTGAGAGAGGTATTTGCGATTCGTGAATCGTAACGTTCGCCGGATCAACCAGGTTCGTGTCCGTTACTTTCTTGCCTGCGCCTCCTACCTTGAAGACTCGTGCCGAGGCGGCCGTGCTGGCAAAGTTTTGCAACGTGAAGTTTACCGGGATCACCGTATCCGTGCTTCGGTTGATGACGATTATTTTCATCACCTCGCCTGTGTCATCCAGGCTGGCGTACGCGGAGATGTATGGTGTTTCGTAAAGCGGAACGCCGGTTTTGTAAGAGGGGATTATGTGCTTTGGCGAATTGATCGTTACGTTGAGGTACTTTGAACCAAAGTGGTCGTAGAACAGTCGATATGCCCAGTAACTCGGTGTAAGGGAATCGCTTCCGATTATGCCGTAGGTGTACTTTTGGTCGCTGATGAGTAGCCAGTCGCCATCCCATGCGTTTGGGCCGCCCTGTTCGATGGTTTCGAGGCGATAGCCGAGGCGCTGGATGGCGTATCCCAGATCGCTGCCGGCGCCAGGTGGATAGACGATGCAGAAGCCGTGCTCGTCCATGGCGGTAACGAGGGTATCAGCGTCGTTGCGGTTCGTCAGGTACTTGGCCAGTGCGGCGCGCGCGTCGCTGTGGCCGCTGATGCGAGACTTGCCGGTTGCAAGGTCTCGCGCAGCAGAGATGCCGAGCAGGCGCGGTATCTGGTCCGACAGTGCAACGCCCATTTCGTAGGAGTAGTCGTGCACGATGCACACCCAGTCGAGAACGTCCTTGTTCGTGGTAAGGGCCGCCTTATTCCAGCTGCCGTTGTACATGAATACCGCGGCCTTTATGGTGGGGTCAACTTCCTTCATCTTGATGATGTGGTTGTGGCACTCGTTGGCGTACAGCGACGGATTATCCTTTGGCCATTTGTCCGCCCAGTACGGCTCGTTCCCCATGGTGAAGTACTTCACGTTGTACGGCTCAACATGGCCGCGCGCGGCGCGGAGGTTGGCCCAGTTGTCGGATGGCGTACGGTGCGTAAAATCGAGCGTTTTCGCCTTCGCCGTGTAATCGGGGTCGGCGACCCCGTTGACGTATTCCACGAAATCCGCGCTGAACTGCGGCGTCAGATAATCGTGGTTGGTGCCCGGGGGGAAGATCGAGACCTGCAAAACCGGCGTTGCTCCGGCTTTTTCCGCGTAATAGAGGAAGTCGTCCACGGTAATCGGGTTAGAATCGAACGTCAAAGCGCCTATGAAGTTTCGGGGATCGCCGGGGTTGGTGCCTGTGTAGGCGTTGTGCATTCTTACCGCGTCAATGTACACCTTGCCGGCGGCATCCTTGCCGCTGATGCAGCCGAACAAGCACTTTATGAAATCCGCGTTGCCGGATGTTGAGGTGTCCAGCCCCGTTACGATGTCCTGACGAACCCCGTCCAGGTAATAGGCCGCGGCGGATGATTTGGAGCCGGGCTTGTAATATACTTCGAGGGTGTGCCACTGGCCGCGGGTAAACGGCTTGGATGTCCTCATCTTGGTGGGAGTGGCAGGATTCGCGGGAGTAGCGCTGTAAACTACAACGTTTATGCGCATGTCCTCGGTAACAAACACCCTGTAATTCACGCGGCTGCTGCTGTCGGTGCGCACCAGACACCACGGGTCACCGGCAGGCGACCTGAAAGGAGTCTTGGCGTCCACTTTGAAATCAAAACGCAGGTAGTACACATCGCTGCGGCCTGCCACGGCCCCGGTCGAGTCGCGGAAGATATAGCCTACTGCGGCTTGAGCGGTACCCACGACCTTATTCACGAAAACGCAGTGCCTGATGTCGGTTCCCTGCCAGTAATCCACTCCGGAAGTGCTGGGCGCTTCAATCTGCGTGAAAACGCCATTGGCTGCGACGCTGAAACTGCCCCCACCGATTTCATATCCGCCTTTTAGTGCCTCGTGCAAGTCCCAGCGGTAGTATGAACTAGCGCCGGCGGCTTGTGTCCAGATCCAAAAACCCGGCGTAAGCGCCTTGAGGTTCTGCCAGTTCTTGTAGAGGGAGTATGCCTCCAACTCCTTCATTATTTTCCCGCCGAAGTTGCCCTTATTTATCGGATGTCGCACTGAGGCGGCGTCGATTGTAACCGTCGCATCGTTCGTTGCGCCGCCGGTCGGCGCGCCGCCCAAAGCAATGGGGGCAAAGGACATCACGGGCGAAGTATCGCCACCGGCATTGGCGCTGGAACTTGCCGAGGAATTCGGCGCGGTGCTGCTTGGCGCAAGGGAATAGATTCGTGTACCGGCGTCAGAATTGAAGGAGGGACAACTGATAAAGATCAGGGTTGTCAGAAAACCGAGGAGAATTGCGGTGCGCATATCGGACCCCTTATGCATCGTGTCCACCGTTTCATTCGAAATTTCTCAAATGTTTTCGAGCCAAATGCTGGACAAAAATACTACTCCATATTGACGCATGGACAACCGCCAAAGAACAACCTGCTGTTTCACAAAAAAGCCGCATGGATTCGCGTGTTGCAAGATCTAATACGCGCAGTATAAACCTTCCTCTGATAAACGAATGCAATCAGGTTCTTTTTGTACATGGTATTTAATTCTAATTCTACCGCAAGGATTAAACGTCAGGCAAGAAAAAATGGTCGACCACAAGAAGAATCGCGGCATTCCTGCATGTGCTACTGCGGCGGGGTTTCGCTTCTACCCAAAATTTACCCCCATACCGTAAAAATTCCAGCAGAACTTTATTCGCTCACGATTCTTTACGCCCTCATTATTTCCCGATGCAAAATTGGCTGAAAACGCGCCCAAGTATTTCATCCGTGGGAATCTCCCCGGTCACTTCGCCCAGCGTTTTGGCCGCAATTCGGAGTTCATAAGCGATTATCTCGTCACCGTCCGCGTCAAGCGCCGCGTCGATATGCGCCCGCGCGCGCCTGAGGCAAGCCGCCTGGCGAACATTGGGAACAAATGCATGAGCGCCGACCGTCGGCACAGCCGCCTGAACTATAGCCTCCCTTAAAACCTCCAGGCCTTCGCCTCGAAGCGCAGAAATCGGCAGGGCAGTAAGAGAAGATTCTTTTGCCAAATATCTTTCACGCTCCTCGTGCGATACAAGGTCGACCTTGTTCAGGGCAATCACGTCGGCTTGTCTTTCTGGCGGCACATTGGCCGTGTCGCGGATGTCCCGCACGTAAACAAGAACGCCCGCGGAAGAGGCGTGGTCGCGGGAGCGCGCCTGTGCGGTTTGCTCGACAATGTCCGCGCTTTCTCCTATGCCGGCGGTGTCTATGAGGCGCAACAGAATCCCGTCAATCTCGATTTGCGCTTCGATGTAATCCCGCGTCGTTCCCGGCACGTGGGAGACTATGGCCTTGTCCGCTCCAGCCAGTGCATTGAAAAGGGTGGACTTTCCGGCATTGGGCGGGCCGTAAAACACGATTAGGACTCCCTCGGCAGGCACAAGCCGCGCGGCGCGTTTCAGGATTGCGTCGATATCGCCGCGTATCGCCTCCAGCCTTCCGCGCACTTCGTTCCCGCCGACCAGTTCAATTTCCTGATCAGAGAAGTCAATGTTCAATTCGAGCAGAGACATGAGTTCAACTACGCGGTTTCTAAGCGCGTCTATCTCTTTGTGTGCGAATCCGCGCAACTGCGTAATGGCGTTGCGAAGTTCACTGCCCTGCATGGCGTACACCGCGCGTAAAACGGCCTCCGCCTGCGTCAAATCTATTCTGCCGTTCAGAAAGGCGCGTTCCGTGAACTCGCCGGGCTCAGCGGGTCTTGCACCCCGCGCTATTATCTCACGCACAAGATGTTGAAGCACCGGCGCGGACGCCGGAAGGTGTAATTCCACGATGTCTTCGCGGGTATATGTCGCTGGAGCGCGCATGACGTATGCGCGGGCGGAAATCTCAAGAGAACCACCAAGAGGAATGCAGCCCGTAAGAACGGAAAACCCCGGAGCCTGCGCAAGACGTTCCGGCCCCCGGAAGAACCTCTCGGCGATTGCAGCGGCGTCGGGGCCGCTCAGCCGTATGACTGCCTCATAGCCAGCCCCCGGCGCGGAAGCCACGGCGACGATTGTGTCCGCTTGCATCATCCTCCTGCTACCAAGGGTATTCCTGCGTTTCCTCGCACTTCGCACACCGCCATGAAAGTTTGATTCCCTTTGTGCGCGCATTCCGGAGAAACGCAAGGCTTCTGTCGTGCTTCGCCTTAAAGTCAGGATTCAGAGTGCCGTGTTGCACTAAGTCAGTACCAGTATAGGGTGAGTAGCCGACGACTTTTCCACCGCTTGCCATGATATCAGATGCAACCGTACGCGTGGACGCAACTACAGCGTCCTCACCCAACCTGTACACCGCCTGACATTTGCGGCACTTCAAAACGATGCTGTTCCCATCACTTTGCTTTCCAGGCATATTCATACTCCTTGCCTTTGACGGCTTGTCTTCGGCAGACGACGATATGCTATCTCTACGCCCTGCCTTTAACCGGCCCTTGACGGCCTTTCGCGCGGGGGAGATGTCTTCAGGCACTTCATCGGAGATATGCTTTGCGACAACCCGCTTCACTATGCTCTGTTCCACCATGCCGAGGAACATATTGCATATCATGTATATGGAAAGTCCCGCGGCGTAGTTGTACAGCAGGAAGCCGAAGATTATCGGCATGACCATCATCATCTTTTGTTGCTGGCGCTGCTGCGGGTCCACCGCCTTCGGCGCGAGCGCCTGCTGCACTACCCACACGATAATCATCACGATGGGCAGGATGTTGAGATACTGCATCTCGAAGTTGATTACCGGGACGGTGAAGTCCAGTTTCAGGAAGGGCAGGCTTTGCCCGTCCGGCAGCGATAAATCGGTGATGTAGAGGAACACTTCCTTCCTGAGTTCTATTGCATATCGCAGGGCGCCGAACAATCCGAAGAATATGGGCAATTGTATCAACAGCGGCAGGCATCCCGCCGCGGGATTGACGCCGTACTGCTTGTACAGTTTTATGGTTTCCTCGTTCTGTTTCTGCTTGTTGCCTTTGTATTTGTCCTTGATGGCCTTCATCTTCGGCGCCAGTTTCTGCATCTTCTGCATCGACACCTGCTGCTTTTTGCTCAGCGGGAACATGAGGAGGCGAACAATGACGGTCAGAACAATGATTGCGATGCCGTAACTCCCCACGACCTTGTTGATGCCCTTCATGCAGAGCATGACGACTTTTGATATGGGCGTGATGATATCCGCGAACCAGCCTTTTGCAATCAGCACGGGAAGGCCGTGGCTTGAGAGCACCTGGAGCTTTTCTTCCTCGAGCGGGCCCGCGTAAAAGATAAATTCGCAAGGGCCGGAGTCTGACTTGTATCCAGCCTCTCCCACGGCGTGGGAGAGGGTTGCGTCGTAGGATAGGGAGGTCACAACGCTGTTCTTCTTCGGATCTTTTACACCGCCTTCTTTTGCCGTCAGGACCGGCGCAAGGGAGGCGGAGCCGTTCTGATCCTCGAAAGTTATCGGAATCAACGCTATCGTAAAATATTTACTCGTTACCGCAACCAGGCGAATCTTCTCGTTTGAAACGGTTTTTGTTTCGTCGAAGATCGCGGGGATTTCAAATCTGTCGTGCTTGTTCGGCGTAACGATATGTCCTTCCAGTTCGGGGACGAACGGGTCGGCCTTTTTAATCCCGACGCCGCCGATCAAGGTGAACTTGAGTTTTTCCGGCTGGGCCTCAGCGCCCAAAAATCTCAGCGTGACGCGGAATGCGTAAGGCGAGTCGCCTTCCCTCCGACTGAAATCGTACGTCTTTATCAGCGTTTTGCGTTTTTCGCCCTCGCCCCAGGTGGTCCTGAATTCTACGACGGGATCCGTTCGAGTCGGCTCTTTGCTGACGCTGTAAATCTTGTCCACGCCGGTCGGGTCGCCGTCCTCGCTGGTATTGACAACGAGTGAGAGGCGCTTGTGCGCTTCGTCATTAAAGTCGATGAGGTTTATCCCGTACTGCTTTCCCTCCGCCGGGAGTATTTCGAGCGACTTAAGCGCTCCGCCGCGTGAAGTAAAAACGGCGCGCAGGTGTTTTGTTTCGATTGTGATTTCCTTTTCGGTCGCCGTCTCCTCAGGCGGGGCGGCCGCCGGCGGTGTAGCTTCAGCGGGCGGCTGGGGCTGCGGCGTTCCCCCTTCGGGAGCAGGCGCCGGCGGAGCGGGCTGGGGCTGCGGCTGCGGCTGCACGGTTCCGCCCTCGGGGGAAGGCTGGGGCTGCGGCGTTCCTCCCTCAGGGGCGGGCGCTTGCATTTCGGTTGGCCCGGTTGGGGACGAGGAGGCAGGGGACTCCGTTTTCTGTTCCTCGGTTTTTTCCTTTTGCTTTTGCGGCGGCGGGAAAATCAGCGGCCAGACATAAAGGAGGCCCATTACAACGGCCAGCATTATTATGATACGCTTCGTCTGGTCCACTATTTGCCCTCCGCCAATCGCTTCGCAAGTGTTTCCGGCAGCACGCCGGTTGCTCTTATCTTTTCCATTGTTCGTTGGAAGTCATACGGCACACGCCTGTATTCCACCGCGTCATCGTGCAGAACCACGTAACACGCCCTGTTGTCGCCGTCGCGCGGCTGGCCGACGGAACCCGTGTTTATTATCGCCTTCTTTGAGGTCAGTTTGTATATATTGCCAAAATCCTGCGGCTGCAGGAAACTAAGGTCCTCCGTAATCACGCCGGGGATGTGCGTATGCCCGATCATACAGTAATGCTCGAATTTGCTGAAGATTTCCCCCAATTTTTCCTCTTCGTAAATATCGCGGGGGAAAATATACTCGCGCGCGTAGTCGCGCGGAGAGCCGTGCACGAACACAAACGACCCTTCAACCATGATCTTCTTCATGCGACCGAGGAAGTCCCACAACTTCTTGTTCACCCCCGCCGCCTTGCCGCGGATGGCCAACTGGTTCTTGGTCCATTGCACCGCGGCCTTCGCGCGCTCGTTAAAATCCTCCTGCTCTCCCATTATCGCCATCTCGTGATTTCCCAGTATCGTCTGCCTGCAAGTTTTCATCGTGAGCGCAATAGCCTCGCGGGGATTGGGGCCGTAGCCGACCATGTCGCCCAGGCACAAAATGTCCTTGATCGCCAGGGACTCGATGTCCTCCAGGACCGCGCGAAACGCTTCGATATTGCTGTGAACGTCTGAAATGACGGCTTTCATCTGCTCCGGTGACGTCCCATAAAAACTGCCGATGCCAGACACCCCAACGCAGGCAACGGCATACGCCATATTATTGGTGAAAACCGTTTCTGTCAAGGCAAAACCGCCTTTTGTCTCATCACGGGACGATTTGGCTTGTCCGGGAAAAAATCTTGACAGGCGGCAGCGCGCCTGATAACCTCTTGCATTCTCAGTTGCGGAACAACCCGCGGTGAACCGGGGCTCTGCAAGATGGAGCCCGGTTTGCCGTGGATATATTTTGCCCCGTAGTGTAACGGTAGCACCCTTGACTCTGAATCAAGTAGTCTAGGTTCGAATCCTGGCGGGGCAACCAAAAATAATCCCCTCGTCACGAGACGAGGGGTTTTGTTTTGCCACGCATTATAGGAGTGTTGCGTCTGATTCCCTGCCTATTTTAACTTGATCGCCGACTGCTTCGCGTTCGTGCCGTTATGGGTTACGATTGTCGCGGCGTATTCGGCCTTGCTCCGCGGCTCCACCGTCAACTTCGCCTGGATCGTGTGGAAATCGAAAAGCGTCGTCTCCGTGTCCGAGTGATACTCCACATCGCCAGTCCACACGCGCTGAAGTTCAAACACGATCGGCTTAGCGCGATAATTATGGATCGTGTCAACCCACTTCTGTTCCTCGTCCCAGCCGTCAACGTATTCCTTGTTGCCCGCCCAGTTGAAATGGAAGTTCAGGCGCTTCTCGTCCATCTTCCATGTTTCATAAAAAACAAGGTCGTCCTGACCGAGGTTGACTTCGATGTCCGCCTTGACCGGCACGTAGTTGATTACCTGCTGGCCGAGGAAGGAGAGGCCATCCTGGCCGTTGTCGCGGAAGATGCGCACAAGGCCGTCGGGCAGGGGACTTTCGCCCAGTTTGTGCTCGCTGTCGTTCTTCCAGATGAAAAAGCGTACGGGCCGCGGGCCGTACTGGTGGGCGCGCATGCGATAGACGATGTCGAAGTTGACATCGTCAGCCTTCACCGCAAGCATGCGCTTGGACCAGCCATTCAGGATGGTCTCCGTGCCCTCGACCGTGAACATGAAATACTCGCTCAGGCCTTCCTTAATAACTGACTTTGGGGCCGTTGTAACTGAGTCACCAAAGAAGATTCCAGCGGATTCGTCCTTTTCCAACCGATCCGCCTTGTCGATGTCATTCCGCAAGCGCATTTTTTTGCCTTTATCGTTCTGAAGGCCCTGAAGAAACATGTCCGTAAAATTGCCCCCGAATCTACGCGCCAAATCAGCGATCCTCTCCACAAGATTTATGTGCCCGACTATGAGGCGGACCTGGGCATTCTCATATTCCTCGCCGGAGTTGTTGAAGACCTGCACGTAGCCGCGCAGTTTAATCGAAGTCTCGTCCTGATTTGCCTCCGCAACGTAGTCCATGCGCCACGTAATACCGCTGGTGAAGTAGGTTACTTCTACTTTTACCTGTCCCTCGAATTTCGATTCGATGTTCCAGATAAGGCGTTGCGCGCCTGGGCGGATGGGCATGTCTTCCGGCTGCCCTTCCATGAGCGTCTTTGTGAGCCGCCTGACCTGCTCATGCGGGAAGACCGTGTCGGCGACCTCGATTTCGTCGGCGTGTTCAAGCGGGCGGAACTCAACGCTCGTCGGGTCGATGAGCGTGTTCGCCCACGAAAACTCCAACTTGTTCGCGCCTTTCTTGAGCGTGATGTAGCGCGTCTCTTTGACGAGCGTCAGGTCTTCGGAATTGTAAATGGTGAGTTGCACCCCTTCCCGCGCGGGAAGGGTTACGAGGTCTATGTTTTCCGCGAAGACTCCCGCCGGGAGAAGCGCCAGCAGGAGTCCCGCGAGAAAAATCGATCGCATCATTGCAATCCCCCTATTTCAGTTTAATTCTGTTCTGCTTCGCGTTATCGCCGTTGTGGGTGACGATTGTCGCGGCGTATTCGGCCTTGCTCCGCGGCTCCACCGTCAACTTCGCCTGGATCGTGTGGAAATCGAAAAGCGTCGTCTCAGTGTCCGAGTGATACTCCACGTCGCCGGTCCACACGCGCTGAAGTTCAAACACGATCGGCTTGGCGCGATAATTATGGATCGTGTCAACCCACTTCTGTTCCTCGTCCCAGCCGTCAACGTATTCCTTGTTGCCCGACCAGTTGAAATGGAAGTTCAGGCGCTTCTCGTCCATCTTCCATGTTTCATAAAAAACAAGGTCGTCCTGACCGAGGTTGACTTCGATGTCCGCCTTGACCGGCACGTAGTTGATTACCTGCTGGCCGAGGAAGGAGAGGCCATCCTGGCCGTTGTCGCGGAAGATGCGCACAAGGCCGTCGGGCAGGGGACTTTCGCCCAGTTTGTGCTCGCTGTCGTTCTTCCATATAAAGAAGCGCACGGGCTGCGGGCCGTACTGGTGGGCGCGCATGCGATAGACGATATCAAAGTTGACATCATCCGCCTTCACCGCAAGCATGCGCTTGGACCAGCCATTCTGGATGGTCTCCGTGCCCCCGACCGTGAACATGAAGTATTCGCTTATGCCTTCCTTCACGATGGCTTTTTCCGCGGCTGGAACACCGGCGTGGGCTGGCGCTTCGGCCAATTTCTCAGCCTTGGAGTATGCCTCTCTGGCGGCTTGCGCTTTCAAGTCCTTATACTGCGCTTCGCCCTCTGCGGGCATGGGTATGCCGTACCTGCGCGCGAGGTCTGCGATCTTCTCGACGAGGTTGATAGTGCCGACAATCAGGCGGACCTCGGCGTTCTCATATTCCTCGCCGGAGTTGTTAAAGACGCGGACGTAGCCGCGGAACTTCATGCTCGTCTCATCGGTATTCACCTCCGAGACGTAATCCATGTGCCAAGTGATTCCGCTGGTGAAGTAGGTTACTTCGACCTTCACCTGGCCTTCGTACTTCGACACGATGTTCCATATCAGGTGCTGCGGCTTCTGCCCTGGGAAAGTCGTGTCGGCGACTTCGATTTCGTCGGCGTGCTCAAGCGGGCGGAACTCGACGCTCGTCGGGTCGATGAGCGTGTTCGCCCATGAGAACTGCAGGCGGTTGTTGCCGTTCTTGAGCGTGATGTAGCGGATTTCCTTCACGAGCGTGAGGTCTTCCGAGTTGTAGATGGTAAGTTGCACGCCGTCTCTGGCGGGCAGAGTTACCAGGTCAACGTTTTCCGCGATGGCCCCGACCGAAAAGAGGACCAGCAGCGCGGCGGTAAAGTATAGTTTCGTCGTCATGGCAGCCTCCTTTCATTGCCAGAGATTCTTGATGGTAACGTGGAAATAGAAAACCTTCTTCTCTACCTTCTCGTCCTTGTTCTCGGGCCGAGGAGGCAGATCAACATGAAGGATGGGATATGCGCCGCCTTGCTCATAGGTGATCTTGAACTCAGGCGAGGTCTTTGCGCCCTGCTCCCACTCCACATCGCCGTGGGTGTTACCGAAGTATTCCTGCGCGAGGCGGTTTAACTGCTCAACAATTCTAAGGGTGGACGGCTTGTTCCTGAAATTCTCGATCTCATACTTGATTACGATTTCCTGGTCGCAGAGGTTGCCGCGAACGTTGTGGCGTTCACTGGAATCGATGGTGCGCGTGCAGACGATATCGCGCGCCTCGCCGAGGTAAAGTTTCATGTCCTTGTCGAGCGGCACGAGCGAAGTCATGTCCTCGCCGAGGAACGCCTCGCCGCCGTGGCCGTCCTCGATGAAAATGCGCACCTTGCCCGGCTGAAGCGGAAAGACGCCCATGTTGTTCTTCTCATCGTTGATGAGACGGTAGTGCATGAGGATCCTCGACGCGAAAGGCTTATCCGCGTTCAGCGGGCCGTTCGCGTACCAGTCAAAGGTAAACGTCTTCTCGATCGGCACCTCGTCGAAACGATGATAGAGGATCTTGATGTCCTCTTCCTGGCCGACGGTCTTCATGAACTTGTCCTTGAAGCCCGCAAAAACGCCGGCGACGCCGAAGCCTTCGCCGGAATAGTTGTGCAGTTCTATGTAATTGCGGAGGATGAGTTTCGTCTCGTCCTTGTCCGCGAGCGCCCTGTAACTGAACGTGCGGGTCAGGTTGGAGATGAGGTAACTGACGCGGATCTTCGCGGAGCACGCCTCATTCGCATACACCTCCCAAACCAGCGCGTTCTCGTTCGGCGGGTAGGAGACGTTGATGACGTTGACTTCGTCAACCTCCGGGCCGTTCTCGCCGGCTTTCACCTTTTTGATTTCGCGGAAGTTGTCGCCTTCCTTGATGGCGATGGGCCGGAACTGGATGGAATCTTTGTCGATGCTCGTGTTGGACCAACTGAAATCAATCATGTTGTTCCCGCCTTCGGGGGTGGACTTGAGGAGAGGCACAATCCGTTCCTCCTCGACAAGGGTGTACTGGCCGTTGTCCAGTTGGATTTCCACGCGTTCCCGCTCGGGCAGCGTGGCGAGTTTTATCCGCGCCGTTGCGGGCTGGGCGCCGATGAATGCAAGCCCAAGAAACGCAAGGACAAGGCCTTTTGCGACAGTGTGAGGTTTCATTTCTGCCTCCTTTGATGCAAGTAGGGGTTGAGGTGAATTTGTAATGTTAGACGCTAATATAACAGGAAGGTTCCCAAAAAGTTCAAAATATTTTAGAAATTCGCAAATTCATGAAGGAATACCATTTCCTCCCGCCACGCAACCTGAAATTCTGCCTTGTCATTCCCTTGCCATAACGGTTTATCTTGACAATGCATCAGCCTGTTTATACCCTCTTGTTATGATATGGTGAAATGACTAGGACATCTACGGGGGATAAAGAGGAGAAAATCATTTCATCCAAAATGAAAGGATTCGTTAATGGCACATTCTATTGCTCCACTTTTGGATGCGCTCAAAGATCCGCTGTGGCTGATAATCATAGTTGCCGCTATCGGTATTTTCGTAGCGATGGTTATCTACTGGCTTCAAAAACGCCATGCGCGTAAACTCGTCCCCGTTCCCTTCTCCTTCAGAGCATTCCCAAATCCCGATGAACTCCAGAAGGAAATGCAGGGAAATTGCTCCCTGAGCCTCATATCCAACAAATACGTTCCGCCCGTTGCGATTCCGTATGACGAAGACGCCAAGAAGGGTGACGAGAGAATCCTAATCATAGGCCGCGCCGAAATCGGCAAGACGCGCCACGCCCTCGAAAGACTGAAGACTATATATCAGGAGCATAGCACTCACAGCGGCGGATGCGCCATAGCATACGCCTACAACCCGTCGCTTCAGGTAGGTACTCCACCTCCCGTGCCTGACGCCCTCCACCGCGACTGCATAATAGTATTCCTCGACGACGTGCCGTCTGGCCTCCTGCGCGATTTTAGCATCGGCGAATCGGCAGTTTTGAACCCCCTCAGTACTCTGGAAAACATGATCAGAGACCTCGAGAGTACCGACAAGCGCATCTTCATCATCGCCACCGCGCGCGAAGAGAATGTCAAGACCGCTAGGCTCAACAAATTTTGGAAAGACTTCAAGCGTTACCACCTCGAAGACATCACCGACCGCGCAAAACACGACGAAGTCGTAAGAGGCATGGCCGCCGCAATGGGCATCGACATTACCGATGTGGCTTGCGCCGCGCTTCATAAAGCAAACCAGGGCTATTCCATCGAAGCCCTCCAGGAGTTTATCAAAAACCGGAAGAACGAGGGCAAGTCGAAGATAGAAGAAAAGGACGTTGAACTGTTCAGCCGCGAGACGCACGAACAATGGCGCAAAATAACTTATGCTCCGCTTGCCCAGCAACGTCCCGAAGTAGAATTCATCTATGCCGCTCTGGGCTATCTGAGATTTCACTATGAGATTTCCCCCTACCCACGCGACCTCGTCCTTAATATCGCCGCGCACGTCGCCAGCGGCAAATACTCCAGAAAGCAAATCAGCAGTGCCATGAAGTTTCTCACCGAAATAAAAACGGCGCTCAGGCTCAAGAACGGGATAATATTATGTCTCGATTCCCACCTCGAACAACCTGCAAAAGCCCTCTCCGACAAGGAAACCTTCGAATACGCGACGCCTCTAAACCGCCTGACGGAGCCCTCGCGGGTTGTATTAGCCGCAGTCTTGTCGAATAAGGGCAGCAATGCCCATAGGGAGAACTACTATGAGGATGCTGTCCGTCTTTGCGAATGGTCGTTGGAATCCCATCCAACCCCCGAAGCACATTTCAACACAGGCCTCGCTCAAGGTTGTTTGGAACGCTATGAGGATGCCGTGCAAAGTTATTCCAAGTCCATTGAACTCGGTGAGAAACAAGGATCCTTGGCAGTCGCCGCCGCCGCGCTTGTCAACAAGGGTGCCGCTCTCGTCCAACTCAGGCGGTTTGAGGAAGCGATAATGGTTTACGACGACGTGGTCAGCAGATTTGGAAAGCGGCAGGAGGTCCCCTTGTTGGCGGCGGTTGCCATAGCCCTGGTAAGCAAGGGCGCCGCTCTCGGCGAACTCAAGCGACAAGAGGACGCGATTGCGGTTTACGACGACGTGGTCAGCAGATTTGGAAAGCGGCAGGAGGTCCCCTTGTTAGCGATGGTTGCCGCCGCCCTGGTCAACAAGGGCGTCGCTCTCGGCGAACTCAAGCGACAAGAGGACGCAATCGCAGTTTACGACGACGTGGTCAGTAGGTTTGGAAAGCGGGAGGAATTACCTGTGCTTGAACAGGTCGCCAAAGCCCTTTCCTACAAGGGGTTTGCTTTCCGTGAGCTCACGCGGTTTGAGGAAGCGATAGCGGTTTACGACGAGGTGATTAGGAGATTTGGAGACCGGGAAGAAAGGGCCCTGCCTGAACAGGTCGCCATTGCGCTTGTCAATAAGGGCGTCGCTCTCCGAAGCTTCAACAGGCCCGAAGACGAGATAGCGGCTTACGACGAGGTGGTTAGGAAGTTCGGTAATCGGGAGGAGATTCCATTCTTGGAGGAGGTCGGCCAAGCCCTTCTCAACAAGAGTGCCGCTCTCGCCAAACTCAATCGCTACGCGGAAGCGATAGCCGCTAGCAGCGACGTGGTCAGCAGGTTAGAGAACCGGAAAGGAATACCCTGGACGAAACTGACCGCCCAAGCACTGGTCAACAAGGGTTTTGCGCAAACGTTTTCCGGTAAGCCCGACGACGCCTTCCAAAGTTATCTAGAGGCTCTTAACATGAGAAAATTCCTGCCAGACAAGGGCGAGCGAGTACTTCCTCGCGTTGTGCCTCTTCTGCTGGGTGGTGGCACCGACGCGTGTCGGGCAAATGACGAAAAGGCCGCGCGGGAATTTGCGCGCATCATAAATGACCTGTACGAAGACACGCGCCGGGACGACATGGACAAGAGGATACTGAAGACCATCGCGGAATCTGAAAAAGAACTTGAAACATCCGACGCGCCCCCGGAAGTAAAAGAGGCCTACCTGAAATTCAAATCCATGCTCAAATTCCTCAACCCCTGAATCCCGGCCCGTGCGCTGCGCAACGCGAGAAATTGAGAGCAGAAGAATCCGCGTTCATCAGCGGCCATCAGCGTTCATCTGAGGCAAAAAATTCTTTGCGTCCTTGGCGTCTTTGCGGTTAGGTTGTCTTACAGTTTCACTCTGGCGGTCTTGGCGGCCTTGGCGGTTAAATTTTATGTAATCTGTGTAATCTGTGGATTTTTTACAATTTTTTCAAAAAGTGCTTGACGTTGGCAAGTTGGCGGGATATGCTTCGTGGTGCGCACACAATATTATGTGTACTTGGGCACATGGTGAGGTGTGCAGGCGAACGAAAAACCAAAAACAGGGGGATTTTCATTTTTCGTTTTTCGCTCTTCGTTTTTTTTCGCGCGGCGGCGGGCGTCCCGCGGAGGGCGGGACAAGTCCCGCGGAAGGCGGGACAAGTTCTGCGGGAAAATGCGAAAAATGCGACAGTCGGTTCGCGGGAAAACGCGCGTAAGGGCATGTGATATATGCGGTAATGTCCGGCAAAGGATGAAACAAAAATGCGAAAAATGCGAAAAAATGCGACGGAAATGCGACAAAATGCGACGGAAATGCGAAAAAATGCGACGGAAATGCGAAAAAATGCGACGGAAATGCGACAAAATGCGACGGAAATGCGACAGCAGCATGCGCCTCGTGCGCCGTTTTCGGCGCGGGGGCCTGGATTGGGGCGCAAATCACGACACATACGAGCACATCGCGCCGGTGGCCTCGCTAAGGTTCTTGGGCAAGGAGCCGAAACCACGGGAATGACGCTACTCGTAGTGCAGGGGATTAGCGTAAGTGCCCCTGCCTTGCCAGAGGAACCTCTCGAGCACCGCGATGAGTTCCCGGCATTTGTCCGGCATCTTGTCGGCGAGGTCGTGGCGCTCGTGCGGATCATTCTGGAGGTCGTAAAGCATGTAATATTTGAGGTCGCGGTAATAGATGAGTTTCCAGCGGTTGTGCTGGATGAGCGCGAAGGAGTCGTGGAACGCACAGATGTTTATCACGAACTCGCGGTCAAGGGTCGTTTCTTTCCCGGTGAGCAGCGGCAGGAGGCTCACGCCGTCAAATCGGTTTTTCACGCCTCGTTCAACAAGGTTCACTATGGTGGGCGCTATGTCCTGCGCCGTAACCGGTTCCGTGATTAACTTCGGCGCGACGCCCGGTATCTTGATGAACAGAGGCACGCGGAACTGCTCTTGATATGAGAAGAAACCGCCGTACTTGCCGTGCTCATTCAGACCCGTGCCGTGGTCCGCGGTGACAATAATCACCGCCCTGTCATATACCGAGCCCTTGTCCGGGTTGGCTCTCTCAAGCCGGACGCCGAGGAAATCCTCGATTGGCAAGTTAGAGTCACCGGGCCGGATTTTCTTCAAACCGTCCAGGAAATGCTCCAGCACAAGGTCGGCATATTGAGTGGCCTCATCGTACAGATCCTCGTTCGTTTCGCCGTAGTAGGCCGCGCTTGGGTAGTAGTTTTCGCCGACAAAGTGCTTCCACGGGAAATGCGTGGTGCAGAAGTGCAGATACACAAAATACCCCTTCTTTTCGGGCGGAAGGTTTTGGATCTCCTTCTCGTAGGCTGCTATTTTCTCCAGCGCCTCATTGACCTTGAATTTTTCATCATACCGCTCGACGGGTACGAAGAGGTCTTGCTTATCAGGAGGGATTGAGCGGGTAAATGCCCTCATGCTGACGCCGTTTTGGTCATCATAGAAGTAATTGATGAAAAACCTGCCGTATCCCGCGTCAAGAAGGTCGGTGGTGAAAAACGGCGGGGGCGTCCTGATGTCGGTCATGCTTCGCGTGGCGAAGCACCCGGAGAAGATATTTTTCATGCTGCACGAAGTTGCGGTGGACGCGGCGTACGCATTTGTGAAGATCGAGGCTTCCCTGGCAAACTCTCGCAGTGTAGGCGTAGTGTCGCGTTTGTAGCAATACATCCCGCCGAGTTCCGGCGAGTCGCTGTCGAAAACACGCATCTTGTCCGGCCTTGCGGCATCAAGGATGATATAGATTACCGGAGGCGGGTTCTTGACAAAATCCTGTTCAAGGCCGGGATCGGACGGCAGGTAGTCGTGCTTTGAACCGTAGGGGCGGAACTCGCCCTCAGGCTTTACGTCCATGCCCAATCGCGTTCCCTGGGTTCCGGTTACCAGAGCGCGGATGGTACGGCCAAGGGGCGCGTATTCGTTGATTATGTATCGCATGTTCTGGCTTAGGTCTAGAATCCTGTAGGCAACGAACGCCGATAGCATCATTACGGCCAGCACGGGAAGGCTGACCATCAGCCTCGGCGAGCGCCTCAGCCCAAGAAAGCGTGCCAGTATGAATATGGTGCAAACGGTCGCCCCAATCATGATAATAGAGTAGAGGCCCTGTACTCCATAGCTGTACTCGGTGAGCATCGGGTAATTCATGAAGCCAGCGATATAAATCAGGGCGCCCGCCGACAGCAGCCCTGCCGCAAGAAACACGGCGCCGTGAATGCGCATCCTTCGGGGCCAAACCTTGTCGAGCAGAGCGAAAGGCAGTAGCGGCACGGCAACCATCGCCAATACAAGATAAACAGCGTAATCGCCCGCGCGGTATGCCGAAGTGTCGCCCCTTGGCGGAAGAACGCGCTTAAGGATGAACTTGAAGTTTATGTATGTCGTGAGCAAAAGCAGATAGGCCACGATGAACGACAGCACGAAAAGCGTACCTAACAGCCCCAACCGCCAGATTTCCGCGGAGAACGTGGAGTAGATTATTCCGAAAAAGATCCCGCCTACTACCAGTGCAAACCATATCGTCGGCGCCAGCGCGATTCCAAGGTACGTCATCCCACCCCTTGCGACGCCCTTCGGGTGCGAGAACAGGAACACAACTCCCGCCGGCAACACCGCCAAAACTGAGAGCGTTGCGCAAGCAAGCGCACTGCTGGCGGTGACGAACAGGAGGTACGACTCCAAATCGGTCGTCGTAAAGAGGTGATTAGCGATTCGCGCAGTGAAAAGGAGTGTCTCCGCCGTGACGATAAATATGCCGGAAACCGCAAAAATGATTATCGTCTTGATGAGAAAACGCAGCAGACCCCGCCAGTTCGTCGCGCCGACGCTCATGTAGAAGGATTTGAAATGCACCATCGCCTCCATGTCCGGCGAACCCAGTGCCTCGTAAAGGGCGAACAGCACAAACAGGTCAATGCCGGCTATGGCGATGCCAGAGATATGGATGAATCTTGCAAACGCCACGGACAGTCCATAGAAAAGAAAGAGGCTTGCGGATGTCCAGCGCAGCGTCCTGTTTTGGAGGGCCCCTAAGGATGCCAGCGCCCCGATGAGGCAAAAGGTGAAAGAAAAGAATTCTGAGATGCCCAGCAGCGCCAGCGCATGGTCATGGTTCTCCACAAGGAACTCCATGTGAGGAGATTCCTCGGGCCGGACCGCCTTTGTCGCCTCATTTATCGTCACAAGCTCGTGCCACACCAGACAGACGGCGAAAAGGAGGAAAAGCACGTAAAGAAGCGGAATTATCCTGGGCAGAAATTTCGGTCGAGTAGCAACGCTCATTTCTTAACCTTCAACAGAATTCCGTCACAATGTTATTGTTTCCTTTGAGGACGCGAAAGAATATCAAATGTAGTCCTGATAATCAACACCAATAAACGCCTCAAACGAATTTGAGATTTCCCGGCATTCTACGGATACGACAGACCGGCCCGCTTTCATTCCATGTCACCGTCCGTTGCGAATGTGAAGCACGGGTGCTTTCCGCGGAGCATATACCCGTTCCCGCCGCAAAAATTTACAAATAATGAAAAAAGAGGCAAAATTTGATTGACTTGCTTTTGCCGCAATCTATAATTATCGGGTACAAGCAACTTTGTGAAGCACGTCAAACAAACAAAACTGAGGCTGCGGCCTCTATCTCTGAGGGGGGATGTTTGTTGAAAGAACAACACTTCACAGCCAAACAGGTCGCGGATATCCTGGGCATGCCCAAATCGTTCCTGCTTGAGAAAGAGCGAAACGGCGCTTTGCCCTTAGCGCGGCGCGACCCCGCCACCAAGCATCGCTATTACCTTACCGAGGACCTTCCGGCCGTCCGCAAGGCGCTCGGTCTTCCGCCCATCCTTGAGGGCCATCGCACGCAACTATTCCTGAACTTCAAGGGCGGCACGGGCAAGTCGTCCATTGCGGCTTCCTATGCTTTCCACCTCGCGGAACTCGGCCTCAAGGTATTGGCGGTGGATCTCGACGCACAGGCACACATGACCAAATGCCTCGGCTATGAGGGCTCCAACTTCAAATTCACGCTTTACAACGTCCTGATCGAGAAGTTGCCCCTGCACGAGGCAATAGTAAGCACAAAACTCAAAAACCTTAAGTTCATCCCGGCAAACCTCGGCCTCTCGCCGGTGGAACTCTCCCTCACCGCGATGACCGCACGCGAACACAGGCTCCGGAAGACACTGGATGCGGTACGTAACGAATATGACATCATTGTGATGGACGCCCCGCCGAACATCGGCCTGCTCAACCTCAACGCCATCCTCGCGGCGAATGACCTGATAATACCGGTGCTCGCGGACTTCCTCTCGTATGAGGCGTTGCGCATCCTGTTCGAGACGATCGCGAGCATCGAGGAAGATTTCAGTTACGTCCTTGATCGCATCGCCATCGTCCTCAACCGCTACAACAAGTCCATGAACATCTGCAGGACTGCGCTCAAGGCGCTGGAGAAGCATTACACGCCTTACCTGCTTAAAACGGTAATAAGGCAGTGCACGAAATTCGCCGACGCATCCAGCATCGGCGTACCGATTACGCAGTACGCGCCTTCATCAAAGGGCGCAGTTGACTTGAGCAATCTCGTGAAAGAAATCTTCGGTCTCGGCCAGCGCCCCAAAACGGAGACGCGCGAACAGAAGCTTGAGACCGTCGGCGCATGACAACAGTTTTCGGCATTCGGCCGAGGAGGGGAAAATGACAGACGGCTTTGATGAGAACGTATCCAACAAGATGCCAACAACCAGAAGGCAGCCCACGCCGAAGAGGCCATGGGACGTGAAACCCGCTACCGAGCAGAAATCCGATAAAAAGACCGAAGTGGCCGAGCCTCCCGCAGAGGTTCGTACTCGGCCATTGAAGGTTGTCGAGGCAAAAGAGGAAACCAAGCGGCGTGTGAAGGAGATTCTGCAGGAGCTCACTGAAGCGGAAAAAGGCGCAACTGCTCCGGCTGCATCAACTGCGCCGCGGGTCGAGCAACGCGCGCGTGTTGCAATCGAAAGGCCACCGGTCGCGCCCGAGATCATGACAGCCACGGACTCCTCCATGCTGATAGAGGAGGAAAGCAAGGACGTGCTCTCGGAGATCGATTCGCTCGAAGCGGAAATCGAATCGACCCTCTCCCTGCAGCACCAGGCCGAAGATGAATTGAAGCGCGTACGAGATGAATATGAGGAACTGCTCGGTGCAAAAGAAGAGTTGGAGGCGCGGATTGAGACCCTCAAGACCGTCGAGGAACTGGAGTCTCATCTGAAAGCCGCCGAAGAGGAGAACCGTCTGGCAACGGAAAGGATTGGGGAACTCGACGCCGCGTTGCAGGACCGCGAGGCGCAGATTGAGCACCTGCGCAGTGATCTCTCCGCGACGACCTCGCATCTGCAGGAAACCACGCGTGAGCGCGACGGCTTGCTGCAAGACCTCGAACAGGCAATGCAGGAAATCGAAAATTTGCGGCAAAACGTCAGTTCATTGCAGGAAATCCGCGAAGAGGCGAACAACACCATCAAAACGTTGCAAGAGGAGCGCGAGGAACTGGCGGAAAAGGCTGAGTTCTTCAGCCAGGCGAAGGCGCAGGCGGATTCCGCCATTAAGCAACTGGAAAAGGAACTCGCCGAGGAGCGCCAGAAAACCAAGTACCTCGAGTCATCCGTCGAGAACTACGCCGTTATCAAGGCGACGCTCGAATCGGATCTCAACGCCGCCCGCAGCGCCCTGAAGGGCATACGCGATCGGCTCGCACGCGCCAACACAAAGTTCAAGAAAACTGGAAACGAATAGGCAAAAAAACCGCCCCGACATTCCTCATTTATATTCGCAGATGAAAGGTCGGGGCGGGTACATCAACATTCCCGGTTGCTGCTATCTTCTTTTTGGGCAGATGCACGACGAGTCTATGCAGGGCTCAGTCTCCCAGCAGCCGGGAATGTTATTTTGGGCTTTTGCAAAACGAAATGATATGGTATTTTTGTGGGAAATCAAGGTTTTTCTTTAACGTCAGACCGGTCAGACCTGTCCGACCTTTCGAACGAGGCACATGAAACTTATTTTTGCCGGAACACCTGACTTCGCGGTTCCTGCGCTCGACGCGCTCCTGAAAGCAGGACACGAAATCGCGCTGGTCATCACCAGGGCCGACCGCCCGCAGGGCCGCGGACTGGCCGTGCAGCCGCCGCCGGTTAAGGCCCGTGCACTGAAATACGGCCTTGAAGTAATCCAACCCGCGAAAATATCCCAGCCCGACATTGTCCAACGCATAAAGGAAGTTAATGCCGACGCCGCTGTCGTCGCAGCCTTCGCGGCATTGATACCAAAGTCCCTTCTCGATGTCCCAAAACACGGCTGGCTCAACATTCACCCGTCGCTTCTGCCAAAATACCGCGGGCCGTCGCCCGTCAAGTGCGCGCTCTACAACGGCGACCGCACCACCGGCGTAACCATCATCCGCCTCGAAGAAGCGATGGACAGCGGCCCGATAATTCTCATGGAAGAAACGCAAATCGGCGAGGAGGAGAACGCCGCGCAACTCGCCGATCACCTCGCGAAAATCGGTGCGTCGTTAATCGTCAAGGCCCTCGCGCTCATCGAGTCGGGCACGGCGGAATTCCGCCCGCAGGACCATTCCGCCGCGACGTATTGCAGAAAATTCACCAAGAGCGACGGCCTCGTCGACTGGTCCGTCTCGAACGTGGCGGACCATGTTCATGCAATGACGCCGTGGCCGGGCGCGCAAACGGTCCTCCGCATACAGAAGGCCGGCAAAACCGTCGGCCTCCTCGTTACCGGAGCGCGGCACCTGGGAGAATCAGCGAAGACCCAGCCGGGCCAAATCGTGAAAATCGCGAAGGCCGGCATTTCCGTCGCCACCGGCGGAAATGACGTGCTTATCACAACCGTCAAGCCCGCCGGCAAAAAAGAAATGCCGGCATACGATTTCGCAAACGGCTACCGGCTTTCAACCGGCGACCTTTTCATCAGGCAGGAAAAATGACAACCGAGATAAACCCGCGAAAACTCACTTTGCAGATTCTTTGCGACGTCGAACGCGGCAAGTTCGCCGAGGATCTCCTCGACGACGCCGCCGAAGCGCTTGGCGCGGCCAAGGCGGACTTCCGCCTCACGCACGAACTCGTTTACGGCATTGTACGCATGCGCCTGCTCCTCGACACCATAATCGGAAAGTTCTCCCGCATCAAGGTCAGCAAACTGGAGAAGCACATGCACCAGGCGCTGCGCATCGGCCTCTACCAGATGCTCTTCCTTGACCGCGTGCCGCAATCGGCCGCGGTTGATGAGTCCGTAAAACTCGTCACGAAGGCCGACGACAAGCGCTCTGCAAACTATTGCAACGCGGTCCTGCGCAGCGTCGCCCGCGCATTCAAAAAAATTGAAAAGGCTCCAGTTGCCGCGCCGGACGAGACAAAATCGTTTCCGGTCTCCGATGATATGCTCGTGGTTTTCGACCGCAAGATTTTTACGGCGCTTGAAGATGATCCCATTGCGCACATTTCCCAGCGCTTCTCGCATCCGCCGGCACTCACCACGCGCTGGCTCCTGCGCTACGGCGTGAAAGGCGTAAAGCCCGTCTGCATCGCGGACAACAGCCACCCGCCGCTGCACGTGCGCATCAACCGCCTGCGTGGAACAATCGGGGAAGTGGCCGACGCGCTCACCACGGCTGGCATTCCGTACGAGATGGTCAGCGCGGACATCCTGCGCCTGCTCGATCCCGAAGGACTCCGAAGCGAAGTGTTCAAGCATGGGATGTTCACCGTGCAGAACGCGACCTCCGCGGAAGCCACGCCGCTCCTGGGGCTGAAGCCGGGCGAGACGATACTCGACATGTGCGCCGCGCCGGGCGGCAAGACCACGCACATCGCGGAACTGATGGGGGACAAGGGGACAATCATCGCTGTTGACACGCGCAAGGACGCGCTCGCGGCGCTCAAGGACAACTGCACGCGCCTCGGCATAAAATCAGTCGAGGCGGTTGCGGGCGACGCAGTGAAATACGCGGAGAAGAACAAGAAGAAATTCGACCGCGTCATGCTCGACGTGCCCTGCACAAACACCGGCGTGCTCGCGCGGCGGGTGGAGGCGCGGTGGCGTTTCAGCGAAAAGGCGCTCGCGGAACTCGTGGAAAAGCAGAAGGCGCTCCTTGATGCCGCGGCCAAGGCGGTCAAGCCCGGCGGCGTGGTGGTGTATTCGACATGCAGTATCGAGCCGGAGGAAAACGCGCAGATGATCGATGCGTTCCTTGCGGAGCATGACAATTTCCGCCGCGACGGGCAGCGGGAATTTTTGCAGGGCCGCGACCTCGGCGACGGCGGCTACCTCGCCCGCCTCACGCGGCTTAAATGAACCACAAGACACGAAGACACCAAGAATTTTTGTTTGCCACGGATTGCCACGGATAGCCACGGATTTTCTCATGTATTTAGAGGATAAAAATGGAAGTCCGAATTGATCCTAGAGACTTCATTTTAGCTCCTTATTGGGAATGTCCCAAATGCCACAAGCCTGAGGCATATGGTGTTCTGTCCGTCCGCGGTAATTCATATACGAGAAGATGCAAGGAATGTCGGCACACAGAGGATTATGGTTTGCCGCCCCTCGACAAGAAGGTTATCTATCTCGACCAGTTCGCCATCAGTAACATTATGAAGTCATTGAACCCTAAAACCAAGGCGAACAAAAGGGGAAGGATAGACAAATTCTGGAGCGATCTCTTTGACAAGATATATATCTTATGCAGAGCACAACTAATGATATGCCCTTATTCGGATATACATGAATGCGAATCGGTGGTGACCCCGTATTCCAGTGAGTTGCGACGTGCATATGAATTGTTCTCTCATGGGGTATCGTTCCTTCCGCACAAGAACATCGAGTTTAGCCAAGTATATAAACATGCTGAAAAGCAAATCTTGGGAATAGATTCCCCCCTGAACAAGAGTCATGTCATTGTTGGCGGACTGAACGAATGGCAAGAGCGTATTATTATCACCGTAAGACTGTCAATATCTCAAGAAGATATAGATGGTTTAAGAAAAGTGAGGGATTCCGTGCACGAGGGTTTGTCGAGGGTCTTCGCTAGATGGCAACAGGAGCACGACAAGAAGTTCATGGACTGGTACAACGAAGAAGTAATGGCCTACGGGCAGAATGTAATACGGCGATATCATGACTACTATAGCATGCCAAAATCTGAAATTGATGCCGCTCTAAGAAATGGGATGACAGAGAAACTACAGCCTCCCATGGAAGTGGCTGTATTCAATGCCGTACAGCAACTGTTCTTGCAGTCAGTGATACCTGAGTCAGAGACCTTTTTGAAGACGGAGCAGTATTTCCTGTCCTCGAGGCTGCAAGAAATACCGTCCTTAAAAATATCCGCCATGTTGCTTGCGGCCATCGCGAGAAAAGCAGCAGCGGGACAGAAAAAAACACCCACACAAGGGATCGCATATGACATTGCTGCAATATCAAGTTTTTTGCCATGCTGCGATGCCATGTTCATCGATAATGAATGTGATGCGTATCTCCATGAGCACCCATTGTGCGACGAATTGAACTATGGAACAAAAACATTCTCGCTCAACACACGTGATGCGTTTGTTGCTTACCTCGATGAGGTATCGGCAAATGCTCCTAATGAACACATGAAGAAAGTGGTCGAAGTATATGGTGAGAAATGGAATCAACCGTATAGGGATATATATTTGGATGACGAAAAAAGAAGGAAAGAAGAGAGTTCTGAATCAACATAGAGGAAAAGGCGCACCGGCAAAAATGCCGAAACAAAGGGGTCTGACCCCTTTGTTTCGATGACTCGCTACTCGCGTTCCCGCCCTAAATACATGAATGGACCACCGATAAAAATGCCAATCCCCCAAATAATGAAGTACAACAAAGGGAAATGTCCCTCAACAACCCAGAATATAAAAGGGAAGATGATAACCCCCGGACAACCTACTATAGCTAATAAAATGCCTAGCGCACCCACCCATTTCATCATCGCAAGTAGAAAGAATACCCACATGCAGAGTCCACTACCCCAGAAGATCAAATAACCTAATATACGGAAGGCTGTTCTCATATTTGTACCTCCTATTCCACACATGTATTTGCTCGGGGGGCTATGCGCTTACACCTTCCACCTGATCCCTATTCTTTGTCTTTATCTTTTTCTTCGTCGTCGTCAACGACTTCGTAGTCGGCTTCGACTACGTCTTCCTTCTTTTCTTCGCCTTCGGCTGAGGGGCCGGGTTCCGGGCCGCCGCCGGCTGGGCCTTCGCCGCCGCCAGTTGGGCCGCCGCCCTGCGGGCCGGTCTGCTTGTACATGGCCTCGGCCATTTTGTAGGAAGCCTGGTTCAGGGTCTCGACGGCGCGCTCGATTTCTTCCTTCGTGCCGCTGTCCTTGACTTTCTTGACTTCCTCGATGGCTTCGCGGATTTTGTCCGCGTCGCCCTTGGAGATTTTCGATTCGTTCTCCTTGAGCATCTTTTCCATGGAGTAAATCATCTGGTCGGCCTTGTTGCGCGCGTCGATGGTCTCGCGGCGCTTGCGGTCCTCGGAGGCGTGGGCCTCGGCCTCCTTGACCATCTTCTTGATTTCCGCCTCGTTGAGTCCGGAGGAGGACTGGATTTTAATCGACTGCTCCTTGCCGGTGCCGAGGTCGCGCGCGGAGACGTTGAGGATGCCGTTGGCGTCGATGTCGAAGGTTACCTCGATTTGCGGCACTCCGCGCGGGGCAGGGGGGATGCCTGCGAGTTGGAACCTGCCAAGCGTGCGGTTGTCCACAGCCATTTCGCGCTCGCCCTGCAGGATGTGGATATCGACGGAATGCTGCCCGTCCGCGGCGGTGGTGAAGATTTCTTTTTTCTGCGTGGGGATGGTGGTGTTGCGGGCAATGAGTTTCGTGCAGACGCCGCCGAGCGTCTCAATGCCGAGCGAAAGCGGCGTAACGTCGAGCAGTACGATGTCCTCAACGTCGCCGCTGAGGATTGCGCCCTGGATGGCCGCGCCGACGGCGACAACCTCATCGGGGTTGACGCCCTTGTGGCCTTCCTTGCCGAAGAGTTCCCGCACGACGCGCTGGACCGAGGGCATGCGTGTCATGCCGCCGACGAGGACGATTTCGTCGATGTCTTTCGGCGTAAGTTTCGCGTCCTCAAGCGCCCTGAAGCATGGGGCCTTGGTGCGCTCAAGCAGGAGCGCGCAGAGTTGTTCAAGTTTCGCGCGAGTGAGCGTCATCGCCAGGTGCTTGGGACCGGTCTGGTCTGCGGTGATGAAGGGCAGGTTGATCTCCGTCTGAAGCATGCCGGACAGGTCGCACTTCGCCTTTTCGGCGGCTTCCTTCAGCCGCTGGAGGGCCATCTGGTCCTTGCGCAGGTCGATGCCGTTCTCTTTTTTGAACTCGTCGGCGATATAGTTGAGGATCACCTGGTCGAAGTCGTCTCCGCCGAGGTGCGTGTCGCCGTTGGTGGATTTCACCTCGAATACGCCGTCGCCGACTTCGAGTATGGAGATATCGAACGTTCCGCCGCCGAGGTCAAAGACGGCGATGCGCTCGTCTTTTTTCTTGTCCAGCCCGTACGCGAGCGACGCGGCAGTCGGCTCGTTGATGATTCTCTTCACGTCGAGGCCGGCAATCCTGCCGGCGTCCTTGGTGGCCTGGCGCTGGCTGTCGTTGAAGTAGGCGGGGACTGTGATGACGGCTTCGGTGACTTTATGGCCGAGGTAATCTTCCGCGGTCTGTCTGAGTTTCTGGAGGATCTTCGCGGAGATTTCCTGCGGGGTGTAGTCTTTGTTTTCGCTTTCGACGTGCACCTTGACGAGTTCGTCCGGGCCGCCGACTATCTTGTAGGGGACGAGTTTCTCTTCGCTGGAGACCTCTTTGTGTCGGCGTCCCATGAAGCGCTTTATGGAGAAGACTGTGTTCAGGGGGTTGGTGATAGCCTGGCGCTTGGCAATCTGGCCGACGAGGATGCCGTCCTTTGTGAAGCCCACGACGGAAGGCGTAAGGCGGCTGCCTTCGGCATTCGCGATAACGACCGGATCGTTGCCTTCCATAACAGCGACTACCGAGTTTGTTGTACCAAGGTCAATGCCGATGATCTTAGCCATGATAAGGATCCCTCCCTAAATTAAGGCACTATTCCCGAAATATTCCGAAGATGTTTGAGATTAAACGCATTATTATACAATGCGCTATGGGCCTGTCAAGCGGGCAAAATCGTAGATGCTTCCCACGGGAATTTATAAGTGCAGGAAATTACGCAAGATGGTTGCGCCTTCCGGCGTGAGAAAAGATTCCGGATGGAATTGCACGCCTTCCACGGCAAATTCACTGTGGCGCACGCCCATCAATTCTCCCTTGTCCGACCGAGCGGTGACCCGCAAGCAAGAGGGGAGCGACGCCTCTTCCACAATCAGCGAATGGTAGCGCGCGGCGACAATGGGATTCGGAACGCCTTGATAGATTCCCCGGCCGTCGTGGGTGATGCGCGATGTTTTGCCGTGCATCGGATTTTCCGCGCGCACCACTTTCCCGCCGAAGGCCGCCACGATTGCCTGATGCCCCAGGCATACTCCCAGAACCGGGACCTTCCCCGCGAAAGACTGTACCGCTTTTACGCTGATGCCGCTTTCCGCCGGGGTGCATGGTCCGGGCGAAATGATTATGTGCGAGGGTTTCAGCGAGCGGATCTCGCCGATTGTAACAGCGTCGTTTCTTGCGACGAGGCACCGCCGTCCCAGTTCACCAAGACGCTGAACGAGATTATAGGTGAAGGAATCGTAATTATCGATTACGAGAATCACGCCTTGTCGTTTATCGGAGGAGGGGGTTCGTGTTTTTCCTTGAGATATTCTTCCAGGAACCTCGTGAACCAGTACTGTCGCAGAGGGTCCTCTTTCAAAACTTCATCGAGCAATTGCTTGCCCTGGTCAATCTTCTTCTGTTCTGTTGTAAACTGAAGCCGCATACCTAGGGCAAATTTCATCTCACCGCGCTTGTAGGGATCCTTCTCCGTCGGAATGCTGTTCTCGTAGGCGCTGATTTGGTCTGGCGATACTTGACCGCGTTCAAGCGGCATTATAATTTCGTGGATGCGCTTGATATAGGAGTCAGACTCAAGTCCACCCGCGTCAATGGTGGCCTTCATCTTGTCCCACATGTACACGAGTTCCTTCCTTGTCGAGGCGCCAATCTCGGTCTCCACAGGTTGGCCGTCTGGGCCGATTTTTACCTTGCCGCCTGCATCAGTCTCCAGGCCGTGTTGCGTGTATTTCACAATATCCGTAAAAGTGGCCTTGAGTATTGCATCGACTTTCAGTTCCACATCCGAGCGCTCCTTCAAATCCATGGTTTCAAGGATCATGAGAGCGTCAGCCAACTCCTTCATGTTCACATCACTGGCGTCGCCTCTCTTGTCCATGCCCTCGAGAACATGGGTCTCCGCGAGCGTGTTCACCGCCTTCAGGCCAGCGCTCGTGACATCCCTGAAGTTGCTAATGATTTCAAAGGAGAGCCTTCGCGCACGTGTGTATTCTCCGGATCGGCTGAAAGCCTCACTGGCGAGTTCCATCAGACCGGCCTGGAGTTCTCTCGCGCTGCCTTTGAATCGCTGAAAGTGTTGGTATATCTCAGCGGCGGGGCGGTCGAGAGCGTAGCCCACTCGCACCAGTTCCGCGCTGGAACTGGAGATTGTGGCCAACCACATTTGGTGCTGGATCTGCTCGTGAAGCCATTTGTCGTCTAGCGCCGCAGGTGGGGGTGTTACAGAAGGCTCCAGATACAGGAGGCATTCGCCAAGAATCTTGTATGCCCTCTGGACGTAGTCGTCATTTGTCGTGCGCGAAGGGTTGGCGAACCATTTCGTGAACAGGTTCTTGCCCCATCCGACCTTGAATTTTGCGAGGTCCGAATCGAATACGAAGCCGCCCTTTTCGGGAACGCGTCTTTCATAGAAGTACAGCACTTCGTCGGCTGCCCTGTCATATTCTTCAAACTTTCCGGCAAGGAGGAAAAGTTCGCCCCTTCTGATTTTTGCCAGTTTCTTGTAATAATCGCCCGTTTCCGGCTGTCTGGAAAAATCGATCTTGCTTATTGTCCGGTCGTACTCGGATCGGGCATTGTCAAAGTCACCTTGGGCTTCGTAGTCTTTTGCCACCCTGAGAAGGACTTCGCATGCCTCCTCAAGATTCTCGTTGTCCAGATAGTGCTGCGCCAAGATGTTTAGTGTGTTAACGTCAGTGGTTTCCTTTTCAAGGATCCTCGGCCCCAAAATGCTTGCCGGGAATCGGGAAAACACGTCCTTAATCAAGTCTTCCACTTTCAGGTCGGGATATTTCTGGACGAGCGCGTTGGCCTCCTTTTTCAGGTCGATGTCCTCCATGAGGAAACGGATGTGGAGGAGATAGACGTCCGCGGATTCGGCGATTGCCGGGAAACCGGCGGCGTACCTCGTTATTATTTCTTGCAGCGCATTTGTAGGGGGGTCAAACTGCCCAGGCTTGACTGGATTGTCGGAATACAGCCCGGCCTGATGCACCATGCAGATCGCAATGTTCAACTGCACTCGTGCAAGTTCCGCCTCGGGTATTTTGGCCTGTGGATCAGAGGCATATTCCTTGAACGCCTTCTCGTAAACCTTCCGCGCAGAGGCATAGGCGGTATTGGACTTGAAAAGTTCATCGGCGGTCTTGACGAGCGTTTCCCATGGAGGAATCACTTCTTCCAGAACAATCGGCCCAAAATCAATTCCCTTGCCGTAGAGCGCCACTCCAACACCGTTGCCCGTTTTCGTGGGCATGCCGTCGATTTTCCATGTAAGAATTTTGTTGTTAACGCTCAGGTAAAGTTTGTCTTCTTCCTTGCGCTCGCGCCACAACAGCACGCGGAAAAGCCCGTCTTTGGGCTCCACAGGCATAGCCATCGGAAACCGGTCGTTGCCCTTGAACGTTACCGCCTGAAGCGCTCCGTGAGCGAAGTGCAACGTGGCGACAAGGCCGGCGTAGTAATTGTCAAACGTCGGCATCTCCGTCCTCGCGTATAGACATAGGCTCAACGTACCGTCCCCATCCGGCTTCACCTCGACATCCTGAGACGCGAGGATCTGCTCCGGCAGCGCTCCTTCGGGCAAGTTCGCATCAAGACCCCGGTCGGTAAGATATACTTCCTTCGCGCCCGCTTGTACGAGGGCGGGCTTTCTCATGTCGTCAGGAAACATCAACTTGTAAATGAGAGACGTTTTCGTCGGCGCGGCAACAGACGGATTCTCTGGCGGGGTGGGGGGCTGCTGGGGAAAAATCACGCGAAACAACATGAGCACGGCGACGGCGATTATTATCGTCCCGAGTGAGGCGCCTATGACGGCAGCGTGCTTTCTGATTTTCTTCGAAATGCGATAGGCAGTGCTGGGCGGCCGCGCTTGGATCGGTTCGCCGCTCTTGAAGCGTTCTATGTCCTCCATGAAGCCCTGGACCGTTTCATACCGGCGCGTCTTGTCCTTTTCCATCGCCTTTATGCAGATGGTCTCAACGTCCCTGTGGATGTAAGGATTGCGCCGGCGGGGGGGGAGCGGCTCTTCATTGATGACCTTCAGGATAGTCTTAAGGTTCGTATCCGCGACAAACGGCGGTACGCCCGTGAGCATCTCATAAAGCACGGCGCCCAGCGAATAGATGTCGCTGCGCTCGTCGATGTTCTTGTTGTCGCCTTGCGCCTGCTCAACGGGCATATAGTTCGGCGTGCCCATTGTCGTACCGCTGCGCGTAAACTGCGCGTCGGTCTCAACCTCTTTCGCCAGCCCGAAGTCCATCACCTGCACGCGCCCCGTGTCATCCATCATGATGTTCGCCGGCTTGATGTCACGGTGGACTATGCCGTGCTTGTGCGCGTGAGCGATGGCGTCTGCAACCTTCAGGATGATATCCAGCGCCTCGTTCGGCGTGAAGCGCTTGCTCTTCATGAGATGGTGGAGCGGCCGCCCGTCCACATACTCCATCGCGATGTAATGCTTGCCCTCAAAGACGCCGACATCATAGACCGGCACGATGTTGGGATGCCGCAATTTCGCAACCGCGAGAGCCTCCTGGTGGAAGCGCTGTACCTGTTCCTCGGACGCCGCCTGCCCGGCGAGAAGTATCTTCAGCGCGACGACGCGGTTCAGGTTTTTCTGCCGCGCCTTGTAAACCACGCCCACCGCGCCCCGCGCGATTTCCTCAATAATTTCGTAATTCCCTATCGTCATCCCCGGACGCGCGACTTCCTCTTCCTGCTTGGCAGGCTTTTTGGCTGCGGCTTGCTTCTCACCTAGTACCACTGTCTCAGCCGAGGGATCAACGTCTTCCTCAATCTGAACAACCTCTTCGTCCGGCGGGATAACCTCGCTTATATGCACGAATTCCTTCCGGCATCGAGGGCACAGTACTTCCGTCCGCGCCTGCTCGATGTCAAGGCTGAATCCATTGCCGCAATCCGGACAAACGATATGTTCTCGCATGAAAAAGGTTCCTTCCGCTCCGCAGAGGAATGCTTTGTTACGCTACATTATACGTCATTTTTTGGCAGCCGTTTGGGCGGAGACCTTCAGCATCCGCTCAATCGCAAGCCGTGCTTTCGCCGCGATTTCCGGCTCCACCGTAATCCGCGTCTCCATATCCTCCAGCGAC
>Ga0315291_10000763_pt1 | contig 42673 bp, 46 predicted proteins | sample YL17G12_20_MG_FD_203070 | JGI IMG/M metagenome (GOLD analysis project Ga0315291, IMG submission 203070) | Sediment microbial communities from Yellowstone Lake, YNP, Wyoming, USA - YL17G12_20 | ecosystem: Environmental > Aquatic > Freshwater > Lake > Sediment | place: USA: Wyoming | collected...
CTTCAGCCTATTCAACTTAAGATGGTCGGGGCGGCGGGATTTGAACCCGCGACCTCTTGGACCCAAACATAGATAGTGTTTTGATGTACCTTGAGCCTCTTGGCTATTTGTCTCGGTGTAAGTAGTCGCATGTTTGAAGTCCAATGGTTCGTTTAATGTCTGCAACGATAATATCACAGTCTGTCACCGTTTGTCAAGAAGTTTGGCGATATGTTTACTTGACAAACAGTCACGGGTTCTGGCATAATTGCTGCAAATCGTGAAGGATTGTTAAAGAAATGACGCCAAAAGAGCATCAGAAAAATCGCGTTGAAGGTGTAAGAAAGGCCATTAACGCGGGGTATTCTCAGGCTGGCATTGCTCGTGTGATAGGCGCATCCCGTACTAATTTGGCCTCGATTGTTTCTCGTTACGCCCCGTACAGCAAATACGGGGAGCGTCTTGACACATGGCTTCGCGAACGTGGCTTTTGGCCTGACGAGCCTGCGGCACAGTCCGTGGCCACTAACCCCGCCCCGATGTTCCGGGACAGTCATCCGAAGGCCGCACAGCGCCGGCGTGAGCGAGTGCCGTACTTAACGGATCAGTGTCCGAAGTGCGGTGACCTCACGGTTGATCCCGCCGAGGGCGCGCAGCGCTGCATGATGTGTGGCGCGGACCTGTGGGTCGAGTGTTCGCATTGCGGCGAGGGCAATGAGTTCTACCGCGCGACATGCTCAAACCCGAAATGCCGCAGGTCGCTGAGGCCGGCCACGCCGGAACCCGAGAAGCCGATGGAGTTCTAACCCTGAACGTTCATTCAGTCTTGACAGGCCGCGCAAGGTGTGGTAAAATCCGAAAAGAGAGCAATACCATTGCTAACCAGTATTCGGCAAAGCAATGGCGGTACATTGTAACTTGGCCGCGCCCATAGACTTAAGTGGCCTCCCGGAATCGCTTTGGGTACATCGTGGACGGATTCCAGTGGTCCAAGCGGGCAAGGGCTGCAAGATGAAATTTGACTGGGACGCGGTTCTCGCGCGGCTCAGTATGAACGGTACTACAAACGCATCTAACTAATTCAGAAAGGGCGACGTGATGGGAAACGAGGTAGGGAACCCCAATGCGGAAACTGAGCCCGCGAACGCTCAGCCATTTGAACTCGCGTACATCCTGAAGTCCGTCAACGCGGACATGACATCCTATAACGGGTTTGTCTGGCCGGCTGAGGGTCCGGTGGAGGCACCGGACTGGAACGCCCAACCTGAATGCGGCGGCGGGCTGCACGGTTGGTTGTGGGGGCAGGGTGATTTTTCGCTTGCGGTGCCGAACGCGCGGTGGCTCATAGCAAGCATTAACAAAGCAGATTGCATAGACCTATCCGGCAAGATAAAGGTTGCGCGCGCGTGGGTCATTTTCTGCGGAGATCGGTTCGGGGCAACGTTTGAGTTGTTGCGGCTCCGGGAAGAACACCTGTTATGCGCCTCCGTTCAAAATGAAAAAGAATTTGTTCAGGGCGACTCCGGTGCGGCGACCGTGAAGGGCAACTACGGTGCGGCGACCGTTCAGGGCAACTACGGTGCGGCGACCGTGAAGGGCAACTACGGTGCGGCGACCGTTCAGGGCAACTACGGTGCGGCGACCGTTCAGGGCAACTGCGGTGCGGCGACCGTTCAGGGCAACTGCGATGCGGCGACCGTGAAGGGCAACTGCGGTGCGGCGACCGTGAAGGGCTACTGCGGTGCGGCGACCGTGAAGGGCAACTACGGTGCGGCGACCGTTCAGGGCAACTACGGTGCGGCGACCGTTCAGGGCAACTACGGTGCGGCGACCGTTCAGGGCAACTACGGTGCGGCGACCGTGAAGGGCGACTACGGCGCGGCGACCGTGAAGGGCAACGGACTTTCGACAGTTTTTGGGGCACACGGACAGGTTTCGGGCGGGGCCGGGTCCGCCCTCGTGCTCACATGGTTTCTCGATGGCAGTTCCGTTCGCGCAGTGGTTGCGCACGTTGGCGAAGACGGGATCAAACCGGACAGTTGGTATCGCCTTAACGACGACCATGAATTCGTGGAGGTCTCCGCCGATGCGCAATCCTGAGACACGTTACAGGGTCTACCACGGGCGCATGGCCTTCGCGCGATGGCTGCTGGGGGGCAAATGCATGATCTGCGAGACAACGTTGTTTCTCCAGTTTCATCACCGGTTCGCGGAAGAGAAGTGTTTCGAGATCAGGAACTGTCTGCACGTGAGTCCCGAACGCCTAATTGCGGAGATTGCCAAGTGCGATCTCATGTGCATCGTTTGTCATGCCCGCTGGCATGACATAGCCACGAAGGTTCGGACGTCAAACGGCACGTGGATTGAAGAGGCCGCGTTGACCTTCTGAAGGAGGAACATGGAAAGCAAACGTGATCGAGCGCGAGCTTACGAGGCGGCCCGCAACGCCGTCATCAAAGCCGCGCGGGAATGGCGAGACAAGGCGAATCCGCCTACTAGGGACACCGATCTCGAGCTCATCGCCGGCGTTGACCACCTGAACTCACTGAGGAAGATCAACCAATGACCAAACCCCCACTCGCACTCACGGGCAGCGCCGTCGCCGCGGAGCTCAAGTTCCATCCCGTCTGCCTCATGTTCCCGAACATGAACTCATGGGACTTCAACGCCCTGGTCAGCGACATCATCCACAACGGCGTGCTGGAACCCGTCTGGCTCGATAAGGACTACCTGGTCATTGACGGCCGGCATCGCGTCAAAGCCTGTGTGAAACTGAAGAGCATGGTCCCGTACCGCATCATCGAGGAAGGCGACTCGATCCTCTTGGCCATCTCCGCCAACCTCGCCAGACGTCATCTGACCGTGGGTCAACGGGCCATGATCGCCGCGAAAATCGCAAACATGCCCAAGGGAATGCCAACTGCGAATAATGCCCCAATCGTTGCCCAAGCTTCTAAAGACCTATCTGATATTGCTGGACTTACAACCGAAAAAGAGAATATCGCGCAAGCCGATGCTGCAAATATGTTGAAAATATCCCGGAGTTCGGTACAGCGCGCCCACGTTCTTCACAGCTACGGTACGCCCGAGCTTGCCCGGATGGTCGAGGAGGGGAAAGTCCATCTGACTTCGGCGTCCGAGATCGCCCGGTTGTCCCTCGAGCGGCAGGCCGAGATAGTGGCGAAGGGTCCCAAGGGGGTCGAGGAAGCCGCCGCTCATCATCGCAAGATGGTTCACGCCGAGAATCTGGCCGTTGGCAGGCAGGAAAGGATGAACGCTGAACCCGAGGATGGCGAGGCAATACGGGCCCGGCGCGAGGAGCGACGCCGCAATGAGATCGAACGCGAACTCTCCCGACCCCAAACAGTCCCATCACGGTCCCCGGCACCGACTGCGCCGCAACCCAGTCACATGGCGCCGGGGACCGCCCTTCGTATCCCGCTTGGATACGCGTTTATAGATGCGTCCGCTCGCCTCTTGCCCTGGTCCGTGGCGAAATTGCTCGAGGCGGTGAAACACACGGCTAAACACCGCGACACCAGCACGTATATGGTCGTCCGGTTATACGGAGAACGCGTATGACATGGCATGAATCCGAACGGTTGTACACCCTGAACGAGGCGGCCACCTTCGCCCGCGGGCGCCGGAGACCCCACCTCTCAACGATCTGGCGCTGGGCCACGAAAGGCATCGGCCGGCGTGGACGGAAAGTCTTCCTCGAGACCATCCGCACGAACTCGGGGTGGCTCACGTCGAAGGAAGCGGTCCACAGATTCGAGGCCGCCGCCGCCAAAGCGATGCAGGCCGACGCGCCCCTGGCATCGAAAACGACCCCCGCGGCCGCCGTCGAGTACCTGCAACAGGAAGGCATCGCATGACGAGCTTGGCTGAGTATTACTTGCGCGGTCCTCAGTGGGCCAACTTGCGCCGCACGGTCATCGAGGCCGAACGTAAATCCCAAAAACGACGAGGTCTTGGCAAGCATGAGACGCTTAGTAGAAATACAGTCTCCCGTCGCGTCTGACCACGGCGTTCTCTGCGAAGCGGCGCAATACGACTGCCCGATGTGTGGACACATCTACTACAGTTTGCCGGACGAGTGGCAGGAATGCCCCAAGTGCGCGCGGCGTGGATTGGAAACATGATTGACGTGCTGAGCGCGATAGTCACGCTCGGAGTGGTGATTTACCTATGGAAAAGGAGAAAACAACAATGCCAATTAAAGGACTGTCCGAAAAGAGACGAATAACCAGGGGCGGATTCCTCCGGCTCGGGGAAATGGTCGTCTCGCCCAAGACGGGAAAAGAGCACCCGGCAAAATCCGACCATTTCATCCCGGACTTCGAGAACCCGGATCTCGTACCCCTGTTTCACAAATTGTACGGCGAGAAGCCTACTCGCGTCTCGATGTCATTCGCCAGCGACAATCTCGATCAGGTCTTTCCTCAATACTACAAGTGTTACGGAGCATCGTCCGGGCTAAAATGCAAGGGCGACGGGGAACGCGCCAGCAGGGCTATCAAAACAGAGGACTCAGTCGAATTCGTCGAGGTGGATTGTATTGGTCCCGAGGAGTGCGATTTCGGCAAGGAAAACGGTTGCGACAAGATCGCGAGCTTGCAGTTCTTCATCAAGGGGTTGCCTGGGATTCAGGTGTTCCAGTGCAACACCGGGTCGTACAACTCCATCGTGAATCTGAATAGCGCCCTTGAGATCCTTCAACGACTTAGGGCGGGGAAGAGTATCGTCGGCGTGTGGCTCACCCTCGTACTGTCGCCCCAGGAGGCCCAGCACAAAGGCAAGAAGGTCCAGATCTACACACTATCCCTCGACATCCCAGTCTCATTCGACGAGGCCCAACGGTTGACATCGCAGTTCGAGGAACCGGCCGCATTGCCGGCACCGTCTGATGCCCGGGATCCGCTACTGCGTCCGCCGAACGGTTTCGCGCCGGATCCCGAGAAGCGCCATGACGAACCCAAGACCAAACCGACGAAACCCGAGACGAAACCAACGAATGGCGATCCCCTCGCCGAGGTCAAAAAAATCATGGCCGAGGTCGGTTGGACGAACGCCGATATGAAGGTCCTCCTGAAAAAGTACTACGGCGGCAGAACCTCGCGCAAACTCACTGAGAAAGAACTCGCCGATCTGCCCGAGGCAGTCCGGGCGGCGGCGTCCACGTCGAAAACAAAACCAACGGAGGATGGATGGTGATGATTACACGAATCGAGATTGAAGATTTTCGGTGCATCAAGCACCTGAAACTGGATCCGGTCCCGTCCTGCTTGGTACTCGCCGGCAGAAATGGGCAGGGGAAATCGTCCGTGCTCGACGCGGTCCGGATGGCCATGTTCGGTTACTGCGGACGCACAGGCAAAACCGGTCAAAACGCGCGCGACCAGATCAGGCTGGGAGCCGGGGAGGCCCGGATCGCCGTGGCGTTCGGTGACCTCATTGCCGTCGCTGTCATCAAACAAAAGGGGAACGAGTTCATGGTCATGAACATGGACGGCGAGATCATGCAGGACATCATGGATCGCGCGGCGATGTGGCGGACACTCGGTGTCTCAATGGAGAACGCCGCGGTCGCCGCCATGCCCGACATGGTTCTGACCGGGGGCGAGTTCGGCGACATACTGACTCGCCGGCTCGCACCAAAGATCACGTCTGAACTGGTGAAAAACCATGCCGGCGACAACTGGACTTGGCTATCTGAGTTCGCGGCAAAACAACGCATCACGTTCACGTCACTGGCGAACCTGGCAAGCCTCGGCGATCTCGCCTATGCCCGCCGCACAGACGTGAATCGCGAACTGAAATCCGCCCGAAAACGGATCGAGGACATGGGGGATGTGTTCGCCCCGAAATCCAAGACCGGCCAGGATCTCGCCATCTCAGACACTGACCGCATCAAGGCCGATGTGGCTCGCCTGATGCGCGAACGCGAATCCCTGCTCGAGGAACGGGGCCGCGTCGCCGCCGTCACGCCCCAGGTGGACGTAACGGCTCTCAGAAAAGAACTTGATAACCTAGTCGCGCGGCTCGGCGAGATTGGCGACGAAATCGGCGGTCTGGCCGAGGACAAAGAACTGTCCGAGCGATACGGTGATGTGTCGCGCATCCAGGGGGAAATCGAGGCGGCCACGAACCAGCTCACTTTTTTCAAGCAGGGTGTCTGCCCCACCTGCGGCCGCAAGATGACCAAATCCGATGACCGCGTAACCGCACTGGCCGAGAAACTCTCGTCCGCCCAGGGTGCCCTTGGTCTGGCAACGACCGCACGCGAGACCGCTCACGACGAAGTGCAGCGGCGCCGGGTCCTCGAAGGGGAGTTCCATGACGTCCAGGGCCGCATCAAGATCGTCAATCATCAACTCGACCAAACAAACAACGCCGGCGGTTCCCAGCGGCCCTTGGCCGAGATTGACGCGGACTTGTTGGCCAAGGCGGAAACGGTGGCGCGCGGCCAGGCTATACTTCGCGACCTCGCGCGGCTCACAGAAAAGACTGATCTCGATGATTTCGTACATTCTCTCGAGTCCGAGGTCGCGCATCTCGATTGGGCCGTCGAACAATTCCGCAACGGCGCGCTCGCCAAGTTCCTGATCCGCGACATGGCCACGCCGTTTCTTGAACGGTGCAACGTCGCCCTCTCTGCGGTCGGTAAATCCATCGAGCTCGTCATTGACGGCAAACGCGTCTACGTCATGTTGCGCCTCAACGAGACCGATGCGTTCCCGTTCGAGATGTGTTCCCGCGGCGAACAGATGTTGGCCAAGGCGGTGATCGCCGCCGATTTTGGGGCGGACAGCTTCGTATTGTTGGACGATCTGAACGACCTCGATTTCGAGAACCGGGACAATATCGTGAAGGCCCTCCAGTCCTGCCCCAGTCTGATCTGCGCAGTGGCCGACCAGAACGATTCCCTCAATCTCGGCGAAACCGTATTCCTCAACGATGGTGAAATTACCGAATTCTAAAGGAGAACGCGAACCATGAAACGCAAGCAAGAAATCCCAAAAACGAAAGAAGTCGCTCTCACGATGTACCTCAAATGTGCGTTGGCCGACCACGAAAAAATAGATCGCGGACGCGACCTGGCCCATCTCTACGGCGAGAAGCAACAACTCGAGGCCGACATGAAGGCAACCAGATCGCAATACCAATCCCGCATTGACGGTGTTACTGGCAAGATCTCAATGCTCTCGGACACGATCCGCGATGCGGCGGAGTTTCGGGATGTCCAATGTGTCCAAGTATTCGACTGGGCAAACAAAGAGGTCTACGTCCGGCGCCCCGATACTGACGAGATCGTTGAATCGCGCCAAATGCGCCAGGAAGAACTGCAAACGGAGTTTCCAATTCCAGCGTGATTCTCCGCGACTACCAACAGCGAGGCGTTGACCAGATCCGCGCCCGATTCGCCGCCGGCGTCCAACGGGTCTTGTACACGGCCCCAACAGGCTCGGGTAAAACCGAACTGTTCGTCTACATCGCCCGCGGCGCCGCGGCGAAGGGCAAACGCATCTGCATCCTGGTCCATCGCAGGGAGCTCGTCTTGCAGACCTGTGCGCGGCTTGACTGTCCCCACGGCGTCATCGCCGCCGGATTCCCCGCCGATCCGCGTCAGATCATCCAGGTCGCCAGCGTCCAGACCCTGATCAACCGTCTCGGGCAATACCCCCAATTTGACCTCATTGTCGTTGATGAATGCCATCACTGCCGCGCGATGTCTTACGAAACCATTCTCGCGATGCACCCGGCCGCCAAGGTCCTGGGTGTTACGGCGACGCCGTGCCGTCTCGACGGCCGCGGCCTTGGCGATCTGTTCCAGGAACTGATTCACGGGCCGTCCGTGCGCTCCCTGATTGACGCCGGGTATCTCGCGGAGCCGGTCGTGTACGCGCCCTCCACGATAAACACCTCGGGCGTTCACAAGGCCCACGGCGATTACGTCACCCGTGAACTGGCCGCCGTCGCGGACCGGCCCACAATCACCGGCGACGCCATTACGCACTATCGCCGGTACGCGAACCGGCTGCCGGCAATCGCGTTCTGCGTCTCCGTCGAGCACGCGCGCCACATCGCCGCGGACTTCCAAGGCGCGGGGTACATTGCCCGGTGCGTGGACGGCGGCACACCCCAGGCCGAACGCGACGACGCCATTGCCGCCCTCGGGTCCGGGCGAATCCACGTCCTCACGTCATGCGACCTCATATCCGAAGGCGTGGACGTGCCCGTTGTCGCCTGCGGGATCATGCTCAGGCCGACTCAATCAACCGCCCTGGCGATCCAACAGACCGGACGCTGCCTGCGTGTGGCGCCGGGGAAACGCCGGGCTATCATCCTCGACCATGCCGGGAACACGCTCCGGCACGGCCTGCCTGACGATGACCGCGACTGGACCCTCGAACACGGCCATGCGCGCCGCGGGGTGTCCGATGGCGATGACAAGGTCTCCGTCCGCATCTGTCCCCGCTGTTTCTACGCGCACGCGACCGGTCCCGTCTGTCCGGGGTGCGGATTCGAGTATCCCGTCGAGGGCCGCGACGTGGCCGAGCGCGACGGCGATCTCGTCCTCCAAACCCGCGAAGAGAAGCTCGCCGAGCAGGCCGCCGCAACTGATTTTCAGTCCTTGGTCGAAATTGAGGTGAAACGCCGGTACAAACCCGGCTGGGCACTCCACGTCTGGCGCACCAGGGGGAACCCCATCACGTTCCGCGAGTACAAGGAAATCGAGAAACGCCGAGGCTACAAACCAGGCTGGGCCTGGATACGAAGCAAAATGGAATTGAGTAACGCTACCTAACCTAAGAAAGGATCAACACATGCTCACGAAACAAGATCTGCTCGACAAAATCGAGTACTACTCCGCGTTGCAGAAACGCAATCTCGACCAGACTGTCACCTTCCCCCGCGAGGAGAACGACAGTGTGCCGGATGAAATCGCGGATTTCCATCAGGCAATGACGGACGTTTTCGAGGCCAAGTTCGAGATCGAAATGTTCAAGATGATGACCGAGATCGTCAATGAATCCAAGGATGCCCCCGAAGCCGTCTCACGGTGTTGCATCTACCTGAGCAATCTCGCTAACGTAACCGATTACCCGATTCAGGTGTTTGCCGAGAAGGCACTCCGCAACGCGTACCCAATCATCGCAATGCTGTAACCCATGCGTGAAATTCGGGCCATAGACGTGTGTGCTGGCGGCGGCGGCTGGGCGGTAGCTGCACGAGGCACGCCTATCCGTATTGTCGCGGCATTTGACCACGACGAGGACTGTTTGGCTACGTACTCGTTCAATCATCCAGGCGTCGAATCCATTCAGTGTGACGTTACCACGCATGATTTCTCCAAGTGGGCCGGTATTGACCTCATCTTGGGCGGAATACCGTGCGAAGAGGTTTCGTTGGCTCGTAACCTAGTTCCACTGGCGGCATCGGATGAGGCACGCATAGCCGCGCTGGTTGACAGGTGCGTCGGTCTGCCTTCCGAGTTAAACGCCCAATGGTGGTGCTACGAGGACGTTCCTCAAATCAGACGGTTCTTGCCACTCTTCACCCCGTATTTTGAACTGGATTCGCAGTACTTCTCGGCGCAGCGGCGAAAACGAATCTATATCGGCAACCTGCCTAAGCCAGTGGAACAATCAAACGATACTCGGCTCTCGCAGCACCTGAGACCGGGACCGTTCCGTATAGGCCAAAAAGTCCTTCGATCACGACCGTGCCGCGCAAAGACATACACTGCTACGACGTTCTACGACTGGGATCCTGCTGCAAAATCGCCCACGGTAATAGGTCTGTCCAGTCGCCATGACAACTACGCCGCCGTCGGGTTTCCCGGTGGTTATCGCCAACTGCAATGGCAGGAACTCGCATCCTTACAGGGATTTCCTGCCGATTACACTTTCATTGGCTCGCCAACCTCAACATCGAAGATGATTAGCCAAGCCGTACAAATCGACACTGCACGAGCTATTCTCTCTCGTTTCATCGAGGATCTCTCCCATGCGTGAATCGTCGCTCCTGAAACGCATCCAGATTGCCGCGTCGCGCGCCGGGGCCCGCCTGTTCCGCAACAACGTGGGGTTCGACGCCGAACGCCGGGTCCATTACGGCCTGTGCCGGGGGTCCTCGGACCTCATCGGATGGACTCCGATCGAGATCCGCGAGGAGCACATAGGCTCCGTAGTGGCCGTGTTCACCGCCGTCGAGTGCAAATCAAAACGGGGCCGGTTAACCGAAGAGCAACAGCGATTCCTCGATGCAGTCCGCACCGCCGGCGGTATCGCCCGAGAGGAACGAGAATGATTGACTGGTCGCGCTTCAACTGGGAGATTCATGAGGGCTCGGTGCTGTTGCGTGTTGGAGGACTGGTTAGGGCCGAGATCAGCATCAGTGGGGGGGCTGTTTTGGCTCCGTTATGGCATCTAGATGAACGTGAATTTGTCTACCAACAGGCGCGTGCGATTTGGAACTGGATGGAAAGAAAGAGAGGTAGTCATGGCAAAACATGCGAACAAGATCAACAAACGGAAGTATGCTGCGAGGAAAACCTCGAACCCGACAAAACGGAAGTCGTGAATATCCTTGGTATCGCCCGAGAGGAACGAGAATGACTCTAAACGTTATCAGCGAGAACGCAATGACTACAGCGAACAAACATGGATTTGGAGATACTACTCCAGGCGAGTGGTTTGCAAATATTCATAGCGAGGTGTCCGAGGCGTGGGAATGCTGGCGCAGTCACCAAGACGTTACACGTGTTCGCAGCGACAATAAACCGGAAGGATTACCATCAGAACTAGCCGACATTATTATCCGAGTTTGCGATGTAGCTGCTCGGTTATGTATTGATTTAGATGTTGAGGTAGAACGGAAAATGGTCTACAACGCCACGCGAAATTTCAGGCATGGCGATAAACGTGCTTGAGTTCACCCCATGACCCAGTACGCGATTCTTCCACCAGCGTGCGAACGCGAGAAACACATCATCGCCTATATCGATCTTGAACTGAAACACGAAACCGCGCTCCGGGTGCTCCTCGCTCTCAAGGAGGATAGCGAGGGGTCCGGACCGCGGCGCGGCCTGCTTCGCGACCACGAGATCGACGCCATCGAAACCCTTCACTGCTGGTCCGCTACCGCCGGTGGCGAGATACCCTTACAAGGACCACCATGCCTACTATAGCCGACATTCGCGCCCAACTCGACGCCGTCAAAGGTTCCGAATCCTCGTTCACGGCCCGATGCCCCGCACACGACGACCGCACCGCCAGTCTCTCGGCCAAACTCGGCGGGTCCGGTCAAATCCTTCTCCATTGCCATGCCGGTTGCACTTTCCCCGAGATCATCGCCGCCCTCGGCTACACCGGCAAGGACTTCGCCAAACCCAAACTCGCCGGAGACATCGTCGCCACTTACGACTACCGCGAGGCCGATGGCACTCTCGTGTTCCAGAAATGCCGCCTCCAACCCAAGTCATTCTTCATTCGTCACCCCGACCCTCACAATCCCGGCGAATGGATTAACGGACTCAACGGTGTCAGGTCGCGCCCTCTCTACCGGCTCCCCGACCTCATCCCGAAACTCGAACATCACAGAAAGGTCGTCGTTTGCGAGGGCGAGAAAGACGCCGACCGGCTCTGGTCTCTCGGCCTGGCTGCCACGACGGATTTCGGGGGGGCCGACACCCGTGGCGTCAAGTGGCGCAAAGAATACTCGGACCTTCTAGCTGACGCCGGCCACGTCGTTGTCCTGCCCGACAACGATCCGCCGGGCCGGGCCCGGGCCCGCGCCATCTGCCTCATGACCCTGAACTCCGTCTGTCTCACCCTGCCCGACCTGCCTGATCATGGCGACGTATCCGACTGGCTCGATTCCGGTCACACCATCGAGGAATTCCGCGTGCTGGCCGCCGAGGCCATAGCCGAGCCGCCGCCGATTCCCGAACTCGAGGTTGCCCCGGCCGCCCCGCCCGTCGTCGTCGCCACGGATTCTTCCGTCCAAAAACCCATCGTCATAAACAATCATCCGTTGCGGATCGCCGAGGCGTTCCTCGCCCATCACTACGTCCGCGACAATCAACTCCACCTGCGCTGGCACGCCGGCGAATGGTTCCGGTTCCTCTGCACCCACTATGAGGTCCTGCCCGTCGCCGTCCTGCGCGCCCAACTCTGGCGGTTCTGCGACGGGCTGCGCATCGCCAACAGCGATTCCCTCAAAGTCTCTCCCCGGATCGTCAGCGAAGTCCTCGACGGTCTTCCCTCGCGCAACCTCATCGTCGAGGGGGACCGCCCACAGTGGATCACCGCGCCGCCTACACCCATGCCCATCCACGAGATTGCCGTCTGCCAAAATGGCATTCTACACATACCCGACCGGACCCTCATCCCCTCGACGCCCGAACTCTTCACCACAACCGCGCTGCCGTTCCCGTACAACCCCAATGCCCCGCAACCCGTCCGCTGGCTCCAGTTCCTCAACGAACTCTGGCCCGGCGACGAGGAATCCCAGATCGCCCTACGCGACTGGTTCGGATACTGCCTCACGCCCGACACCCGGCAACACAAAATCCTCCTGATCGTTGGTCCCAAACGCGCCGGTAAATCCACCATCGGACGCCTGCTATCTGAACTCATCGGACACACAGCCGTCTGCAACCCCACACTCGCCTCGCTCGCCCTGCCATTCGGCATCGAACCACTGCTCGACAAGCATCTCGCTATCATCACCGACGCCCGCCTATCGGGCCGTACCGACGGCGGCGTCGTCGTCGAACGCCTCCTCTCCATCTCCGGCGAGGACGGCCAGACCATTGACCGCAAATTCAACTCCTCTTTCAACACCAAACTCAACGTCCGTTTCACCATCCTTACAAACGAACTGCCTCACCTCGAAGACTCCTCCGGCACCATCGCCTCGCGGTTCATCACTCTCATCCTCACTAAATCCTGGATCGACAACGAAGACCACGCACTCACCGACACACTACTCGCCGAACTCCCAGGCATTCTCAACTGGGCACTCACAGGATTCGACTCACTCATCGAACACGGACGACTCTCTCAGCCACAAGCCTCGCGCGACATCGTCCAGGAACTCGCCGATTTCGGCTCGCCCGTCCAAGCCTTCATCCGTGAAAGATGCGTACTCAAACCCAGCGCTCTCGCCGAATGCAACGCCCTATACGACGCCTTCCGCGAATGGGCTAAAGAAATCGGCTTCCAAAATGTCCGCTCTAAACTGTGGTTTGCACGTGACTTACGTGCCGTTATACCTACTCTCAAAGTCCGCAATCTAGGCACAGACGAACGCACCAGATGCTACGAAGGTATCCAAACAGTATGACCACGTACGCACATTTACGTACGCACAGAATGAGCATATTTCTCTTTTTCGGTCATAAGTCCAATAACTACGGTCAACGTACGTACACGTACGCACATTATCTTATTTCTACCCTCTCTGTTTCTCTCCTTCTCCCCCTTTTTCCTCTCCTTTTCCTTTCTCTCTGTTACTTTCCATCGCGCGTACAAATAAGTAAATGTGCGTACGTGTACGTACGTAAAACCACAAACAAAGGAGTTACAACGTAAATGACGAAAATCGACACCCTCACTAAACGCTCCCGGGACCTCCTACACAGCATCCAGTTCTCCCGCTTCGGACACCGATGCCCATGCTGCCACCTACCAACGCATTCTGTCAAGTGTTTACTCCGGGCATTGCTTCAAGACCTCGACGACGCACTCGCGGTAAAACCAACCGCTGAAAAACCAAAATCCCACAAAAATTCCGGAAAGGGTGAGTAGGGGGATGGGCTCGGGCGGCTACCCCCCCTCCCCCGTCAAAATCCCCGGGCGGGTATGTACACGTGTCCCTGTGTGTAGGGGTGATGTGCCCCTAGATAGGCATTCACACGCATGATGACGCGGTCCAAATGACGCTACGATCCGGCTGTGTGATCCGCGTCGTTGTAACTGATTGTGACACAACGACTTGAACCTGCTACCTGTTGGTCTTGTACCAAGGGGTCGCAGGTTCAGGCACTGCCAAAATGGCAGTGGGGTGCCTGTAAGTTGCACCAGGCGGGACGGACCGGGAAAGTGATTAGTTGAGGTTTGGTCTAGGTTTACGAAACGAAAGGGAAACTAACAATGATGTGCCTGACGATCTGGCAGCCGTGGGCGGATTTGATTTGTCCGCCGATCGAGGGGATACCTGGGCTGGTTTTGCCGGGGCGGCTGCGGCTGCCGAAGGACATTGAAAATAGATCGTGGTTCACCGACTTTCGAGGAGACCTATTGATCCACGCGGGGCGAACGGTTGACTGGGCTGCGAGGGTTCGATTTGGACTACGCCAGAATGAATTCGTCTCCGGGGCGATCATCGGGAAGGTCCTGCTGACGGGATGTTCGAGGTACTCGACGAGTCCCTGGCATCAGGACGGTATGTTTGCGTGGCGCCTGGCGCGGCCTGAGCGGTTGCGGAATCCGGTCGAATGGAAAGGTCGGCGGGGGTTGTTTGAGGTGCCGGCCGCGGCGATCGGGGCGACGTGGGGGTCAGTCGTCGCGGGGCCGGCATGGGATGCAAACGGAAAGGAGGGATTGGATGGATCAGATTTCCTTACGTTAGCTTTAGCTAATGAATGGGAAAAACTGGAACACACCCCAGATGATGTTTGATGAGGGGCCGATCTGAATTCGGCGGCCTCTGAATGAAAGTTAATCCACCGGCTCTGCCGGTGAGAATTCATTAGGCTCTGCCGTTCCATCGTGCGAGATGCGCACACAAGCGTTTAAGTTTACACGGAAAATATGATACGGAGCTAAGGCTGCAATGAAAGCGACACGAGAGCGTGTCTCACCACTCGTCGGGCCTGATGTCGCTGTGGCTAATACCGTGCGGACAGACAAGGCGACCAAAGTCCGACTGATCCCGTCGGCGCGTTGGCATACACGGCCTCTTCCGATTCACCGGTTCACACGATGCTTCAATTGTTTGGCCCCTTTTAGGGGCCGTCCTCATACCACGACAGTGATGGATTCGAGGGCGCGGCGAATGCCGGCGCTGGGATTTCCTAAACCGAGGAGTTCGGCGCGCGCCCAATGCGCCGGGGTGAGGCGGATCGAGCGGGCGACGAGGGGTTCGTCAGATAGTCGCGGGCGGCCCGAGCCAGGGCGGGGGCCGCGGCGGATCGCGGGCCGCTGTCGGATTTTTGGTATTCGTCGCCGGGGACGGGGACGGCGCCGGCGCGGACGTTACTCACGCCCTTCGGAGAGTGCGGCGAGAGCTCGCGCAGATAGGTCTGGGTTGTCAGCAGAGACGGGGATTTGCATCGAGATTGAACGAGACGACGAGACTGGACCAAACCCTGCGCGGTCGAGGAGCGCGCGGGCGGCTTCGAGGCGGAGGCGTAATTGAGGTGCAGGGCCGCGAACGATGCCAGAGGCTATGTTAATGAGGATCTCGACGGCTTGGGCGGAGGTCTCGACGAGCAGTTGCCGGGTGTTCTGAGGTCCTGCGAGGGCAAGCGTGGTGATGTGTTTCGAGACGGCGGCCTGCTTCTCTCGGCAGAGGTCGGCAAGATAGTTCTGGGCGAGTGTTGACATGAGTAGTTTTTCGAGGGTTGACTTTGAGTAGTGGTACTGTTTGCAGACGGTTTCACGTGGGATGCCCGTTGCGAGTGCGTTGAGGATTTCACTGTGGCGGGGTGAGAGTTTCTTTGGTTTCCAGGGTTTTGGGAGATAGGGATGTGGTTTCACTTGAGGGATTCCTGTAAAGCGCGGCGTTCGGCTTTGGTTGCGTGGACCTGAACGCGGACCTCTGGTGGGGTGAGTCCTGGGGTGAGTTTGGCGGCGTCAACGTATCGGTTTCGGAAGTCAGTGGCGGAATATGTGGGGTCGAGAGCGCCGGCGTTCTTGGCGGCATGGTACGCGTCAACCCATCCGGTGCCGGTTGTGGCGTCAGCGCCATTGAGCCGGATGTGTTTTCGGATGATGTCGCGGCACGCCTCGATGCCGGCGGCATGTTCACGCGTGACCTTGTCCATGATCTCCCGATACCGCTTCTCATCGCCCTGGTTCGAGAGGCGGACGAATCGTTTGAGGATGTTGCCGAGAACGGGGATATCGAGCGTCTGCTCGAACTCGGTCTGGGCGGCGGCCGTGTCAGACGCATTGAACCGATAGTACTGGCCGAACGAGTTGTTCAGCTCGTATTTGAGGAAATCCTTGACGGCATGTGTTTTGGCTTCGGTGCGAGCGTCAAGAGGTTCTGTGGGGGCGGCGAGTTTGGCTTTGACGGCGGCGGGCAGGTCGGCGGCGGCTTGGGTGGTCTCGGGGATGGCGAACCGGCCTCGGAACGCGTCGTAGACGTTGCCGGTCCGGAGATAGGTGGCGATGTCAGCGAGTAGTTTGATTGGCGGCGTGAGTTGAGATGTCGAGAGCGGGTTGATGCCCTCGACGGCGGAGGCCATGGCGCGTGTAGTATCCTGCTCGAATGTGGCGCGGACGCAGGAGAACACGAATTGGCCGATGTAGTCCATGGGCATGAGTAAATAGACGGCTTTTCCGCCGATGGTCTCGGCGATGGGGATACAGTACCGATTGTCGGCGTCGTGCGAAGGGATTTTCTGGGAGACGCGCTGTACCCATGAACCCAGGAGACCGTGTATGCCGGCTGAGACGGCGAGTGCGGGAATCACGTTGAAGAGGGTGGTTTTCAGAAGGTAGTCCGATGGGTTCCTACGGGCGGCCCGGAGCGCGGCCCGGAAACCCTGCATCGCTGGGTTCTCGAACATCAGCAGCGAGTTCACGACCATGGTGAATTTGCCGTGAGCCTTGAAATCAGGACTGCCAGCGTCGCTTCGGACGCATTCGGCGATCTCCATCGGGGTGAGGTCGAGCCGGCCCGATTTGACGCCGGATTCCAAGTAGGAGAACCCGGCGATTTTGCTCCACCGTTCGACTACCTTGTTCATGCGAGACACGAACCGGGCTGGATTCAAGTGACGGTAGAACGGCTCGATCTGTGTGGGATTATCGGCGAAATCGTTGAGCCGTTGCTCGACCTCGCTGTCCGCGGAAGACTGTTCCCGGCTGCGCCAAGCCCGGTCCACCAGTAGCATCCGGCGCAGGTACATGTTCCGTGTAAGTGGGGTCATCTTGTCGAATCCGCCGTCCAGAATCGCATCGGGCAGTGTGCGTGCGTAATGGTAGGCGAGCCTGACAGGACCTGCGCGAGGCAGTTGTTTAAGATTTGCCTGCACGTCGCGCGGCAGGTTCCAGAGAGGAAACGCGGGATTGTACTCAGTCAGTATGGCTCTCCACGGTATGCCGGCGCCGTGAATCGCGCGGGCCGCTATATGAGCCTCGACGGGATTCCGCTCGTAGAAATCCTGGACCTGACGCGGCACGTATTTCCCTACGGGTTTGCCGTGGTCCATGTAGACCATAAGAGCTTGGTCACGGTCTGGGGGGTCCAGGAACTCGTTGTGGTCGTTTACCCAGCGGGTCTGGGCATCGGTAATCAGGTCGGCGTCAGCGTTCGTGCACAGAAATGCCTTCCCGTCGTTGCGGACCGCGGCCTGCATAAGCGAGAAGTCCTTGACCACGGACGAAATGAAAGGGTTCTTGATGGCTTTGGTGGTGCCGTACTGTTGGTGAATCGCCGCGCCGACAGCGATCCCGTATCGGCTGTTGAGTTGCTCCTGTATCTGGAACGTGGCGTACATTTCGTTGTTCTCGATGTGCTGTTGCAGCTCGTCCGTGAGCAACGGGAACTCGGATTCCCGGAGCATCGGAAATACGTAGGTCTGCCGCCAGCGCCAGTACGAATCCGCCGCGGCTTGCACAGCCTGGAATTTCTCGTCGCCCAGCCGACTCCGCAACGCATCGAGCGTTTCCGTGGCGGCCTCGCCGGCGGCTACGGGCGACTCGATCCCGGCTCGTTCCGTGGCGGACCGGCGCAGACCCATATACACGCCAAGATCGTCCACGGTGCCGGTGCCTTTCAGGAGGGGACCAAGGACATGGGCGTCCAGGTCCCGGTGCGCGATCTCGTTTCGGCAATCGCTGTACGCGACCTCCTGCGTCCACAAGTACGGATCCAGCTCCGGGGGCGTGCCGGGTTTGATGGCCCGTTTCAGCGGCCCGCGCTCTTCCCACAGCATCCGTTCCGCTGTCTGATAGGCGGTGCGGATCATATCCCCGATGCGCCGTAGCGCCGGTTGTGGGGATGCTGGCTCCTGGCCGCGCGCAACCATGTCGTAATACTGCTGGACCCGCTCCTCGGGCGTGGGCGGTTCGCCGGACGGCGGTAGATTCGGCTGCACGGGCGGCTCTGGCGGGGGCGGAGGACCCTCAGCGCCGGGCAACGGCGCCTGACCAGGCGGCGGACCGGCACTGGCAACCCGGTCGAAGTGGTCGCCCACGGCGGCGCCGAACCGATCAACGAGCTCCTTGCGAATGTCTGGATCGGTCATGTCCTGACTGTGGCCTTGGTCGCGCACCTGCCGGAGATAGTCCTCGACGTTCTCGTGGACGGCATACTCGGGCGGTTCGGCTCGCTCCTTGCGCCACAGGCGGTTCACATCTTCCGGAGCGCGTCCCAATTGCTCGTGACGCGACCGAATGTCGGTCCCAGACCTGGTAACGATGTCCGCAAGGTCGCCAATATTATGGAGGTACTCCAAACCGCGCTGCGATTGACTGGATATTGAACCATCTTCATACGAAACAAAAATCCGATGACCACCAACCTGCCGAGCGAGATTTCGTAGCATATTTCCCGTTTGTGGGAGAGCGGTAGGCCGCAGATCCCCAGGCATAAGTTCCGTGCCCATGACAACATGTCCGGGTCCCGAGGTGATAACTACTGGAATACCGTCCGTGACGATGTGTTTGGCTGCTACGGCAATATCATCAGATGACTTGATTAACAGTCCCAATGGTCCTTGGTCAAAATGGCGCAACGGATCTTCAGGCGTGTCTACAGGCAATGGACGTTTTGAGAAATTCCCCTGTGGGTCAATGAAACCGAACTCCCCGTGGTCGATGATGATGCCGCCAAGAACCCTTACAGGTGGGGGCAACTGGGCGTTTGGGCTGGCAAGGAGATCCCGCAGGATCACGTGCATATCCAGATCATCAGGAGTGCAGGCGACGTCACCGCCGGGATGGTTGTGAATCCAGTATATGCTGTCCGCACCGAGAGATTGCGCCCTGGCTCGAATCTCGGATACTTGGCGAATTGTCAGAGGTTGACCAGGTACTCGCGTAAGTCCTGCAACGCGCGAGGTTACAGCTTCGTGCCTAACACAGATTCCGTTTTTGCAATAGACGAATCGCCCAGTCTCGAATCTCGGGTCCCGCCAGATTTGAGCCAAGGCCGCAACATCTTCTGGGAGTGCCGCGTTATGGCCTTTGATATCGATATAGCCTCGCGTGGCGAAGTCGCGTACAGAGGAGATGATTCGCCGTACGGCGCCGCCGGTTCGATTATTGCCACCATAAGTCCCGCCTCGCGCGCTTTCTGGTTCTCGCGCTTCTGACGCGTACGTTTTAACGATCTCTCGTACCGCTTTTGCTGATTCATACGCGACCTCCTTATCCGTTAGATTGTACCCCGGTTCCTTGGTTTTGTCAAGCGGGGTTTGCAAATTCTCGCGAGATTCGCCGGGCGCTTGCGGTGCGTTACGCCGTGCCACCTCGGCATCTATAGCGGCCGCAATTCTCGCGTCCCCTTCCGCTTTGCTCTTGATACCGGCGAGGTTCACCTTCAGTTTATCTGCCAGACTTTCCCCTCTGAGTTGAGCTTCGGCTCGAATTGTCGCTGCCGTCACAAGTTCAGGGGGCGCGGACTGGTAACCCCGACTTGGTTCCGATGCTGCCGCAGGCTGAGCGGGGAGCGCTGCCCGAATCGCCTTGTCCGTCTCGGGCGCGATCTGTAGTCGGCCAAGGCCCCTGCCCGAAGTGAACTCCGAGCCGGGCTGCTGCGCAACCCGGCTCGCCATGTCCATCCCTGGTTGCTCGGGCGTGATCTCTAAGCGTCCAGGGGCGCCGGGCTGCCGAATGGCCGGCGCAAACTCCGCGCCAGCTTGCGCGGCGATGTGGAGTTCTTCCGCCGCCGCGGTCACGGGATCCCGGGCTTCCGCGGCGAACAGGCCCGACCTATCCTGGAGCGCGTTCGCGAACGCCTGTATCCGTTGCCGGAATACCGCCGGTTTGTTCCCGTCCTGCAGAATCGAGTCCACGAACATCAGCGCCCCTGGAGATACCGACTGTTCAGATTTGCCCGTAAACACATCGCCTTGACCGAGAACGTTGCGCGCTTCTGCCGATGTGCGGATCTCCGGGTTCCGCGCAACGAACCGGACCGCCTCGGCCAGCGCCGGGCTGAAATCCGACTGCGGGAAATCTCGCCGGATCTTCAGAATCGGTATGATCGCCGATTCCAGGGAACGCCGAACCTGTTTCCGGTCCGCCCCGAGACGTTCGAGTGTATCCACGTCGAGCACCTGAGACAGTAGCGCGTTCTGCGCAAGCTCCTTGCCGCCCGCCGTGAGTTGGCCTTCCGGCGTGAAATACAACGGCGCGTTCTCCCGGCCCACTGCGGTCCGGAGACCATCCCGGAACTCACGGCCAGCGGACGGATCGTTTACTGCATCCCCAAACGATTTCTGTTCCAGGTCGAGCGTATCGAGGAGCCGCGTATCCACCAAGCGCGTCAGACCCGCCGCCACGCGCGCCGGACTCTGCATCGTCGTCGTTGTACGATTCCCGGCCTCCGCGAACCGCCGGGCCTCGGGGCTTGCCGGGTTCATGTCAACGACGCGGACCAGGACCGGCGCCCGCGCTTGGTCCACCTGGGCCGGGTCAATCCCAAACTGGCCTGCCCGCTCCTTGAGGGCGTCTCTGTACCATCCGTAATCGTTTCGGCCCGCTGCAACCTGCAACGTCATCACTCGGCCGTTGCCGTTCACCACGGTCCCATCCGGCGTCACTACGGGCGCGCCGTCCGCCGGCGATGCCGTATCTGATAGCCAGTATCGTGGCTCCTTGGCCGCCGCGTGCTCGAACACCCCCGCTTCCTCTTGGCTACCCGGCGCGTACGACCGCGGTTGCAACCCCGTTTCCACGGTCTCGCCTTTGGGATACTCCGGGTTCGGCTGTATAGCGCCCGACCGCGCGCTGTGTGACGCCTGAACCTGGTCGAGGTCCATGAGGGCGTACCGGGCCGGGATCGGTTTCATGCCCGCCGCGGATATTGCCGTCGCTTTGCCCGCCGATATCGGCTCCACAGGTGCAACATTTGCAATGTTTGCAATATTTGCGCGTTCTTCTGGTTGAATAACGGGCTGTGTCTCTGGCGAGACTGGTTCAAGTGGCGTAACAGGCCGTTCCGCTAACGCTGTTGGCCGTGGTTCAACGATCTGCGGTTCAGGCGGTAAAGGTGTTTCCAGAGGCGCGGGCGTCTCCTGGGGCATCGTAGAGGGCCCTGGTAGGCGGGCGGGGACCTCGCCAGGGCCAGTCGAGTAAGGAGGGTTCGGTGTCGCCGTACGAACCTCCCCGCCCGCGAACTCGGTTTTAGGAATCGTCTTGGTTTTGGCTCCGTGTAACGCGCCGAGGAAGCCGCCTAGCAGACCTCCCTGTAGAAGTGCGGCCATAGGGTCCGCTTCGGTTTCCGGGTGAAACAGTCTCTCTGCTTCGCCCGTGGCCACGTTCGTCCCTCCAAGTAACGCGCCGCTGGCAAGGCTGTTCGCCGCGATTCGGGCAATCGGGTTGGACAATGGCGCTGTGACTACCCGTCCGATCGGTAGTTTCAATCCCAGCCCCAGCAACGCCGTATTCACGGCCGCGCCCGCCAGCGCCTTGGCCGTCGAATCGCCAGCATCGAGGTTGCGGTTCAACGATTCTACCCCGGTCGTGGCCAGGCCTGCCGGCGTATTTACCAGCCATGCCCATAGCCCCATCAGCCCGCGCGCAACGGTCATCCCGGTCTTCGAGAGACTCAGGAGATCGGCAAGTTCCGTTACTTCCAGGTCTGGCCTATTCGGAGGAATAGGTGGCGGCGGTTCTGGAATGAGTCCGGACACCTTGTGCGCTAAATCCCACCATGCGAAGGCGGGTGTGTAGGCTGTCGTCGCCAGATCCTCGAGCGTCGCCTTGAACGTCGGTTCTCCCTCGGGCGTGAACACGCCGGGAGAGACGGGCGGGAACTCTTGCGTCGAGACCGGCGGTCCCGGTACCGCTGTCAACGCCGCGGTCAACGCTGGATTCGCCGGTGCAACCGGGGCGACTGGCGGCGCCTCTGGTGTGATCGGCGCGATGGGTTCACGTAACCCTGCCGGGGCCGTATTGGCGGCGTCCCACAGTCCGCCGGGGATCATCTTCCAGAAATCGTTCTCGGGGCTGACCCAGCCCACTTGATCGCCGATCAGACCCGGCGTGGCCTCGGCGGCGTTCAATACTCGGCCCGCGAGTCGCGAGATCAGGCCGGGCGGTTCGTACGGGGCAACCGGCTTGAAGTCGGCAAGAATCTGGGGTTCATATGGGGCAACCGGCTCAAAGTCGATCAGACGTTTTACGGTTCCGCCCATTGACCATCCCCCAAGTATTTGGCGATCCGGCCGTCTTTGTCCTTGTACAAGCCGCCGACCTTGTACGGATCGGCTGGTGCGCCACCAGACTTATCACCGCCTGCAAGTTTTCGCAATGACGGCTGTGTGTAAACAGGTAGATTCGTCGAGTTCGGATTCATCAGCATTCCAATAGCACGCAGTTGTGCATTGATGTCCGATCTTTCTTCCCCTTGCTGCAACCCCTGTAATCGCGCGTATAGGTTGCCCATCGGGATCGCCTTGCGCGACATCCAATCCGCAAACCGGTCCATCCACCCTCGCGTATCCTGGACTGGTACCGTTTTGGCGGTCATCGCACGCGGGTCTAACGCGACGATGCTTCCGTCTATGTTCATGAACTTTGGCTTGTCCTCGTCTCCGCGGCGTCTGTAGATCTCCGCGACTCGTTCCGATCCTTCCTGGGTCATTTGACGCAGGACCTTCTGGTTCTCGAACGAACGTTGGTCGTGGGCTGATTGGAGCGCCGCTTGGGCCGTCCGGAGGTCCATGGCCTTCTGGGTGTCGTACTGATTTGCCAACACGTGGCTGGCAATCTGCATCTTAAACTGTTCTTCCGGCGTTGGCCGGTTCCCCTCGTTCTGAATCTCCAACGCCATTCGTTGCCGGGCAAGATCATCCTGTGCCTGCGCCCGCTCCTCCGCCGCGGCCTGCGCCCGCTGATCCATCGCGAACTTGTCCGAAGCCATGCCCATGCTGGCCAGACTCTGGATCATCTCCGGGCTGACGTGCCATCCCGACACGCTCGGTACGTACGATTTCGCCGGCGTCAAGGCGTTCCGCACCGCCGTCGCAATCCTCAGTATCGGATCGGGCGTCATTACGGCCGGTACAGCCGCGCGCGGCGCGGACGCCCCGTGTATCTTTAACCAGATATTCGCTGCTTGGTCCAACGGGTCAATCGCCGGGGAGAATCCCGGGAATGTCGGCGCCATCATCGTGGACATGTTGTCCTCCTATTCCAGACCCCCGGTCATCAACGCCAACATCATGGGGTCAATCCCCAGGCCAGACAAACCTTGGTACATCGCCAAACGCTGCGCCGTGGACATCCCCGCAGTACGCGCCACAGACCCTGCTGCCGCCGGAAGCAGGTTTGTGCCCGCGCGCCCTGCCGCCGCTGTGCCTTCCACAGCCGCACCACGAACACCGGCGCCGCCCTTACCCAGCCAGCCGGTACCGCCGAGACGACTCATCATTGCCCCGCCCGCCAATGACGGTAATCCGGCGTCCATGACTGCCGACCCAAAGTCTACGCCGCCGCCGCCCATCGCTTGGCCCGCGACATCGCCCGCGGTGCCGCCAATCGCGGCCCCGATTACCGGACCCACACCAGGGATGAACGATCCCGCAACCGACCCGATCGTCCCGAGGATCTTGCGGAACTTCGCTTTCTTTTCTTCCTTCTTCTGTTTCTCGATGGCCTTCTGGTACTCGATGTTCCGTATCGCGTCCTGATTCCACTGCTGTGAAGCCGTGGCCGCTGATCTCAGTCCCGGATCATCGCCGGCCAGACCCTGCGCGATGGTTGAGAACACGTTGCCGATGCTGGGGAAAATCTCGTTGTCCATGTTGTGTCACTCCTAGAATGCTTTGCCGATTGCTTTCATTAACGGTTGACTGCCGAGGATCGCTCCTGCGCCGGAGAGAAAAATTGACGCTATCGCAGCCCACGCGGGCGTGCCTTTTTGTGTCACCGGCGCTCCCGATATCGGGGCGCCGCTCATTCCCCGCTGAAGCAGCTCGAGGTTCCACTCCTCTGCCTTCACATCTGAGTCGAGACGTTTCCCTGAATAGTCGTCGTTCGCTACGATGTTCATGCGAGCCATCTCGAGTTTCAGTTGCGTTGCTGCCCGGCCCGCTTCGATCCGGTACCGGATCTGTTCCATGATTTGACCGATCATCTCCGCGATTGCACGAAGCCGGTCTTGATGGGCCGTCTGCGTCAACGTCGCCCGGAGTCCCGCCACCTTGTTGTTGTGTTGCGCCTCGAGGAACGCGATTCCGCCCCAGTACGCGCTACCGTAAATTGCCCCGGTCTGAGCCAAACCTGCTGCCATTCGCCCTTCGCTGCGCATTAGTTCCGGGGTCTGTTCGGCGTCAAACGTATCGGCAATATCGGCGATATCCTCGGTCCACGACAATTCGGAATCGTACTGGGCCTTCACGATGTTCGAAGCCGCGAGCCAATCGGCGGACGGATCGAGACTCATTACGTTTGAGTCGAATTGCGAAAACCTGGACGCCACCTCGTCCAGGTCCGGGTTCGGGTCCTGCCAATCCACAGCAGCGTACGGACAGCGGTAGCCGGCGTCATTCCACAACCGTGTAATCTCTGTGCGGAGGTTATAGGTCGTGTAGAGGGGATCTCCCTCAAATGGGTTGACAACCAGCGGGTCGCTCATGGTATGGAACCCAGCATAGAGGTCGTATGCCGAGGTCAGTTGTGTTGGTACTTCAGACCCGCCCCAAGTAGCGCCCTGTCCCATCTCATACCTCCTTTTGATCTAGCGGGAACCGCACCCAGTCGGAGTCGCCCACCACATTAGCGCCGAGGAGGCGCTGGTACATCGCCCGGACTGCATCGTTCTCCACGCAGCCAACGACCTCCGTACATCCGGCGTTTCGCGCGAACGCTTTCAGCATATCCAGACCTCGGGCCAGCATTCCGGGCGGCATCGCCTCGAATCCAAACACCAGATGAATCTCTAACGTGTGGTCCACGATTCCTGTAATGACGGCCCCGTAATATCGCGTTGTCCCATCGTCATCGCCCGTCGCAATCCAGCATTGCAGTTTGCCCGAGACAATCTGCTCAAGAATCTCCGAGATCCGTTTCGCCGAGAACCCGCACACCACGCCGATGACCGACCGGAGCACATCCCATGTCCGGGCGACCTGGTGCGAATCCAATCGTGTCAGCGCGTACGTCGTCATATTAGTCTGGAACCCGTGTCTTGTACCCGCCCAAGCGCCCGCCAACAGACCGCCGGTCATCGAGGGCCCATCGGACGGTGATGTAATCGATCTTGCCTGCCGGTCCCCATATTCCCGTTACCACGAGCCGAAAATCCGTTCCGCTCTGAATCGGGAAACAGAACCCCTCTTGTGTCGCCAGCACACCCAAACTCCGGTTGAACTCCACATCACGGTTGAACCGGTAATCCACGCACACCATAAGGTCTGTCACATCCGTGGCCGCTATCTCGACCGCCTTGATCGTCTTCAGTCCGCGCAGCCCCATATCGAATGGCGTGGTGATAATCGAGAATGCGTTCGTCGCGCCGGTCGTTGGCGAATACGCTCCGATTAGACCCTCCTCGATGTATGACAGATGCGTCGGAAACACCTCCGTCTGACCGCATCCCGTGGGCGTCTTCACCAACCCGATGACCCCATCGCTGATGTGGAAGTCCCACAGATCGGGATCGTGAGTTATGATTACGTTGTCCGCCTCCAGGTTGGCCGTGAACTCCCCGTACCCGTACCGTTGGGCGCCGCCATCTGGCGTCACCCCCCACACCGTGCGTGCGAGGTCGAGAAACAGTTGCCTGCGGTGATCCCCGCCAACCGCTCCGCGCGACAGCACACCCACATCCACGACGCTGTCCCGGCGATAGATGGCCAACCCCGACTCGGATTGAGGGACCAGGGCCGTTACACCTCCGGCACCGTACACCACGGCGATCTGTCCTAGCGGGCGGACCGCACGAACGGTCCCTTGCCAGGGCATCGGTATGAACCCAATGGACCCGAGTTTGATTTTGTCCAGGTAGTACGGTTGCAGTTCATCCGTATGATCGTATGGCAACCCGAATATCGCCGCCTCGACGGCGAACGGCCAGTAGTAATCACCACCGGCCAGGTCACTGTAAAACAGCCACGATGAACCAAACGTCAGGGTTTCATCGGACATGAGGTCTTGAGGTTTGTGTTTCATCCACGCATCCCACAACTCAAGCCATCTACCGTAATTCGTTGGGTTCGACTCGTACGAGAAGTAGTCGGGGTTGATTCCGCCAATTAACAATCTATTCTGGAAGTTACATACTGTCTGCGGTATCAGGTCGAGGTCCCATTCGTTGATCCATCGGTACACGGTCCAGCGGCCGTAGAGGTACTGCCGCGAGATTAGACACACCCCGTTTGTCAGGAACCACGTATCCTCGAAATCCGCAAAGTGCCACGGACCCGTGCCTGCCGGAATCGTTGATTCTGCGATCTCCATAACACTGACATCGTCTACCGTGCCCGTGAAGTTCGATGCTTCAATGTTGATGGGTCCGACGTTGCTAACAACACCCGCCTTCAAGTCCTGCACATATGTACCGCTCTGGGTATGATACGTCCCCACGTTCGGATCGGTGTCGTGAAAGTATACGCCCAAAGACATCCTAACCGAACCTTGTGTAACGGTGATGGTGTAACGTACCCGGTACAGATGGTTATTGACCAATGATACGGCCTGTTTTGCCTTTGACTGAAATAGCATGCTGGAGTGATTTGTGATCGACGCTCTTCCGTTCGCGATGGTCCAGTAATTCGTGGTCTGTTCGTCCCAATTGGTGCCCTTAGCCGAACTGAATACGCCATCAGTCACGGATTCCGTCTGTGGGTTTGCCAGTTTGTACACCGTCAGCGCTGTGCCCGCCTGCCAGTCCAAATCACCGTTCTGATCCCGCTGTTCCGTTACCTCATAGATATCCGTTTTCGCGCACAGGAGCGTGTGCCGTTTCCCCCGAAACAGTTGGGGGTACGGCCAGTCCAACACTTCATCGAGATCGAGATCCGTGAATGGCCATTGCGGCGCATCAATCACCGACAACGCGAACTCCGTAGGTTTCGCCGCGAGGCATTCGGCCAACAATGGCAGGTTCCGGCCCGCCCGCCGGTCCGGGATAAGCCCCTTCTGGAACGCTTCCAGGATCTGTAACGATTGCATGTCACCCATGAAGCACCTCTCGAATACTCATTTTCTGTAGGGATTCCCACAAAATACGGATATAATCCATCTCAATATCTTGACCGTCGCTGTCCAACGTCAGCCGGAACTCGACGCCACTGGTCATGCAGTGCAGCCATCCGGACTGCTTTAAGCTACCCCGCGCGCCGATAGCCCAATTGCCGTCGTACGACGTGCGATACTCGATTGTCACGTCAACCACAGTGCCGCTCGCCAATGCAACGTATACACCACGAACCGTCTTGAGATCGCGAACTCCGAAATCCAACGTTTCTGTGACTCCACGGAACCCCGTGAACTGCGCCGCGGTTTGGGCCACGGCCCATTTCCCATTGCACATGCCACCAGACGCGATTTGCCTGGGAACAAACGTCACGCCGCCACTTTCGGAAATGCAGTATGCGCCGGCGTCAGAGACGTTCAGGTAGGTCTCTCGTTTGAGCGGATTGAACGCGCACTTCGGAGTCGAGGGGTAGTTCAAGGCAATCAGGTTCAGGTGTTGGTAATCCAATCTCTCGACCTTAGTACCCCGGATCTGCCAAATGCAGCCCGCTGTGTCAACGAACGTGTTCAGCGCCGCGTCACCGCATACGCAATGTGTCCACAGTGGCCCGGTAGGAATCAACGGTAGATGACCAAATGTCGGTTCCGGTTCGACTATGGGTGTTAGGAGCGAGACACTTTCCGCCCCGAAAACCAGGACGCCTTCGTCAACCGATTTGAGGGCGGTGATTAGTCCGAAGCGTGGTAGTGGCATCAAACCCATGTCGTTCCGTGCTCGATAATCCAGGAAGAACGGACGTTCCAGGTTGTATGCGTCAGGTTGCAGAACGCGCGCGCAGATGACGTTGGTTACCGTTCCGGTGAACTCTTCGCCAACAATGGAAAAGTTTATCCCGCTGGTAACCGTTCGTTCTGCCCAGTAGTGGTTCGTGGTTGTAGTAATTGCGGCGCCTGAGTCATTTCCCAAACTCAGCCGGACCGCCCCGCTTTCTACGGTTATCGCTGCGTGGACAATGTATGTGCCCGGTAGAAACGCGGGGATGTTTTGCGACACGATGCCATCACCGAAGAAATCCATGTGATGATTGGTCTCGTCATAACTGACATCGCCGTCAATACTCCAGTCCTCCGGTACGTCTGTTCCATACAAAAACCATCCGTTATACAACAGCGACGGAGTAGTCCCGTGGGAGCTGTAAATCATCATCCATGGCCACAGACGCCACAGGAAATCTTCCGCCCCGTGCCCCGTCCAGTAAACCGTACTGGCGCTAGGACCATAACCCCACTGTGTTACTTCCCCATGTGTCAGATACCGTTCCACCAGCGAGAGGCACCAGTCATCGAGTATATCAGCATAAACACCATACAAGAGCCGAGTCTGATGTTCGACACAGGGGTACAGAAGAACTTTGTTGGTGCCGTAGTAGTACCCGTCTCCTGTGCGCAATAGCGTGTTTGTACAGTTTGAGGCAGCAATGCCGCCGGGGACCTCGGCAATGGTCCACTGACCGCCGTTAGCGATAATATCGTAGTCCTTGTTCACGGACAGAACATCTTTGAACGTAATCTCTGTCAGGTCCCAAGCGTCGCCGGCTGGGAGCGACGCCTCGTACACAGCCTGTTCAAGGAATACCAGTATCCGATTACGTCCACAGTGAATCTGCGGGAACGGGGGAGATACGGTGATCTCTTCTTCCTCAAGCCAATCAGCCAACGGTTCCCATTGTGTTGGACACGGCACGATTCCCACATCGGATGTCATGACGCCTTCCAGCGCCGCAAACGACTGTGAATCGCGGGGCATATCCGCACGCGGGCTGATACCGCGTACCAACGCATCTTTCAACAGGAACTCGTTCACACCTTCGCCTCATACACCGCTGAAAACCAAACGCCTTCAACCTGCGGCGATTCCACGTTCACGTACAACCGATGTCCCGCTTCCACCTCGATTTCGTACGGAATGACGTTATCGCCGGCCTTGATTTCCACGCGGCGAATCTCGCCTGCCTGAGACGCTTCCGGCGCCAAGTCCACCAGGGCCGTCTTATCTTCTTTCAGACTGTCAATCCGTATATGGATCGATTTCACCACGCCCGCCGCTGGAAACATGAACTGACCCGCGCACCCGACGCCGTTTTTCTCGGGTTGTTTGCAGTAGTTCTGCACGACGGATATCCCGCGTTCCCGGATGATCTCCTTCGGCGGGTCCGCCGGACGTCTGGTATCCCGAAAATGAATCTTGCCGGTATGTCTCATGGTCGCCATCCTTTCATCACTATCGAACCATCTGGCCGTTGCAGTCGCCGGAGATCGCCGCGAATTCGATCCCGCCGTCGTTCGTCTAAGGCTCGCTCGAAATCCGCCAAACGTTCGTCGGAACTCCCGCCGGCTTGCAGTGAACATGCCGTCTTGTACAGCGCCGCCAGTAACACAAGTTCGCTGTAGTGGGTCGTCAAGAAGTTCTCGTCCGCGGGATTCTCCAGGTCGTCCGGATAGAACAACCCCATCACCGTCACCGTGTACGCGGTTAACGGTGGCGGGGCCAACAGTATGTTCAATTCGCCGTTGTTCGCGAGCCGTTCAATCGTGTCCTCGACGAATTTCACCGATACACTGTCAATGGAGCCCCGGTAACTGACCCCCATGATCGTCACTATCCCGTTCGGGGCCGATATCTCGACCTCATACGTGGAGGATTCGCCGGAATGCGTTGGCTCAACTAATTTGCCGTTGATAATAAGGTCGCCCTGGGTCTCGGTCACCACCACTGTCACCGTGAACCGATCTGCGGCCTGTACTGGAAACACGCAGTCAATCCGCGTCAACAGCGACCCGTTCGCGCTGGCGCCGTGCATTGACGCGCCTGTATTGGTTATGTTCCCCAGGTGGTATTCCCACGTCACGTTTTTCATACTGATGGACGAGAACGTCGCATCAAGGTCATTCGAGGGTACGATGGATAGTCCGGCGGCACCGAATGGGCAAACGGCGAAGAACCCCGTTGCCCCAGTTACGTTATGGAACACTCTCGATCCGAATTGGACATCATACGATCCGCACTTGACCTCGGCGTCGATCTGCACACGGTAACAATAGCCCCCGACCAGGGGTATCGCCATCCCGGGGTTCAATTGGGTTAGCCATTCGGTATGATCATCGCCAAGTACGTGGGTCATGACCTCCAGATCGATGTCGTATACCCACCCATGCCCGAGGTCCCACTCGGAACCCGGCTGGCTTAGGTCCGGGTTCGTCAGAGACTCCGGAGCCATGTTCCAGTGCCAACCCCATTGCATGATATCGCTGAAATCCGTGTCAACGAGACACTCGCACAGCGGTGAGATCACCACTTCCGGAGATTGCATCCACCACTTGGGCGGTCCCCGATCCACCAGGGCGAACGGTTGAAGGTACTCGTCGCACACGTCAACCTGGGACACGCTCGGGGTCACCCGCTGTTTCGAGGCGGCGTCCACCAGGATCACCTGGTCCGCCGATTTCAGGTGCGGGCAAACGAACTGAAACTGGCCCGCCGCCAAACTACGGGTGTAAACGGTCCGTGGCGATAGCCAGGGCGCCCGGTCGCACACGAACCGGACGCCCTCATTCACGAATCCGACCGCGCCGTTGTCCACGGTGTAGTCGGGTTCCTGATGGCTATCCACAGTCTTCCGGCCAACCAGATCCGTACGGCCACTGCGCCGCACAAGATCCCGGCAAAGATCCGTAAGCGTCATGACGCCTCCTATTACGGCGCGTCAACGCCCACGTTCAACAGGATCATGTACTCCATGGGAATGCCCAACTCGAGCGTCCCTTGGCTGTACCATTCCTCGAGAATGCCGTCGATCCCGGACTCGCCCTCGTTGGATTTCTTCGGGGGGCTCGCCCGGAAATGCGTATCCAGGTTGTTGTAGGGTTTCCAGCCCACGTTGCCGGGATAGAAGATGAGGATGGCGTTGTCCAGAACCGGGCCCTTAAACAACGGATGCGTCGAGAATGCGAGTATTCCGTGAGTGGTCTTGTACTCGGTCAACTGAAGCCCGAACAATTTGTCGTTCGGTGTCAGATTCAGATTCCCGTACGTAAGCGCGAGCATGTCAATGCCCTGCGCCGCGCCGCCGCCGTTGAACGCCATTCGTTCCGGATTACCGTAATCAAACGTGGTTTTCAGGCAATCGTTGAACCAGCCCAGGCCATCATCAAGCCAGATCCCGGTCGGGCAATCCACGAGAAAGTCCCGGATATGATCCGCCGGCGCGTACGCCTTCGCGAACGGCCACATCCCGTTCATGTACTGGAGTGGCTGACCGGTCTCCGGATCTGTGGTGTCGTACTTGTTCCCGAACAGAAACGACTTCTCGAGTTCAACCGAGTGCAGCTCGAGCTTCTGTTTCTTCTGACGCTGGTACTCTTTCTCGCCGTACTTCGTGTCGGAGTTGAGCATGTTCGAGGTGAGCCGCAACGATGTCCGGAAAATCTCCGGGTAGTTCGTGTGCCGCGTCGGATGATACGTGATGCTCCGGGGCGCTGGGGCACCGTGAGAGTGCGCGGACCCGATCACGCGGATGTAGTCCGCGTCGCTCAAATCCTTCCCGCCGACCGCCGCGTCGTCCATCAGGAGCGAGACGGGCAGATACGAATTCACCCCGTCGATCACCGGGGCCGATGTCACGTACACGTTCATCTGGTATGCCGCGGATGTGCTCACGTTGATCATCCCGGTGTGTCCCGCGCGGAACTCCTGCGCGGTCACGGAGGCCATCTTGATGAACAGTCTATCGCCTGTCACGCCGCCCGTCGTGTACGCGTTCGACAACGCACTGTCTGTGTAGACGCCCGTGACCGCTCCCTGCTGCATCGCCAGACCTTCTACCCACCAGCCATGCTCCCACGACCCGAATGATCCGCGGTCTTTCATGATCGCGGTCAGCGCCGTTAATTTTGCCCGGCCGTTCGGCCAGTATTTGAGCACCGTGTACCGATGCGATTCCATGAGGGCCTCGTTGTTTTTGAGGTCCTCTACGGAATCCAAACCATAGTTAGCCATTCCACTTTCCGTTTCTCCCTACCTCATTTCCTAACTTCATACTTTGGTTGCGGCGGTGAGAGTAGCCGTTGGCACACACCGGATATAACCGACCGTTCGGCCAGCGGTACCATCGCCCTCCTGCGTTACCACGAACGAGATCACGCCGCCACTCGCGTAAGCTTTCGGTGCAGATCCATAAGCCCCAACTTCTGCCTCTTCACTGAATCGGCTCAGGCCTTGATGGCTCAACAGGTCAACCGCGGCGAAATACCCGTCCGGGTCGTCGGCGTCGCCTACGTCGAGGTCGGAGACGTGACCCTCGCCGGCGCTCCATAGCACATCACTGTAGAACCCAACCTCAACGACACTCATGCCTGCCGGTACCGTGATGCTGCTGGTATAGGTCCCGTTGCCCGTCGTTTGGGTGATGGAGATGTACTTCTGGATCATGCTGCCGATTGCAGACAGCAGCCCCAACGTCTCCGTCATAATGTTGAGTTCGGCCGCCGTCGCGGTGACCGCATCACCGGCGAGTTTCAACGTGCCGGTAACGTCTATGGTGCCTGTTACTTCTACGGAATCAGCCCCGCAATCTAGGCCGAAGCCCCGCAGAATGTTCTTTAACATGTTTCTGATGCTCATGGTTCCCTCCGGTTACTACGTGGTCAGGTCGTAGATGGCGTACCACTCCTCGCCATCACAGGTCAGGACCAGTGCATCGCCCGCCGCGGTCAGTGCTTCGCTGGTAAACACTTTGCCGCCGCCATCCGATTCGTACGATTCCGCGGTCACTTCATCGGTATCCTCGACGCTCATCACCTTGATCGTGTAGATCTTGCCCTGCGCTTCGGGTGCCGGCGGCAACGTAATAACGAAATCGTCAACATCGGGGATCGTCACCTTCACATGTGTATCCCGGACCGCCAGACTCGCCGCCTCCGTCACCACTTTCCAGGTATAGGGAACCGCCTGCTCCTGGACTGTTCGATTCAACGCTCCATCTGCCATTGTTTACCTCCATTCCCTACCTGTTAGATCTTGTGCATAAAAGCCGCACACCACTCCTCGCCATCACAGATTTGAAGTAGCACATCGCCCGCCGCGGACAGGTCACCACAGGTGTACACCGGGCCACCGTTATTCGATTCGTACGACTGCACGGTCGCCCTGTGCTCGCCAGCGACGCTCATCACCTTGATCGTGTAGATCTTGTCCTGAAGAGCTTCGGGTGCCGGCGGCAACGTAATAACGAAATCGTCAACATCAGGGATCGTCACCTTCACGTGAGTATCCCGGACCGCGAGATTCACCGCCTCCGTCACCACTTTCCAGACTGTTTCATCAGGCATTGTCTACACCTCTTAATCGTTCAATCGCGGACATCGCTTCGTTCGTTCATCAATCGCGTCCAGACGCTCTAGGATCTTCCCCAGCACTCCGGCGAACATTTCCTGATAGTGGGCCAAAATCCTTGTAACAATTTTCAGGAGCGTCAGGGCAAATACCCCGAGTATTACGACCGCAGGCGCTTCTCTGGCCAACAAAGTCCACAGCTCTGATTCCATCATGCTCCTCGCATAGCGAGACGTTCTTGCTCTACGCGACTCAGTTTCGGCGCCGGAACGCGTGTCCCCGGCGTGCGCACGAATGCGGATGAAGGAGCCGATGCGGTTGCCGGATACAACCCGAGTTTGCGCTGGGCCTCCTCCGCCGTGACCCGGTACAGATCGTCCAAGGTCTTGCACTTCCCGGTCTGCATCACCTCGATGCAGATCTCGCCTATCCGCCGTTCGTGTCCCTTCAGTTCCGGGTGCGCTTCCCAGAACTGTTCCGTCTTCGCTTGCACTTCCTCGACTTGCCGGCGCTGGCTGATCTCCGCACGTACGGCGTCTGGCAACACCCGCGAAAGACGTTCGATGGTCCGCGCATCACGCCGGTCCTCAACTTTCTGCATCAATTTGGTGAACCCATCAAACGATGAGAGGCCCTGGATGTACTCATCCTCTGTAAACGGTGCGGTGTAGGGCCCAGGTTCTGGAGGCGTCTCATCCGGTTTGTTTGCCGCCTCGAGTATCCCCGCCAATGTCGATCTCATCGTATTTACATCGTGCTCGAGTTGCTGGTTCCGCCGCGTCAGTTCTGCGACGGGATCCGGCGGGGGCACCTCCACTGGTAGCGTTTCCGGGAGAGGCGTCTCCAGTGGTGGCGTTTCCGGGATCGGCCCTTCGACCGGCGTTTCGACCGGGGGTGTCTCATTTTGTAGCATTGGGTATTCCTCCTTTGTTTTTCATGACCTCTATGCACGTATCGGGCAAACTCAACAGGAAACTGTCCTCCATGACGGCTCCCTGTGCTCGAAAAAGCGCGTTTCCTTCGAGTTTCACGCAATCACTCAGATTCAATTGCCGGCGCGCCAGCAATTTCTCGACCATGTACTGCCATACCCGATGTCCCTTGAAATCGGCGATCTCTTGCAAGGTTACGGCGTCCATGGCGTTCCTCCTTCCGGGACCGGCTGCAAATCCCCTCGTTGCGCCGCATCCTGAACCTGCTCTGTTGGTATCGGGATCGGCATCACCGGGTGTTTCACGATAAAATCCTCGACGTTGCCCACACCCAATTCCCGCGCGACGTGCAGGGACGCACGCAACATGTCAATCCGTTGAGCCGTCGTTGGATTCGACCCCACGAATTGAAGCCATTGTAAAAAACCTTGAACGTTCGTGCCGCCAGGGATCGACGCGGATCTCGGAATAACGTCAAATGCCACATCGATCATTCGCGGGTCTACGAGGACGTATGGGTCGGTGACGCCGTACTCGCTCCGCAAGGTATCTTCCCATCTACCAGCAGTCCGCAGATACTGTTGTTTGGTCATGTGCTGTTGAAGGTTTCCGCCGCAGATCCGGCCCAGGTCATAGATGCACTGGACCTGGCCCATCGAGATCCCGCTGTGGACTCGCGACAAACTCGCCGCCCGGGCGCCGCCGACCTCCGTGGCCGTCCGCCGCTCTCCCCCTGGTTCGATCATCCCTTGCAGATTGTTCGCCGCCCCGGTCACCCGCTGTATGATGTCATTCACGAATCCTGCATCGGATACGTTGCTACGGGTCACGTCAAAGAACTGCAACTGGTGTACCGCATCGCCCACGCCACGGCCCCAGTATTCCTCCGCCGTCAGGATCACCTTGCCGGGTTCCGGGGATTCCAACGACTTGACGTTCACCATTCCGGGGTCCGCGATCAGCATCGAGGAATTGGTCTTCTCGATGTTGTAGATGTGGCTGTTAATCAGGAAATCCTCGGTGATCTGCAACCCGTAGATCGATTCCAGCGTACTAATCGGCGTCGTTGTGTAACCGTCAAAGTCCGGCGCTATCGCCGTGACGGGAAACATCCCGTGCCGATCCATGCACCGCCGCGCGTTTATGAGAATCCTGTCACCAGCAATCTCGAACATCCAACGCTCCGGGTATCGGTTCGCGCCCAATTTCCAATCCGCGGGGATAAGTTTAATGAACATCGTGATAACGTCAACCGGGTTTGATCTTCCCAAACCCGAGGACCACGTCTCATCCGCATCTCGCGAGTTACGGCCCGTATCCTGTGCCCGAAAAAGCGTGCTCGTAGCCGGTTTGAGTTCTTTCACAGCCTGCACATTGAACAGGCCCTCGACGCCGTTCTGTTCCGCCGACAACAGATTCATCAGATTTTCGCGGGACCGCCACGCCACGTATTCGGCCCGGTCCAGATTCTCGATGGCACAGTTTGGTTCCGGTAAAAACGTGAAGGGGTCTACGTTGCTTAGGCGGTTCCCCTCGAAGTACACCTCGTTCGTGTAACTGGGCGCAGGTGCCCGGCCCAGTATGGCGTTCAACATGGCCTGCATCGGGTTCACGGGTATCTCACGCTGCCGCGTCTTCACTTCCCACTGCACGGCGGAAATCCCGACTCCCAATGAAATCGCATCTCGAATCTGCGTGTGTAACTGAAGCGCGAACTTGTTCTGCACTGCTTGGATTTGTAACAGCATCTCCATCAAGATCGCCCCGTACGTGTCCTCGGGGCCCACGCCCTGCAACGGTATCATCGGCTCTTGAAGGAGGGATTGGCACCATTGCGTAACTATCGTGTCGAGCACCGCCCGCGAGATCGGGACAACCATGAGGAGAGGGCTGGACTCGTCTTGGCCGAGTCGATCCAAAATCTTCTTGTCCGTAGGAATAAAGCAGGACAACGTTTCGTTGACTTTCCGCCAGGAATCGTGCCGCGTCGAGATCGTTCTCCATGAATCCTGCGCCCGGTCCATGATTTTCCGCACGATGCTTCCGTGCAACGGGGAACCGGGCCGGAGGTCGAGACCATTGGGATACTCGTATCCGTAGTCCTTACCCTCAAACGACGGGCTGCTTTCGGGATATGTGTCAATTGGCACGGGCATACCAGTTCCTCGTTACCGTGAATCCGCTCGCTCGCCGGCGGGTTTCCAAGGCCCGCTCAAAGCTCGCTTGCCGTTCCTTCTCCGGTTTCCACGCGCCGTGGAAGAACATTTCCCGCTTGTCCTGGTACTCGACGATATACGCCAGCGCGTCAATGGCGTCACACCGCCGATTGCGGTCCGGTATGAGCCGGAAATCCAGCAACTGCTGTTCGATGATCCCGCAGACGCGCGGGTTGTGGAATACCTGGCCTTTGCGATAGAACGGAATCAGGCCGGATATCCGGCCTACTTTGCCGCCACCCCGTCCGGCGAATTCGCCTTGCCCGGTCCGCGCGTGTAACTCCAGGAATTCAATCCTATGGCCACTGGCCGCTATCGCGTTCCGAAACGGGCCGCGGATGAACTCCGAGAGCCCCGTGATCTCGCACCCTATCGCCCGCGCGCCAAGTGACACGGCCATCTGAATCGCTTTCGCGTACAACTCGTCGCTGGGCATGTGCGCCGCTACAACGTCTCTCACGTAGAACGCATTGGTCTCACGCGATATCCCCACGCCCACGATTGCGCTGAGAGCGTTCCCCTGGCCGTCGGCCCTGGCCGGATCGACGAGCACGATGTTGTGCAGCGTCAGTTTCTGGAACTCCGTCGAGGTCTCGCTGTAGCGCTGAAAATACTCTGGCCGGAAGGGTTGACTATCTTGCGCGGACGCTTGGTTCATGTACTCGCGGCGGAACACGTGCAGCATCCCCGCCGTCTTGTACCGTTCGACCGTCTCGTCGAGTTCCACCTGAGACATGTACTCCGGGCACAGCGTCTGGTAGTTCTCGTCGCAAACCGACAGATTTACCTTATGCCAATCCGGCTGCGCCAATAAAAGGGACAGCAAACAGTCATCCCCGCTCATTGTCCCGATGTACACGATCTGGTGTCGGGGATCGTACCGGCTCACGCACGGCAGAACGTCGCCGAACCACCATTCCTTAAGCTCCTGACGCACCTTCTCGTTCGTAATCACCCGCGGATTGTCTATGTCGTCCCCCAACACCAAATCGGGGCGCGCCTCTCCCTCGCCCAACGACCGGATCTGTTGGTCGCCTCCGCGCGGCATCACCATCGTGCCGCGATAGTCTGGCCCCTGGCCCCGTGGCATGTACGCAATGTACCCGTCTTTCGCGAACGGCAGATCTATACCCTCGATGGGTTTCTCGTTGATCCGGCCAAACCGCTCCACGATTGGACGGCTCCACAAAAGCTCCCGCTTCAGCGTCTCGGTCTTGCGGATTGCCACATCACCCGCCGCCGTAATGTATAAGATGTACCGATACAAGCCGTGGACAATGGACTGCCCGCCTTTGCCCAGAGTAAGCAGATTCGTTTTCCCAAGACCACGTGGCGCGGCAACGACTATTCGCGGATGAACCGGTGTCCCGTCCTCATCTCGCGCGTCGAGCGGATCTAAAATCGCTCGGTGAAACGTGTTCAGCGGGCGATAGAACACGTGGGGGAACGCCATCCGGCAGAACACCCCCGTGTCCCGTTTGGAGTCCCGCCATGCGTCCGTTACGCTATATGTCGCCAGTGCTCCCAATGTCCATGACCAAATCCCTACCTATGCCTCCGCGAGCACCATCTTATACAATCTGACCCGTGCATACGTATTAGTAGCCGTGGGATTAAACGTGTAATCAAACTCTACGTAGTTTCCAAAGTCCGCGCCTTCGGGACCGATCTTAGTAACCTTAATCCACGCCATGTAATGCAATTCTGTCACAACCCATTCTACGTAACAGTAGTCATCTACCGCAACGTACTGGAATGGATGGCCGTCGTTAGCTGTGATTCGACCATGACCATCCTCGCCTGCGTTATTCACAGTCGCGTTAACGAAGAGATACGGTCTACCGGGATAAATGTCGTACTGATACCGGAATGGATGGTACCACCACGCGGTGGACGTGATCTGTTCTCCTGGCTGCAGGTACTCCAACAACCGCAGATACGTGTTGTACACCGGATCGCGGAACACATTGTTTATCTGGTCATCAATGGGGAATCCGACGTTGGTAATCGCCGGGATCACCGGTTCCTCGATGGTCGAACCGTCAGCAGCGCTTTCAATGGCTTCCGCGTGGTTGAGTAGCGTGGACATCTGACCAATACAATTTGAGGCCAACGCCAGACGGTTTTGCCAGTCCGCCAAACTCGCTACGAAGTACTCTGTCATTGATTCAACCACCTTTATGAGCGTGATCCTCACATAGGTGTTGTCTATTACAGGAGAAAAGGTGTGGTCAAACTCCAGCACATTCAGGCCAGTGCTGGTTACTACGATTGACTCATACACCTGATGATTACCGTTCGCGTCCAGGTAGTCAACATCCACCTTGTCACCCTCAAGAACTTGTGCGAACGGGTTTCCATTATTGGAGGTAATTCTACCGTTGTCACCATCATTATCCACGTTTCCGTGGGTAAACAGGGCGGGGCGTCCAGGATAAATATCGTACTTGTATCGAAACCGATAGTACAGTTCGGGGAAATTGCCAAGGTCAATCTGCTTTCCCGGCTGTAGGTATTCGAGCATCCTCACGAATGCGTCGCACGCCGGGTCACGGAAAATGCCGTTTATCTGATCGTCGATCGGGAATGCCACGTTGGAGATCGATAACGGAGCCGTTGTGGCCAGAGTCTCAATCGCCAACGCCCGCCCCAGAAGGACGTGCATCCGCGTCAAGTAAAGACCCACCCTTTGCAGGCGTTCACGCCACTCCGGCAGACTTACAACGTAGACATCAAGCATAACCTATTTGACCGTACCCCCATGTTTCTCGCGATCCGCGTGGAACACCGAGTACAACATCCACCCTGATCCGCCTATCGTGTTCAGTCCGGCTAGCACTTCGACATCGCGGTCCGCGGACCAGGGGATCAGGTCCGGCCACACGGCCCGGATCGCTATCAAGGCCGCCGAGATGATACCGTTGATCTTCGCGGCCGTCCACGCGCTTGTCGCCGCCTTCTTGTACGACCGTTCCGGACTCCACGTGCCGTCAGGATTCGGTTTTCCCAGCGTATCCATCAACGCGCGGGCATCCTTCAACGCGCGCCGGGCCGCCAGTATCGCCCTGATTTTCGCTATCAATCCCATGATGTTAGTCTCCTTTTACTCAAATCCACCTATTTCCCATGGCGTCCTCGCACTTTTGGTTTCGGCTTCCACCAAATGCTGAGAAGCTTTATCATGCCGATCCGTTTCAACAGTTCCTTCACGTCAGGCGCTCCTGAACACACCACGCGCCTGTGCGAATCATCTCGGAAATGTCAATCGCCCGGCTCGGCGTCTGTTTCGCCCATGTCGAATTGAGCATCTCGCGCGCCGCTTCCTCGAATTGTCTCGCGGAAACTAAATGAATCGTCTTCTTGAATTGCGCGAACCCGGTCCCGCCCATCTGAAACGCCATGTCCACTAACGCGGCGCGGCGCGGCAACGATAGGTTCGCCCATACGGCGCAACCAATGACGTCAATCACGTCATGTTCCGCGTCATCGAGATCATCGGAGAAAATCTGGTCGACAGCCTGATTCGAGATGGACTTCGCGTCCAAGTTATGACCAACGCCGATTGTCATGTGTCCGGATGGGCACGGATACATGCGGCGTTTCCGCCCTTCGTGCCGTTCGAGCATCATCCGGCACTCTTTCACGTTTACCACGCTCGTCTCGGACACAATCGCCTCAATGACGGCCCGGTGCGCATCTTGCCACATCAACAACGTCAGCAGTAATGCTACCAGCACCGTTCTCCCTGGAGGTGGCACCCAGGGCGGGCCACACAGAGGCGCCGCCCCCACGTGCCAATGCGCGGGTAGGGTTTCGCGCAATTTCTCGGAGCCGCCAAACCGAGAACGAAAAGGGGCCGCCAGAACATTCTCGATCTGACGGCCCTTCAAACCACAAGACTTATACTACGTTTTTACTCGTTTGTCAAGCGTCCTGTTGCGCTGTGCAAATAATACGAGTATTTGCAATCACTAAGCGGTGGACGTTGTTCCAAAAACCATGTCGTACATCGCCCATCCCATCATCCCTATGAGCATTACGAGGTACATCACTAGGGCCATGGCACCCAGACCACCAACGATATAGCCGAGCACGTTCTCTTTATCGTCCATTCCATTCACCTCCTTTCACTACCCAATCGCCCTGGCGACTTCGACGGCAGCGCGTTCGTCGCGTTCCGCGTAGATCGCCGTCGCATCCAAGGTTTTATGCCCGAGGATCACGCGAGCCGCCTCGGGCCCGTGCGATGCCCGCACCATCGTTGCCGCCGTATGTCGCAACTGATGCGGATGCCACAACGGTATCCCGGCTTTCTCGCACGCCCGAGTTACGGCCCGCCGATACGCTGCCGCGTCGTAGCGTTCGCGCAAGCGGCGGGGCGTGCGTCTCAGGTTTACCTGTTGGTCTGGTCGCCGATGCCCGCGCGCCAGTGCTGCCCGTCGTTTCACCGATTCCGCCGGCGTGAACACGTACTCGAGTGGTTCACGCCCATCGAGGTACGGCGCCAACACAACCTGCGCTTGGGGGCCGAACCGTAACGTACGCGCCTGACCTCGCCACGCGTTCTTGTGATCCGAGATCTCTGCGGACCACACTCCGTTCGTCCTCACGATATCGCCGACACGAAGGGAACAAATCTCGCCGGGCCGCGCTGCGGACAATAACTGGACCTGGACCATGTCCCACACGACTGCCGGCGCGTGCGGTCGCAGCGCCTCGATGTGTTCGGGCGGGACCGGCCTGACCGGTTCTCCGTCTCGGGCTTCGCTGCGCCCTTTCCGCAATGGTTCAACCGTTTCGAGCGCTTGGTAGACGGTGACGGGTATCATCTCCCTCGATGCCGCCCAACGGAACATCCGCCGCACGGTTCCCATATAGTCGTTCACCGTCTTACGCGCGTGACCGGGAATCAGTTCCTGTTGGTATTCTCGAAACGCGTTCGGACCAAACGCAACCGCGGGCAGCATCGCGTGCGGCATCAGTGATTGGATCACGAGCTTCGCACGATAGACCTCCGCAGGCGAGTTCATGTAGTACTCCTTCGCGTACTTCAGATACTCCGCGCAGATTTCCGCGACCGTGCATTCCCCGCCTGTCAGCAACGTTGGCGCGGGCGCGGGCAAGTTCTGTTTCGCGGACCGTTCATAGTATCCTGCGAGTACGCTGTGGTATCGCGCGAGCGTGCCTGGGTCATCCGGTGATCCCAGGTAGATTCGTTGCCCCTCGATCTCGACAAACGACTGATTTCGTTTTTTGTTGGTACGAAGTTGGTGAGTGCGTTTCATAGTGCGGCTCCTTTTTTTGCACCGGAATAACATCCGTTATTCCGGGGGTATGGCCGCACCACTCAACTATGAGTAGGTAACACTTAAGTGCTTCAGCCTATTCAACTTAAGATGGTCGGGGCGGCGGGATTTGAACCCGCGACCTCTTGGTCCCAAAGCGATTCCGGGAGGCCACTTAAGTCTATGGGCGCGGCCAAGTTACAATGTACCGCCATTGCTTTGCCGAATACTGGTTAGCAATGGTATTGCTCTCTTT
>Ga0315291_10000764_pt1 | contig 42658 bp, 31 predicted proteins | sample YL17G12_20_MG_FD_203070 | JGI IMG/M metagenome (GOLD analysis project Ga0315291, IMG submission 203070) | Sediment microbial communities from Yellowstone Lake, YNP, Wyoming, USA - YL17G12_20 | ecosystem: Environmental > Aquatic > Freshwater > Lake > Sediment | place: USA: Wyoming | collected...
CAAATGTTCTATCCCCTCTTTCCTTCCTCATCACAAGTATCCATGGCCCCAGCTTTTTCCAATTTGAGACTATGTACGAGCCCAGACGATCAACAATTACGTCAATATCTACAAATTTTTTGTTGACCAGAAACCCCACTTCCTCAAAGAAGGCTTCGACTTGGTAAGGATAATCGTTGATTTCTGAATTCTCTTCAACTCCAGCCTTGTATTCCTCGTAGTTTTCAAACTGAAACTCCTGCTCAACCCATCTGAAAGCCTTATGGAGCCTATCAGTCTCCGCTCAATCAAACAGCTTCAAAGAAATCTCAAGGTCCCTATGCTGGTCCATGTGTCTAAGCTGAAGAAGGACAAACACCGTTGCCGAAATGCCCGCCACCGCGGAAAGAACAGCAGTCCACTCGATGAGTGTCACCATGTTGTCTTCGACTCCCGCCACATTTGACGGTACATCCCTATATTAGAATTTCACAGTGTGCAGCACATTTCAGTGGAGAGACCCATCAGCCTGCGTGTATGACTGCTCGCTCTGTGCAGTATTCTCTTCTTTTTTCTTTGAGAACGTGGGGTCTTTAACTATCTGTCCATTAGCCCTCCTGACGTTGTTGATCACGTCTGCCTCTTTCTCTATTCTGAGGAGAGCGTACTATGAGCAGTCTGTAAAAACACGCTTGAATTACAGCACGAACGAAAGTAGTCTGGAAACTACTCCCCCTGCAATCATGGCCGTGGCAAAATTAGCTATTGATATTGTAGCCGCGGTTTTCCATCCGAATTCCTTGGCCAGCACAGCAATCGTTGATAGGCAAGGAAGGTACAGCATGCCGATCAGAGCGAGGGTTATCAGCTGAACTGGTGTCAGAAACAGAGCAAGGTTTGTTGAGCCAAAGACAGCGACTGACGCCAGTAGTATGAACTCCTTTCTCACGACTCCGAGGATCAGAAGTATCCCTGCGATTGCGGGAAGTCCAAGCCATGCAACCGTAAGCGGAGACAAAGCGTCACTCAGGGGCCTGAGAACACCGACCGCGTACAAGATCTGGACAAGTGCGCTTCCAGCAATGTAAGTCGGAAAAACAATGTAGATCAGCGACTTCGTGCGTACCCACGTTTGTTTCTTTACAACAGACAAAGACGGGATCTTAAACGAGTGCATTTCCATGATGAGACCCGTTGACTGCCCCGGAACAACCTTCAAAGCTATTCTGCCCAATACAAAGATGATCGCAATGTCTATTGCGTAAAGGGCAAGCGCCCATGCAGAACCTACGAACGCCGCTACTAGGCCAAGAATCAGGATTGTTCTGGCTGCGCATGGAGCAAAAGTGATGGCGAAGGCTGCCAGTAATCGTTCACGCTTTGTCTCCATGATTCTGCACGCGCGAATGGCGGGAACGTTACATCCGTAACCCAAGATCAACGGGATCAAAGCCTTCCCATGCAGTCCTATCTTGTGCATTGCGGTATCCATCATGAACGCGACTCTTGTGAGAATCCCTGAATCCTCGATCATTGCCAGCATGGCATAGAACGGTATTACATAGGGCACTACTAACGTGATGCCTGCGACTAGACCGCCGAAAACGCCATTCCAAAGAATGCCCACGAGTGAGCCGTTAAACGTCGGATTGACAGGCTGAAGAAGACTAAGCGCGTTTGAGAGCAAACTGGAGAAAAACCCTCCAACAGTGAAAGTCCAGAGAAGCAATCCTGCTATTACTCCCGTAGACGTTACATAGCCAAACACTTTATGCGTGGAAACCCAGTCCAGTTTCTCTGAAAGCGTTATCTTAACCGTGCCCTGCTTTTGGGCATCCGCCGAGATTTTGTTCGCAAGCGCGTATCGCTCTGAGGCAATGACCGCGAAGCACGGCTCCTTATGTATGTGCGATATTTCCCCTGCTAGAACCTCGGATTCACGTACTATTCTCTCAGACTTGGAACCCACTGACTTCATTGTCTCTGGATCGTTTTCGAGAAGTTTAATGGCAACCCATCTGGGTGGGTATCCCGAGGCGAGATTCTCAGATTTGATCGCTTCAGCGAGTTTCTCTATTCTTTCTTCTACTTCGACCCCGTACTTGAGACGGGTTTTCTCGCTCTGGCTCATGTTTTCCGCGACTCTGACGGCAGTCTTCGTTAGTTCATATATTCCTTCTCCCCTGATGGCCACGGTTGAAACAACAGGCACGCCCAATGCTTTCTCCAGTCTTTTTTGATCTATGCTTATGCCTTTTTTCTTGGCAGCATCCACCTGATTGAGGCAGACAACGAGTGGAACTTCCATTTCGATTAACTGAATTGTGAAGAATAGATTGCGCTCAAGAACAGAAGCATCAAGCACATTGATGACGACACTGGGATGCTCGAGAGCGATGTATTCTCTTGACACGATTTCCTCCATGGAAAAAGTGGAGAAGGAGTAGATTCCGGGTAGATCTACGACTACTATTTTTCGCCCCTCGAAATTGAGTATCCCTTGGGCTCTTTCCACCGTTTTCCCAGGCCAGTTGCCGATGATCTGACTTGAACCTGTGAGGTGATTAAATACCACACTTTTGCCAACATTGGCATTTCCAGCTAAGGCGAAGGTCAGGTTCTTACTGCTATTTTGGTCTGTCTTCCCTGCTTGGGGACTCGGGAAATGATGTACCATCGAAATCATCGTCTATTTTTCCTTCTGCAGAAGGTCAACGAAGACATTTGAGGCGATGTCTTGTCCAAGCGCGATTTTCGCCCCTCTTACTCCAATTTCAATTGGGCCCTTTAGCGGTGCAACCCTTACGACGCTTATGCCTGTTCCTGGCGTTAGACCCATGTCCAAGAGTCGTTGAAGAACCTTGTGTTCCCCCCTAATGAAAGAAACGTTGCCTCGGTCACCCGCCTTGAGATTGCTTACCGAAATCAACTTCTGTCTGCGCTTTCCCACTTCTTCTAAACCTTTCTTGTGCACTTGTATGCACTCCTCGCAACTGGAAAAGGGCAAACTGCAAGCTGGAATGACTTTTCCGTCATCTGGGCATGTGTCTGGATGCTTCAGAAATCGGCACAGCGATTCCTCTGCTTCGTCGGACAAAGAGTGCTCCATCTCACATGCTTGCATGTGAACCCTGTTCTTTCCTATTCCCAATACATCATGCAAGAACCGTTCGAGCAGCCGATGCTTCCTAGTTGTCTTCTCAGCAACTTGAAAGCCCTTAGTCGTGAGGTAAGCCCCGCGATACGGTGAATACTTCACATATCCTTTCTTAGCGAGTTTTTTCAGCATTTCTGTCACACTTGCTGGAGCAATTTTGAAGTGTTCTGAGAGCTCAGTAGTGGCTACAGGTTTCCCGTTTCGAGAGAGAACGTAGAGTGCTTTCAGATAATCTTCAATGGTTTTGCTGGACATGATGACACCTGAATTTAGGTATACCTAAATCTCTCGCGTGCTCATATAAACTTTTAGGCACGCCTAAAAATCTTTGGCCATCAAAGGACGCCATTTCCCTCTGAGCGATTAGCGCGCTTGGATAGTCAAATCCTGAGCATTCTAGGAGCAACAAAAACACTGAACGAGAATGCATCCAGGCTTCGCGAGGCTTACGAATGGAAACTAAAGGATAAAGAGCGCAAAGAGTCCGCCCTTGCATTTGCAGCAAAAGAATGAGTAACTGCGAAACCGTTAGTTCAGAGCAGCCTATGGTGTTCCTCAATGACGTGATGATACTGTTCTGGCGACATGAGGCTGCGGAATGCTCTTTGCACGGCCTCGCTCAGGGCTGGATGGATATGCATCGCTTCCATTATTGGTTCTGCGCTTTGTGAAGGTGTATACATCAAGTTTATTATTTCGTGAATAAGAATGGACGCATAGGGTCCGATTATGTGCGCGCCCAGTATTTTCAACGTTTCGTTCTCAACTATAACCTTGACGAAGCAGTCCTTCACACCCATGGCTAGCCCTTTCGCAGTATCCTCATATCTCTGGATTCCGATCAGCACGTTGTCTTTGCCATGTCTCTCAATTGCCTCCTTCTCTTTAAGCCCCACGCTTGCGATTTCCGGATAAGTGAAGACAGCGTGCGGCACAGCATGATAATCAACCTTCATTCTCTTTCTCAGTACGGCATTATAATAGGCAACCATAGACTCGTGGTTCGCCACATGCTTGAACAAGTACTTGCCATCTGAATCTCCAAAAGCCCAAACGTTCGGCTGTGAAGCCTCCAAATATTCATTGACCATTATCCATCCTTTCTCATCTGTTCTTATCCCGCCCTTTTCTGGATGGAGTACGTCGGTATTTGGGCCTCTGCCCGAAGCAACCAGTATTTCGTCGGCAACGATCTCGATTTCCTTGCCGGTCTGCCTGTCTATGGCAACGAGTTTTTTCTTTCCAGTCAGCGTTTTCTCAGCTTTTCTTACTTCGCGGTTTGTGATGATTGCCATATGCTTTTGGAGTTCCCTCTTAGCTAATGCTGACACTTCTGGCTCTTCTTCTGGAATGAACTGAGGGTTCCTACCTATCACAGTGACTTTCGATCCCATGGCAGCAAGGAAATGGCCGTATTCGGCAGCTATGTACCCTCCGCCAATTATGGTGATGCTTTCAGGTAGTCGATTCATCTCAAGCAAAGTATCGCTGGTAAGGTAACCAGCTTTTTCCAGACCCTCTATCGGCGGAATCATGGGCTTTGATCCTGTGCAAAGAAAAATCGTTTTCGAAGTTATGGTGTCCTTGCCAACCTTCAACGTGTATGGAGCCGTAAATTCCGCGATTGCCCTGTAGTAATCGACGTTTCTGGAATTGGAAAGCCCTTGGCGTACGTCGTCTATGTCTTTGCCAATGAGGGTTCGCATCCTCTCCATAACGTTCCGAAAACTCACTTTCTTTAAATCCAAAGATATTCCGAACTCTCCTGCTCCCTCGATCGTTCTTACCAGCTCTGCAGGGTACAACAGTATCTTTGAGGGAATGCAGCCGCGCGTAAGGCAAATCCCTCCGGGTTGATCCTTGTCAATCACTGCAACCTTCGCATCAGGATTGTTTTGGACTATGGCGCTCACTATTTCCATTGCTGAACCCGTGCCTATTGCAATGTAATCGTATTCTTTCATGGCAAACTCCGCTGACCTGCAGTATTGAGGCAAAATGTAATAAGCCTTATTGAATATGCGAAAAACGCAGAAAGCGAAGAAGAACAGAGTTGGTGAATGCTATCTTGGATTTGCCGCAGTAGTCTGTGGATATTACGTCTTGATTTCGTATATTAGGTCGCAGTCGCCTGGTGTGCTAGGCTTTCGAATCTCTTTCAAACGCGCGCTAAGTGATTTGTTACGTTTGCCATTCTCTTCAACATTGCTAAAAGTCTCAAAGACTCTACTGTTACAGTTTTTCGTCGTCAAAAAAAAATTAATGTTTGAGCGGTCCAATTTGATGGACTCTCACAAACGGTAACAGTTTGTAACAGTTCTCTCTTCTTTTCTTCCATGAAAGCATCAAGAGGAACTGTCTGGTTCTTCCTCTTCCACGGAGCCGAGATCGATCGAAAGAGAAAGCGTTTTCCAGCGAGTCTGTCTCTATCAGCAAAAGCCCTGAAGGCGTGATTCTGGAGCTTCCTGAACGAGTTGCAGACTTTTATCAACTGGGCAATTCGGTAATCAGCTTTTCAGCCATTGGAGACCTTGTCTTCGTCGCTGTTGAATCCGTCTTACCCGCAACACTTCCAGCTCGACATGCTGCAGAGTCAAAGTACTCAATAGCCAAGCATTAAAATGCATAACTAAGTCCTGAGCAACATAATTTCGCTCTTGGATGATGCAAAGTGGATAGAAGCCGTTTAGAGAGCTTCATAGGACTTAGGAGGCTTTTGTGTGTTTGCACAATTTTTAATAGGTGAGCCTTAGAGTTTTTGTTATGCGCTTGCTCGTTGAGCTTCGGGCTTTGTGTGATTGCGTTTATGATTTGATGTATCATCATAAACTGCAGGGTTTCCTTTATCGCCTTCTGGCGGGTTCGACTTACGCAGGTTTGCATGACAGGCGGGGGTACAAGTTTTTCTGTTTCTCAAACATTTTCCCTTCCTTGGACATGCAGGAGGGTGACCTGAGGCGTTTTTTGGTTTCTTCGCCCGACACTGGTTTGATTGAGGTTTTGGTGGAGCAGCTGGACAAGCTGCAGCGCAGCGGAGAACGAGTTAATGTTGGCGAGATGTCTTTTAGCGTCAAAGACGTTTCGGTTCTGGAGCCGAGGGTTGGGCGTTCATGTGTTTTAGCTGCTGGCACGCCTATCGTGGTTAGGATTCCACGGGCTAACTACGCTCGGTACGGGATTGAGCCGCCTGAAGACTACAAGTACGTTTACTGGCGCAAACAATACCCGTTCGACGCGTTCGTCAGGCAGTTAGAGGATAACCTGTTCAAGAAATACAACACGTTTTACAACACGCGTCTGGAGTCGTTTCCGATCTTTGAACAGTTTGTTTTCCAGAAGCAAGTGTGCAATCACCTGGTGATTGATGGGCGAGAGGTTAAAGTGTTTGGTAGCCTCTGGCGTTTTACCTTTAATTATTTATACGGGGACAAACAAAAGGTGGTTCAGTTCGGGCTAGATACTGGACTAGGCGAACTCAACAGCATAGGATACGGATTCACAAACATAACAAAAGTATAGGAGCAGAGAAATGTTACCCGCTGTGAAAGCTCTCGGAGACTATGCTTACAAGAGTGAGAGCTTAAGCGCTGAGAGCATGCTCATCGAATCGTCGAAACTTGCAGATGTCCAAAACGTTTTATGCATTAATTTTGAGCACCGTCAGGACAAAGTTTTTTACAAGAACATTTTTCCAAGAGCTTTCAATCAGAAAGATTCAATAAATTACCTATATAGGATTTATCGTCATCAACGGTATGACGTAACACCAACATCAAGAATAGCCACCCCAGAAAAGATGAGGCAACGTTTTGAACTTTGGTTTAAGTCGGTTCCAAGTGAATATTTACAGGATAAGTTGCTAGCTTCCATCAAGGAAGAGTTCCTGGGCAAGATAGAGAGAATATTTAGCGATTTTGAAAAAGAATATTCATCCATCGCTCAAGATAAGCGGAAAAACACAATTGTCACGATAACTGTTGAAGAAGACCATGTTAAGTATGTTGGCGATTTTGAGATATTCAAAAAAATCTTGAAAAATGAAGCTTGCAACGGCTTTTACTCAAAACACAACGTCGAATCTAAAGGTGAAGGAATTTGTTTTATCTGCAAAAAGAAAAAAGAAGTCATGGGTTTCGCTTCCCCATTTTCCGTATATACACTTGACAAGAGAGGTTTTGCTCCAAACTTCCTCAGAGAAGAAGCCTGGAAACGTTTACCTATATGCGTTGATTGTGCAATAACTTTGTCAGCGGGCAAGGATTTTCTCAACAAATACCTCTATAAGAGCCTTTACGGCCTCAAATTTTACTTGGTACCTAACTTTGTTTTTGAATTCAACGACGAAGTAATGGATGCAATCAAGAGCCCAAAGAAAGCATACAAGAAGCTTCTGTGCCGGGAAGATACGATATCGGAAATAATGGCTGAAAGTAAAGAACAAGTTAATCTAATGTTCATTTTCACAAAGCCGAAACAAAGTGACTATTTCGATATAATGCGTTGTGTTGAAGATGTTCCGCCATCGTGGATTAGAAAAATTTTCAAGGTTAGGGAACAAATAATTTATTCAGAAAGGCGTCTAGCTATTTTTCAAGAACCCTTTTTAAAAATATTATTTGGTGAAAAATGGGTTGGCGACTTTGACAAAAACCCTGATCAAGATACATCACTTGGTGGATTACTGAGGGTGTTCTTTCCGAATTCAAAGTACGATGGCATATACGACAAGTACTTCGTAGACATACTCAGCGATGTACTGGCACAAAGAAAAATACGTTCAAGCATTTTAGTCAATGCTTTCAGCAGAACGATACGTAGCTCATTCATAAAGGGCAATGATCGATACACAAAAGTTTTATCATTAAAATCTCTAATGTTAATTTTATTAATTGAAAAGCTGGGAATATTAACCGGGTGGAGTAGTCAAGAGATGAACGCAACAATTGAAGATGAACGACTTTCCCAATTCTTGAAGGAATACGGAAATGCTTTTAGCACACCCAGTAAGCGAGCGGTTTTCTTAGAAGGCGTCTTAACAAAATACCTGATGGACATTCAATTTGCCAATCGCAGATCAACACCCTTCAGAGAAAAATTGTATGGACTAAGACTTGATGAACGAAGAGTGAAGAGACTTCTTCCAGAAATTATCCAGAAACTTCGGGAATACAAAGTGGCATATAGTCCCTTGGAAAAGGCGATAGCTGAGACGTTCATTGATGCAGAAAACAGCGGTTGGAAGTTAACTAATGACGAAACAAGCTACTTCTTTACTTTAGGAATGACCTTGGCTCCAATCTTTAAAGTAACCAAAGAAAAGGTAGATGAATAATATGATTAAAAATAGGTCTGAAATAGTCTTCCTTTATGACAGCCAATATGCAAACCCGAATGGAGACCCCATGGACGAAAACAAACCAAGAGTCGATGAGGAAACAGGAATAAACATTGTGACCGATGTCAGACTCAAAAGAACCGTGAGAGACCATCTTTACAATTTCAGGAAAAAGCAAGTAAACGATATTTTTGTAAGAGAAATCGAGTACGATGCTGGAAAAATACAAGATGCAAAACTTAGAGCTGAAGATTTTCTCACTAAAAACGGTGAGAAACTCGACAAAAAGAAACTTACCCTTGCCGAAATGAAGGACGTTATAACGCAAAATATTCTAAGCCAATGTATTGATGTTCGCTTGTTCGGAGGTACAATACCAATAGAGAAAAATGATAAGGAAAAAAGTGCGATTACCTTAACTGGACCTGTTCAGTTTAGCATGGGGCGTTCACTGCATAAAGTCGAAATAATGCACATAAAAGGAACAGGCGCATTCGCCTCTGAACAGGGTAAGGAACAAAAGACATTCCGAGACGAGTACGTTCTGCCATATTCATTTATTTGCTTTTACGGCATCATAAACGAAAACGCTTCTCAGTATACAAAACTAACAGAAGAAGATACAACATTACTTCTAGACGGATTGTGGAACGGCACAAAAAACCTAATATCTCGTTCTAAAGTCGGCCAAATGCCCCGCCTATTGATACGAGTGATCTACAACGAGGAAAATTACCATATTGGGGATCTAGACAAAAAGATCGGGTTGGCAACAGAAAAAAACGGTGAAACAATTCGCAACGTAGCAGATTTCAGCTTAGACATAACCGAACTAATGAACACTCTAAGCGAATGCAAAGGCAAAATTGCGAAAATAGAGTTTGAAGTGAATTCAGAAGTAACTTTCACCAAGGACAAACAAAAAATGACGAGCAATGACTTTACCACGATTATGATAAAGGAATTCAGCGCCACAAAACTAAGCTTGGAATAGCAGTCGGGGCAAAAATTCCAAATGGACGAAATGAAAAGCAAAGCCATTGTTTTTGACATTTGGGGAGACTATGCCCATTTCCGGAAAATAGAAACAACCACATCCCCACTAACTTACTTTATACCAACTGGCACGGCGCTGGCAGGGATGATCTCTGCCATGATTGGGCTTAATCGTGATTCATACTATGACTTGTTTTCGCCAGAAAATACAAGATTGGCTATACGCATCATAAATCCGTTGAGAAAAACGAGAATCAACATATCACTGATGGATACCTCAAGAGGTTTTTGTCTTAGAGATATAGGGGAAAACCCTCGCACTCTTGTTCCATGCGAGTTTGTCAAGAACCCAAAATACAGAATTTACATGCAAACCACAAAAGAAAACATTAGAGCAAAGTTTGGAGACTTTCTAAGGAAGCATCTTAGTTATTATACACCATCTCTTGGCACTGCTAATTTAATAGCGAACTTTGCCTATGTGGGCGAATATGATGTGTACAAAACGGATGAGGAAATAGTGCAGAGTGTGGTCCGGAAAGATAGAGGCAGATTGTTCATAGAAGAAAATAAACGATATGGCCTTGAGAGGATTCCAGTTTACATGAATCAAGAAAGAGTTGTGCAAGACTATGCTGATGTTATCTATGACGTAGATGGCAAACCTGTGAAAATGTCAGACACCGCATCTTACAAAATTGGATCTGACAATGTTGTTTTCCTGTCTTAAGTCTCATCCAGATAAGCCTCTAGTTGTCCACCTCAAGAACGTGGGCATATTATCTGAAAATCTCGTGAAGTCTAAAAATATAGACAACAAACAGGTAATGGCAGATGTTGCACGCTTAATCGGTCTAACGCATGACCTAGGTAAGGCAACGACTTATTTTCAAGATCTCTTAACCAAGGGGCGCAAATCCCGTAATGCTCAGCATGGACTATTATCATCGCTGCTTTCATATCAAGTTGTCAAGAGTTATCTTTCCAAGACAGGGCAACTTGGGGAATTTCAGTCGTTGCCAACAATCGCATGGGTTGTGGTTAAGAAACATCACGGTAATATCCAAAATCTTTGGGGCGAAGAATACGCCGAGGCGACAACATTAACTGAGCTTGGCACAAAGGCGCTTATAAGCGAACAAATCCGAGATATTATCGCCAATAATTTGCAGGGAATACAACAAATATTCGCTGAGATAATGGGAAGCATGAACGTTATAGAGTTCCTTGAAGAAATAAAGAAGTGGGACCCTCTGACTAGAGAGATTCGTGCTGAAGTACGAAACATGCGTAAAACAAAGAACATGGACAACTACCTTACTATTTTGTTTTTTTACTCTGTACTTTTGGATGCGGACAAGATGGACGCGTCTAACATGGAGACACCATTGAGGATAACAGAAATCCAGTGTGATCTTGTAGACCGGTTTAAGGAAGAGTCATTCAAGAGCAATCCTGATGTAATGGGTGTTCTGAGGGAACAGGCGTATGTGGAGACTATGCGTTCTCTATCGGGCATTGACCTTTGTAAGGATAGACTGCTTTCAATTAATTTGCCAACGGGTATAGGAAAGACTCTGGCAGGTTTTTCTTTCTCGCTAAAATTGAGACGCAGAATTGCAGAAGAAGTTGGTTTTGTGCCTCGCATCATTTACTGTCTTCCTTTTTTAAGCATTATAGATCAAAATAGCAGTGTATTGAATAAAGTTCTGCAGCAACAGTTTGCAGACATGCCTTCAAACCTGTTTTTGAAGCATCACCATTTATCAGATGTTAAGTATGTGGAATTGAAAGAGGCGGAGTTGAATCCTGTTGAAGACTTGAACAAAGCGCTATTGCTGATGGAAGCCTGGAACTCAGAGATTATAATCACAACTTTTGTACAATTTTTCCACAGTCTCATCACCAACAGAAATAGAGCCGCCCGCAAGTTTCACAACATGACGAATTCTATAATTATTCTGGATGAAGTTCAGGCAGTTCCTTATGAATACTGGTTATTGATAAATAATATCCTGAAACTTTTGGTCTCCAAATTCGATTGCTGGATAATTTTGATGACTGCGACGCAACCGTTAATCTTTCAGCCTAACCGGATGAAAGAGTTGATACCTAACAAGATGGAATATTTCAAAATTTTTGACCGTGTTGATTTTCAACTTGACGTAGATGAACAAGGAGAGTTTATTCCTAGAGCGTTTGATGACTTCAGGGAGTCGGTGTTACAGGAAATAATGCGGGATGAGACCAAGGACATAATGATTGTAGTAAACACAATTGGCGCGTGCCAACGTCTGTATGGATTTCTAAAGAATCAACTTCTTGCCCATAGTCAGATCGATAGTTCTGTTTGCATTGATGCTGACGGAATTTGCAATATTGGAAAAACGGAGTTAATCAATCTGTCCACATATGTTCTACCATCGGATAGACTCCGTAGAATTAATAGGATAAAGACTGATGACCGCAGAAAAGTCATTGTAACTACCCAATTAGTGGAAGCAGGCGTTGACATAAGTGTCGATTTAGTCTATCGTGACCTAGCTCCCCTGGATAGTATTATTCAAACAGCGGGGAGATGTAATCGAAACGGTGAGAAAGAAAAAGGCATCTTTAAAGTAGTGTTATTAAGAAAAGATGAAAATGGCAAACCGTTTCATTCTTTTGTATATGACAAGGTTCTTGTAGATGCTACCCGCGAAGTATTGAAGAAATTAGGAAGAAGCTTTTCAGAAATTGACCTAGCTCAAGTTATAGGGGAATATTATAAGGTAATAGAAGAAAGAAGCAGAGTTCAAGACTCTGAAGAAATCGTGGATCACTTGAAGCTGTTGGATTTTGCAGACATAGCAAAATTTGAGCTTATTGAAGAAGGCAATGATGCGATCTCCATATTTATCGAGAATGGGGAAGAAGCTAGGCGTGTAAAGGAAGAAGTGCAGAGGGTTTTTCAAGAAAATAAGGGATTTGATAGAAAAGCCAAGCTTATTGAAATGAGAAAGGCGATAAACGAAAATACAATCACTATTAGATATGCGAAAAGGTTGCAAGATCATCTTAGTAGTTTGCCAACTTTTCTTGGTGAAGATTTTAGATATGTGCCTAAAGAGCAGGTGGCTAATTGGTACAAGAAAGATATTGGCTTCATAATTCCTGAAGATGATGTCAGTCTCAGAATCATTTGAAGCAATATCGCAGTTACACCCCAAATTAAAAGTAATAATATGGAACATACAGGGAGAAACGTATTGACGCAACCGCCTTCAGATAGCCTTTCGTACACGGGCACTGAGATTAACTACTATTTTGTTTGTCATCGTAAGTTGTGGTTTTTTTCGCATAATCTCACTCTTGAGGCTGACTCAGACCTGGTCTTGCTGGGCAAACTTTTGCACGAGGAGAGTTACCCTCGCAAGTTTAAAGAAGTCAGCATCGGACGAGTCAAAATCGACTTTCTGGAGCGCGGCAAAGGCGAAATCCACGAGGTTAAGCGTTCTAGACGGTTGGAGAAGGCGCATCTCTTCCAGCTCCTCTACTACCTGTATTACCTGAAGAAGATCGGCGTTGACGTTAAGGGCGTTTTGCATTATCCCCTGTTAAAGCGCACAGTAGCGGTTAACTTGACAGATGAAAACGTGAAAGAACTCGAAAGTGTTCTGGAAGAGATGAGCAAGATTATCGCGTTGCCTGCGTCGCCTACGGTGGAAAAGAAATCTTTCTGCAAGAAGTGCAGTTACTACGAGTTGTGCTGGTGTTAAAACATGGCTAAGAACTATTATATCCTCAGTAGCGGAAGACTCCGGCGCGAAGAGAACACGGTTTACTTCGAAAACGTTAACGGCAAAAAAGCCATCCCGATCAACGACATCTACGCCATATACGCCTACGGCGAACTTGACATAAACACGAAACTCCTCAACTTCCTAACCCAGAAGCACATACCCATTCACTTCTTCAACTACTACGGCTACTACTCAGGCTCCTACTACCCACGCGAATACCTGCACTCAGGCTTCCTCGTAGTAAAGCAAGCAGCACACTACATGGACAAGGCGAAACGGCTGGAAATCGCCAAAGAAATCATAAACACAGCCAGCTACAACATCCTCAAAAACCTCCAGTACTACCGCAAACAAGACAAAAACGTTGACTCATACATTGAAGAAATCGAGAAGTGCCGAACCGAAATCGACCACGTCAACATGATCTCCGAGTTAATGAGCGTCGAGGGACGCATAAGAAGCCACTACTACTCGAGTTACGGAGAAATTCTCAGGGAAGGCTTCGAACTGGAAAAACGCGTGAAAATGCCGCCTGACAACATGATGAACTGTCTCATAAGCTTTGGCAACTCACTGATGTACACGACGACGCTGTCGGAAATCTACAACACCCAACTGAACCCCACCATCAGCTTTCTGCATGAACCCGGAGAAAGGCGCTACTCGCTGAGCTTGGACCTGAGCGAAATCTTCAAACCCATCATAGTCGACAGAACCATCTTCAACCTCGTAAACAACCGCCTCATAAAACCCAGCCATTTCCTCCAAGAGCTGAACTACTGCTACCTGAAGGAAGATGGAAGAAAACTCTTTGTCAAAGAATACGACGAAAAACTCAAAACCACGGTCATGCACCAGACTCTTGGCCGCAGAGTGTCCTACCAGCGCCTCATACGCCTGGAATGCTACAGGCTGGTTAAGCACTTGATCGGCGAGAAAAAGTACGAAGGCTTCAAAGCCTGGTGGTAAAACAATGTACGTAATCGTCGTGTATGACATAGCCGTGGAAAGGATAAACAGCGTCCGCCATTATCTCAAACAGTACCTGAACTGGATTCAAAACTCAGCCTTCGAAGGCGAGTTGAAGGAAGGCGAAGTTGAAAAAATAAAGATCGGCCTGAAGAAACTCATAAAAGAAGAAGAGGACTCGATAATATTCTATGTTGCAGCAGACAAGCAATGGGTCACGAAAACGGTTTTGGGGATAGAAAAAAGTGAAGTGACAACCATAATCTAGTCAACATTTATAAATCAAACACGCCATCGCATCCCGACTTTTCAGAAGCCTAAGAAAGCTTAAATTTCAACCCTCAACAGTAAAAAGCAGCAAAAAACGAGCCCTGTTGAAATCGCACTAAGGTAGAATTGAAATTTCCCAAAATTGTTGTCATCTATGAGCAGGATGCTTGTTGAAATCGCACTAAGGTAGAATTGAAATTATGTAGATAGCGTTTGGCTTGTGTTTCCCAACTAGTTGAAATCGCACTAAGGTAGAATTGAAATAGGGTCTTGTGCGCGGCGGTCGTGAAGGCTGCTTTGTTGAAATCGCACTAAGGTAGAATTGAAATATAGGAAACAGTCGGCAATCATGCTCACAAACATGTGTTGAAATCGCACTAAGGTAGAATTGAAATGTATGATCCCGAGCAGCTTGTTACCGTCTACGAATTGTTGAAATCGCACTAAGGTAGAATTGAAATTCCATCCAAGAGCCCGTGTCCGTCGCGATCTTGTCCTGTTGAAATCGCACTAAGGTAGAATTGAAATCTGCTTAACCGGAACAGGAGCACCCGTTGTCTTGCTGTTGAAATCGCACTAAGGTAGAATTGAAATAGTCAACGCGGGGACTGTGGTCACGATAATATTCAGGTTGAAATCGCACTAAGGTAGAATTGAAATTTAGTTCCTTGCGGAGCTTGGCGCACTCTTCATCTTGTTGAAATCGCACTAAGGTAGAATTGAAATTCAAACGCAATCAGGGGCAACAACGTCTTCGCTGGCTAGTTGAAATCGCACTAAGGTAGAATTGAAATCTTTTTTCTTCTGTTTTCATGATGATCGACATTACAAGTTGAAATCGCACTAAGGTAGAATTGAAATACAGCATGGTAAGCTCTAGGTCATCCAAATCTGCTTGTTGAAATCGCACTAAGGTAGAATTGAAATACTTCTAAACCTCATGAATTGAAGAAAAGAAAAACTGTTGAAATCGCACTAAGGTAGAATTGAAATATTGCTGTCGGTGACCGTGCTGAAACTCTGTGTCCCGTTGAAATCGCACTAAGGTAGAATTGAAATTTATAAGTGGCAGATACGCTGAGGGTGCCTGCGGCTGGTTGAAATCGCACTAAGGTAGAATTGAAATTCAGGAACGCCATTGACGCCATCGGAGCCTCATTGAGTTGAAATCGCACTAAGGTAGAATTGAAATATTGTTGGGAGGTAGATTGAAACGTACCTTTCAAAAAGTTGAAATCGCACTAAGGTAGAATTGAAATAAACTAGGTGATTGCATGACACAACTAACATATCATAGGAATTACTGAAAAGACCTGACTTGTGGTGTTTTGTTACGCTATTTTGTTACAAAAGTCCATCAAAAACCGTTGTTTGTTACTTAGCGCGCTTCTTATTTTCAGGTTTTCTGTTAAGGCTCCTACTGGAAACATTGACATAGCGCATGCAGGCGTAATCCCATGCCTTTCTTTGACAAGCTTGCCATGGCAGACATAGCATTCTCTCACCTTCAAAATGTAGTCTTGGCCTTCCTTCTCTAGCTTTACAGTTTTTGCAAGCTGAAGGTCATCCCTTAAATAGGCTGCAATTTTCTCCATCAAATCATCGGCGTTGTTGGCACGCGTTATAGTTGTTGCCCACTTCCTCTCAGGATTTACACTGGCTCTTGCAAACACTTTCTGGTTTTCTTCACCTAGTGCGCCCTGAATCGCACAAAGAACCTCAAGGAATGGCTTCTGCGGAACCAGCTTTCTCTCCATCATGCGCTCTTCATCACCTTCCTAAATCAGTCTCTAAATGAGAACAATTCTCTGGCCTTCTTCCTCAGTATTCGCATCAACGATTCATGAGACTCTTTCTCCTCACCAATCCAACTCCTGTAGCAACTCATCAAGCATAACTAAGCCTTTCTGGCAAATAACGCGCTCTAGTGTCTGATTAGGGTTCTTTAGGGTTACTCGCTCAATCGGCCTGATAGGTCTTCCCAAGTGAACATTTCGAAGCAAATTAGGGTTTCCGACCTGCAGACAAATGGAGACTTCCTCATCTCTATGACCCTGGCATCTATGTCCTTCATTGCTCCCCGAAGTATAATGACGAAGTCAAAGGATCCGTGAACAAAATCCATCCTTTCCACTTTGGAGTCCAAGATCAATCCTTTAGACAAGACCTCATCGCAGAACTCCTTCTCCTTCCCAGGCTGAATCTCCACGAGCACATAGGCGCGTACGCTACCTTCTTGAGACTTCATGAGCGTTTGTTTTATTGGCAACCTTATTATTGTTTTCCCAAGCACGTGCACAATCAGAAAGAGAACCTTGACTGTGAATCTACTTAGATCCTAGCTTTTTCCGCAGTATTTCTTCTGCTCTTCTTAATGCTTCTGGCAGTTTGTCGGTTCGTGGTCCTCCGCCTTGAGCGAAGTTGGGTTTTCCTCCTCCCCCGCCACCTATGATCGATGATGCCTCTCTCACCGCTTGGCCTGCGTCTGCTCCCTTTCCTAGAGCTGTCTTTCCTGCCATGACCATTATTCTCGCATTCTTGCTGTCTGAACCATAGAATATTGCGATGACGCTTTCGTCTCTTTTGATGATCTCGTTTGCCGTTTGAACCATACGGTCAACGTCTAAGTCCTCTTTGAAATCACGTTTTACCAGCTTAACACCGTTTACTTCCTCGATTTCACAAGCGGTCTTCGTTCCAGCAGTCATGCTTTCGCGTTCGGCCAGTTCCTTGATCAACTTTCTTCTTTCAACGTTGGCTTCCTTCAGCTCTTTGACTAGCTTCTCTGCAGTTTTGTCCAGTTTCTCGATGGGCGCGGTTAACGTTTCTGAGACTTTCCACAGCAAGCGCTCATTGGCTTGAACCGCTTTCACCGCTGGGATTCCAACGGAATAGGTGAGTCTCTCCACCCCATCTTGAACTCTTTCTGAGTGAATAATCTTGATGAAACCAAGCTCGCCAGTGTTCCTCAAGTGCGTTCCGGCACACGCTTCTACGTCCCAATCCCCAGCTCTCACCACGCGGATTTCCTTGCCAGGCACCGCTCCGCCCTGATAAAGCTTGAAGCCGTAGCGAGCTTCTGCCTCGTTGCGCGGCATCCAAGACGTTTCAACTGGAATGTCACGCATAATCGCTTCGTTAGCTAGAGTCTCGATCTTCTGCATTTCTTCCAGCGAAAGCCTACGATAATGTGAGATGTCCAATCTGGAGCTTTCAACGCCTTTTTGTGTGCCGAACTGCCATATGTGTTGTCCCAGCACACGTTTTGCAGCGCCGCCGATAACGTGGGTTGCCGTATGGTTCTTCATGAGGCTGTATCGTTTTTCCCAGTCAATATGGCCCTTGATGGTGCTGCCCTCTTTGGGAGAATCCGCGCCTTTGACCTTGTGGACAATCACTCTGCCAACTTTCTGAACGTCGACAACCTCAATCTTCTTTCCTTTGAACGTGAGATAGCCGCTGTCGGCGGGCTGTCCACCGCCCTCTGGGAAGAAACACGTTTGGTCAAGAACAACGTACTCGTGACCAATCACTTTGATTATCTTGGCGCTGAACTCCTTCATGTACTGGTCTTGATAGTACAGCATCTTGGTCTCGGCGATCCCTGCAATCTTGCTTTTCAGCCATTCTTCCTGTTTTGCTTCTGCTTCTTCAACAGGTTTCGACGTCTGCATGTGTCGCTGAGCGATCAAGGCATAGAAGTTGTCAGGAACGTCCACGTTCAAACCTTCATCCTCGGCTGCCTGCTTTACGATCTCGGGAGGCAATCCGTGAGAATCATATAACTCTGTTAAAATCCCAACGGGGATTTCCTTTTTCTTCTTGGCTTTCAGCTCATTTGAAATCCTTTTGACCATTCCTTCTCCGCGTTTGATTGTGTCTTCGAATTTCTCTTCTTCAACGTGGAGCATCTCGACGATTTCGTTCTGCATTTCCTTCAGCAGCGGAAAATCCTTGCCCCAATAGTTAATCTGCATGTCCACGATATCATAGAGTTTCTCCGGGATATTCAGCATCCGCAGAAGCCTGTAAACTCTTCTAAACAACAATCTAGCCAAATATCCTTCCTGAATGTTTGAAGGAACCACTCCTTCGGAAAGTATGAAGCTTAAGCATTTCGTGTGGTCTGCGACTGCGAAGGCGTTCTCGATTGGCTGCAAGAACTTGTCCAATTCATTCACAGTTAAGCCGACGAGCTCGGCCTCTTTCTTTCTTGTCTTCAATCTGCTTGCAGTCTTGTCCAGACTGACTAGCCCTGACACTTCCGCAATTTTCTTCAGCAGCTTCTCGTCGACTTTGGTCATTCCAGCCATCTTGAAGATTTTGTCAAGCAGGTCGCCATAGATGGCGTGGAATCCGCTCAAAACACCTTGAGAAACCCACGCGTAACGATCTATGCCGTAGCCGGTGTCAACTGTTCGAATAGGCAATTTCACAAACTCGTCGTTGACCACTTTGAACTGCATGAAAACCAGTGTCGCAACTTCCATACCTCGAATGATGCATTCAACGTCTGGTCCAGCATTTCCGCCGCCAACCCAGACTCCTTCTTTGTACACTATTTCCTCTGACTTCACGCCTAAATCCTTGGTAACCCAGTCTTGATGGTACCTGACTGTCTGGTCTTTCCAGTAGACTTCTTTGTCAGGGTAGTTGAACGCGTGTGCTCCTCCCATCTCGAATATGGTCATGTGTCTCCCAAACGTTGGTCCAGTGTTGGCAATGTCCGTCATGCGAACGCATGGCTGGGAAATCACCAAAGGGTTTGCGGGGGGAGGGGCGATGCCTTCGGTCACGTATGGCTGAAAGTCAATTATGCTTGCATGAGTGAGGTAGATGTCCTCTCTCCATCTTGCCACCACAGGATAGGGTTTGATTCGAGTGTGTCCATGTTTCTCAAAATACGACAGGAAAGCTTCACGCATCTCTCCTAAGCTATAGCTCCTTCTTGTTGGTGGATCGTTTATGAAGGTGTATCTGGCACATCCTTTTGACGTAGCTTCACCACATGTTTCTTGTTCCGAGTTCTGCGTCCAGAAATACTCGTCGCACTTTGGGCAAAGCTTTCTGATGTATCCTGCTTCTTTGAAGAAAGGAAGACGGTACTCTTTTTCTGGAAACCTGTCCAATATCCAGACACTCCGACAGCATGATCCGTTGGATTTCAAAAGATAAGAGAGTAGCACTGATTTAAACCATTTCGCTATCCCGCCTTGAGGCTGAGCAGAAAGCTAAACACCTAACTAGGGTATCAAAAACTTGATTTAAACGAGTTTTCCTAATACACACAAAGCTTGCAACAGATCACGGAGGTGAAAAATCACGGAACTTTTTGACATATATCTGTTGAACCTCATACTCACGTTGGGAATGTTTGTAGTCTTGACTATCCGAGCTTGGCTTGAACTGAAGAACTACCGCCTGATGTGGAGAGAACTTGAATGGAGACAAACGTATCGAACGATGGGACGCCTACTCAAGGTAGAGAAGGACTTGTTCTCAAAAGTGGAGGGCGGAGATGAACTGTACACTCTTCTCTGTGAGGTCTTCAAGGTCGAAGACAAGTAGGGGCTTAAGGGAAATGCCAGTCAGCAACAAGCCTTACCTGTTCTGCACCACGTTTCTCCATTCCATACCGTCTAAGCGGTTTCGTAAGATGCCTCTGAGACCTCGCTGAAGTTACATAGAGTCCTTTTCTCAAGTCCCGCTTCAGCCTCACCTCAACCTTCCCAAAACCCGCATACCTTTGTCTGCACTTTTCGCATCTGAAGCCTTGATCCTTGCCCATTGACTTAAGCCGCTTGCCGCATGCTGGACAGACCGGATTCTGACAGACAATTCTGGGCGCAAGCTTCAAGACTCGGATCTTTTCAAGATTTATCGTAAGAGACCTGCCACTGCTTGCAGCACGGACACCACCATAAACCTCCAAGTGATCACCAACAACAAGTTCTCTCGCTGCGCGGCGCAAAGTATCCGTAGGTTCGTAAGCTGCGCAATCAACCTGTCCGCTCTCATCTTTGATCGAAAAAATGACATGCCTACCCCGAATTACCTTGGGATTTGCCGACACAATCGCCTTTGCTACGACTGAACTATACGGTAGTATCTGATCCAGGTTCTTGATTTTCTTCAGGTGAGCATCAGTCCCTTGGTTCGTGCGGAATATTATCCATCTCTCAACTGGTTCAAGAGGCTTCACCATTTCGAACGCCTGCTTCACTACCTGTGGTGTCTCGCCTCTAATGCCAAAAAGAATAGGATCAGGCCCACGAGGCGTGATTATCACTCTTCCCTTTTCGATGTCAACATTATTAAACGTGTACGGCGCCGTTGCCTCGTCCATTCTGAAAATTGAAGTTTCATCCACTTTTCTCTTTGAGCCACAGTTCTCCGGAGTCCGGTAGGCGAGGATTTCATAGGTATGGTCTCCCTGAAGCGTGTTGCCGATTGCTGCAAGGGCTCCGATTATTCCCTGGCCACTCTTGAAGCCGACAGCCTCAACCTTGAACTTAGCCAACAGCCTTATTGCATCCTTAATTGTCACGACTCCAGTGATTGCATTTCTCGCGAAGATTCTAAACTCCATCGGAATCCTCGAGCCCTTGAAGAAAACCACGCCTGGATCTGTGCCCTCGGACTCCAAGTCAGAATGCTCTTCCACAGTGTTTGCCACAATTTCCTTGAGTTTCTCCTGTGCGTCATGATCGTGCTGTATTCTTAAGCACAGGGCGCCATTTCCCCTCGTTTTCCATGGTACATTGGGATTCAGCCTTACCAAGTTTGGGTAATCTATGAATCTTGTTTTCAAATGCAGCAGTTTTTCGACCAACAAGGCAGCAACATAAGTCGTACATCCTCTACTTAGCGAATCTGTGTCATCGAATCCAATGTGCATTATGTTCTCGTTCATCTAAAGAGGCCTGCTTTCAAAGAACAAGAGATGGTACTGCGTGCTAAAAAACTATCTAAAAGCAGTATTGTATTGCTGAATAGGTTCTGGGAGAACTATTTTTTCATCAGGTACTCATGTATAGCTTTTGCAGCTTTCTTGCCTGCGCCCATAGCACTTATGACTGTGGCTTCTCCGGTGACTATGTCTCCACCTGCGTAAACGCCTTCGATGCTTGTCTTTCCGTTCTCATCCGCAACAATCGTACCCCATTTTGTAACAGCTAATCCTTCTGTTGTGCTTTGGATGATGGGGTTGGGGGTTCGTCCAGTGGCCACAATAACGGTGTCTGTGTCCATGACGAACTCTGAGCCTTTAACTGGAATAGGCCTTCGCCTGCCCGATTCATCTGGTGGACCAAGCTCCATGCAAACGCACTCCATGGCTTTGACCCAGCCCTTCTCGTCTCCGATAAACCTCAAGGGGTTGGCAAGAAACTTGCATACAATTCCTTCTTCTTCAGCGTTCTCGATTTCTTCCTGTCTGGCTGGCATCTCCTCACGCGAACGTCTATAAACGATGCAGACTTCCTCAGCGCCCAGTCGTAGGGCAGAACGTGCGGAATCCATGGCCACGTTGCCGCCGCCAATAACCACTACGTGCTTGCCTATTCTAATGGGCGTGTCATAAATTGGAAAGGCATATGATTTCATGAGGTTGACACGAATCAGAAACTCGTTCGCAGAGTAAATCCCGCCTAGGTTCTCTCCGGGCACACCCATAAACGCAGGCAAGCCTGCGCCGGTGCCTATGAAGACGGCATCGAATTGGTTATTCAGCATCTCGGGAATCGTGTATATTCGGCCTATGAGGTACCCTGGCTTCAGTTCGACCCCAAGCTTCTCGATGTAGTCGACTTCTGCTTGGACGATGCTCTTAGGCAGACGAAACTCTGGAATACCGTAAACTAGCACGCCGCCTGGCAAGTGCAGTGCTTCAAAGATCACTGCGCTGTGGCCGAGTTTGGCCAGTTCCGCTGCGACTGTAAGGCCAGCCGGGCCTGCCCCGACGACTGCGACTTTTTTTCCTGTGGGCTGAACTTTCTCTGGTATTTTTGCTCCTCTGCTTCTTTCCCAGTCGGCCACGAATCTTTCGAGCCTGCCTATGCTTACTGGTTCGCCAACTTTGCCCATGATGCAGGATTTTTGGCATTGTTCTTCCTGTGGGCAGACACGTCCGCAGATGGCTGGAAGAGCGTTTCTTTCTTTGATTTTCTCAGCTGCTTCTGCATATTTTCCTTCCTTGAGCAACTTGATGAAGTCTGGGATGCAGATTCCCACAGGGCACCCGGCTACACATTGTGGTTTTGGGCATTGCAGACAACGGTTTGCTTCCTCCAAAGCCTGCTGTTCCGTGTAGCCAAGGGCTACTTCGTTGAAATTTCGTCCGCGCGCTTTGGGTTCTTGCTTGGGCATTTTTACGGCTTCTTTCTTGATCTTTGGTTTGGGTTTACTTTCTGCCACAAGCGCAGCCTCCTTGCATCTCCCAAATTATAGAGCTTAGTCTTTCCTCGGGAAGGAACATCCTCTGTCTGCTTATCAGCTCGTCAAAATCCACCTTGTGGCCGTCAAATTCGGGTCCGTCGACGCAGCCGAACTTCATTTTTCCGGAGATCGTGACTCTGCAAACGCCGCACATGCCCATGCCGTCTACCATGATCGGCATCAAAGTAACCACAGTCGGAATGTTGAAGGGCTTCGTCATCTCTGAAACGTTCTTCATCATGACGACGGGACCCATAGTGATACAGCGGTCAAACTTCTCCTTTTCCAGGACATTCTTGAGGAAATCCAATCCCTTGCAGCCCTTTGACCCGTCATCAGTGGCCACATAGTATTTGCCGCTCAAAGCCTTCATTTCTTCTTCAAAGAAAAGCAGCTGTTCTATCCTTGCTCCCATAACAGTGGTTATCTTGTTTCCCGCTTCACGTAGCGCCTTCAATTGCAGTAGCATTGGAGCAATCATCACTCCGCCAGCCACGCAGAGAACATTGCCAAAATTCTTGATCTCTGATGGAATTCCGAGTGGGCCAGTGATGTTCCATATGCAGTCGCCTTCTTTCAGAACTCCAAGTTGCCGGGTTGTTTTCCCAACTTCGTTAAAGACAAACGTTATTGTTCCCTTTTTGGAATCGTAACCTGCTATGTTTAGGGGTATCCGCTCGCCTCTTTCATCTATGATCAGTATTATGAACTGGCCGGGTTTCGCCTTTTCAGCCATCTCGGGCGCGTGGGCCTCGAAAAGCTTGATCTTCGGAGCCAGCTCTTTCTTCGTCACGATTCTATACATTCGGCTTCGCCTCCACTTCCAACGGTGGCAATGCAGCTATTCTCTTTGAGAACTCATCTAGTTTCTGGTTGAAATCTTCGGCGCATCTTGGCGAAAGGTTGTAAAGCTCAAACCTTTCAAGCAAGTTCATCATCTTCAGAGCATTTCTCAGCACGACCATGTTTCTTTCGGCTGTTTCTCCGCCCTCTTGAAGCTTGCAGTCCTCCTTTGCGCAGACCACTGCCATGACTCCGTCAAAGCCATTGCGCAACGCATTGACTACGTGAGCAGGATCAAGCGATTTGAAGCAGGGCACTTCTAGGACCACTGCTTTCTTGAGAAGCAAGCTCTCCGGGTTATCCAAAACTGAAAACTCTGACCACTGGCAACAAAAGACGAGGATGACAGGGAACTTTCCTTCTGCCTTCAGTTTCTTAACTGATTCTGCGTAAAGCTTCAGCACATTCTCAAACTCGAAGCCTTCAACCTGTATTGCGTCGTACGGACAGACAAGAGCGCAAGCGCCACACCCCATGCACTCTTCATTGAGTATCTTGGGGGTCGCAAACGGCTCCGGCTCTATGGCTTTGTAGGGACAGATAAACACGCACTTGTCGCAGCCGACGCATTTCTCCGTGTCATAAACTGCCTTTCTTGAGTGTTTTACCACTCTAACAGAGTTCTTGTCAAGCCCCAATTGCTCAAGAACATTCTTGGTGAGTATGAATCGTCTTGTGCTTATCTTGGTGCCTTCTTTGAACCTACAGAAAGCATCTTCGCATTGAATTGAAACAATGCTCTTGATACCCAGCTTCAATGTTTTGAGAAGAAAATCGGTGGGTACACGCCCAGAACATGGCAGACGAAGCGGGACGTAGTTCTTTACGCTCAGACCTTGATTTTTCAGTATATGCTCGATTTCACGCGTTGATGGCGAGTTTCCGCGACACATCAAAACAAGAGTGTCACTCTTGCGTTCTTCTCGCATCTTTTTGACACAATTGACCAAGGTGTCATAATCATAGTAAACAATTTCTATGGCTGACACGGGACAGGCACTGTAACATATTCCACAAACCTGACACTTCTGCAGGTCAATCTCCACTTTGCCCGTTTCAGGGTCGCGCTTTATCGCTTCATAAGGACACACAGAGTGGCATACGCAACACTTGCTGCAAAGGTCTTGGTTGATGTTTACCGCGGCCGCACAGGTCTGAGTCATTCTGATTTTCCACCAACACTCAAATGCGTTTAGGTGTGACCGTGTCTATACGGGGCATTTGGAAACGTTTCAAACCATGATCCGAATAATATAAGTTTCGCTCAAGTTTTGCCTATCGTTTATAATAAGGTCTTCTAATGTAGGCGTATGCTTCTGTTGCGGCGGTTATCCCCTGTCCAACTGCTGTGCCGACCTGCTTGACTGGGTGGTTTGAAACATCGCCCGCCGCGTATACTCCGTGTATGCTCGTTCGTTGTAGCGCATCCACTATTATGTAGCCGTCCTCATCTACTGCGACGCTGGCTTCTCTGGCGATTCTACTGTTGGGATCTTCGCCGACTTGAACGAAAATACCATCAACGGTCAACTCTCTGGTGACGTTGGCTTTGTTGTCGAGGAGTATTGCTTTGTTGACGAGCCTCTCGCCCTTGATCTGCTTGATTTCCGTATTCCACAGAATCTCAATGTTCGGTTTCTCCCTCAGCGACTGAACAAGAGCTGCCTCAGCCCGGAACGAGTCTTTGCGATGAGCAATCTTCACTTCAGACGCAAGTCCAGCAAGGTACAGTGTCGTTATTAAAGCGGAGTTTCCGCCACCCACAACCAGCAGACGCTTACCTTTGAACAGCGGTCCGTCGCAAAGCCCACAGTAGCTTACGCCTTTTCCTCGAAACTCTTTCTCTCCTGGAATGTCCAGTTCTCGATAGTGGCACCCAGACGTGATTATGACGGCTTTCGTTTTGTATGTTGCTTTGTCACTCTTCACGGTTCTCTCAGCAGTTTTCAAGTCCAGTTCTGTCACTCTTTCAAACTCGTGAATTGTAACACCAGACTCCTTGGCATGAGCAACCATCTTCTGGGCCAATTCAAATCCGCTTACACTTCTAAAACCCGGATAATTCTCGATCATTGGGGCGTCTGCCGTCGTTCCCCCTGCAATCCTCTCCTCCAAAACAAGTGTCTTCAGTCCACTCCTAACTCCGTAAATTCCGGCTGCTAGACCCGCAGGACCGGCGCCGATTATGATCAGTTCCCAATCATCCATTCAGGACAACCTGGAACATAGGTTTGGCGACTACTGGTTTATGAATTATTCGCAGACTTCGGCTTTGGAAAACATGAATAGTGTATTCAAAGCGTTTCTGGTGATGCTAAAAGCTTTAATAAAAAAGATCTGAACTAAATCCTACTCCCCAAATGTCGCGAGAGAGAGTGTGCGCAATGGAGAATTCTGCAACAACCCCTGCTATTCGATCTGAAACAGGCAAGACAGGCATGTTGGCCTTCACTATTATCTGGATTGGCCAAATGTTTTCGCTGCTCGGCACCGCTATGACTCAGTTTGCTTTGACCATCTGGGCTTGGGAGCTGACTGGGCAAGCTACTGCTCTTGCTTTGGTGGGCTTCTTTGGTTTGGCACCACTCGTTCTTGTCAGTCCATTAGCAGGTGCAATTGTAGACCGTTACGACCGCAAGAAAGTGATGATGCTCGCTGACTTAGCAGCAGGTTTGCCGACCGTCGTCGTTTTGATGCTATACGTAAGTGGGAACCTGCAGATTTGGCATCTCTACGTGACTGGAGCTTTTTCAGGGACTTTCCAGGCCTTCCACTTTCCAGCCTACTCAGCAGCAGTTACCATGATGTTGCCTAAGAAGCAATATGGCAGAGCCAATGGCATGCTTGCAGCAGCACAATTTGCTTCAACGATATTCGCCCCAATAGTCGCGGCACTTCTGCTCGTTCTAATTGGGATTCCAGGAGTGATGATGATTGACATATTCACATTCATCCTAGCAATCAGCATGTTGTTCCTCGTTCATATTCCCAGACCGCCAGTGACCGAGGCCGGACGCAAGGGCATGGGAAGCATTTGGAAGGAGTCTCTATACGGTTTTCGATATATTCATGAAAGACCCAGCTTGCTCGGTCTATTGTTGATTTTCTTTGCCATAAACTTCATCGCGACTTTCAGCTTTTCCTTGTTGGCTCCGATGATCCTATCGCGTACCGCAAATGATCAGTTTGTGTTGGGTAGCGTTCTTTCAGCTTCTGGTGTCGGCGGTGTCGTTGGCAGCATTGTGCTGTCAGTCTGGGGTGGCCCGAAACGCAAGGTACACGGAGTGCTGATTGGTTTGTTCTTCGAGAGTCTGTTTGGGATGTTTTTGTTTGGTTTGGGGAGAGAATCTGTCATCTGGGCAGTGTTTTCCTTTTCCGCAATGTTCATATTTCCAATTATCAATGGGTCAAGTCAAGCAATATGGCAGGCCAAAGTGGCTCCAGACGTCCAAGGCAGAGTGTTCTCGACACGCCTGCTCATTGCCCAGATTTCGGCGCCAGCAGCCATGCTGCTGACAGGGCCTCTGGCCGATAGGTTCTTTGAACCTGCCATGATGCCGAGCGGAGTTCTCGCAAACGTTTTTGGCATGTTCGTTGGCACAGGCAAGGGTGCGGGCATGGCCTTAATGTTCGTCATAACAGGCGTTCTGGGTATGCTGATTAGTCTGGCAGGATACGCTTTTCGCGTTGTTCGGGACGCAGAGAAGATTCTGTCCGACTATGATTCTGGCCCTTCTTCGCGCTTAGAGAAGAAGACTGAATGAGTACTATAGGGCCAGTGCAAGCAACTCAGCTAAGTCCATGATTTGGAGTTTTCCTTCAAGCCCAGTCGTTTTGACAGCGTCTTCAAAGGTCAGTAGACAGTAAGGACAGGCTACGGCAAGGATGTCTGCCCCTGTTTCGGCTGCGTCTTTGACTCTGGCTTCGGCGAGGCGTTCTCCTGGGATGTCTACCCACATTCTTCCTCCGCCTCCTTCGCAGCAGATGCTTCTGGCTCTTGAGCGGTCAAACTCTAGGAGTTTCACGCTTGGGATGCTTTCGATGATTTTTCTGGGTTCTTCGTATATGTTGTTCTGTTTGCCAAGAAAGCAGGGGTCGTGGTAAATGACTTTCTTGTCAAGAGGTTTTGAGAGGGTCAGTTTTCCTGTTTCGATTAGGTTTGCAAGGAGTTGGGAATGATGTTTGATTTCGAAGCTTGTTTGGTTGTAGCGGTTCTTGAATGAGTGATACCCGTGTGGGCAGCTCGTGACTGCTTGTTTTACGTTGTATTTGTTGAAGGTTTTCAGGTTTTCCTCAACTAGGAAGTCGAAAAGTCCTTTTTCGCCCATGCCATACACTTCGCTTCCGCAGCAGTTTTCCTCATCGCCTAGGATTCCGAAGTTCAAGCCTGCTTTTTCGAAGCATTTCACGAGGCTTTTGGGCACGTTTTGGACTCGTGGGTCGTATGCGGCTGTGCAGCCAACGAAGAACAGTGTTTCTACACCTTGCGAAATGTGTTTGAGGTTCAGGCCTTGTGTCCATTCGGAGCGTTTGTTGCGTGTTCTTCCCCACGGGTTGCCGTTTTTGAATATGCTTTCTAAGGCGTCGCGTATGGTTGGCGCGATTTGGCCTTCTTCAACGGCCATGCCGCGGATGTCTATCAGAAACTCGTGTGGATTGAGGTCTTTTGGGCACCTGACGCCGCATGTTGAGCATGTCGTGCAACTCCACAACTCGTTCTGTGGATGTTGAGTTAGTTTGCCCAGTGTGGCGACTTCGCGCATGTAGCGTCTTACGTTTAGGTTGGCTTTCTTTGCCACAGGGCAGCTTCCCGTGCATGTTCCGCACTGAATGCATTCGAGAAGTTTGTGTTTCTGGGCAAGTTCTTGAGCGTTCATGTCTTCCATCACGTTTGTTTGAAGTGGGAGCATAAGATTATTAAAGCATTTTCCCATGAATCAGTTAAACCACATCATGGTATCGGGAGTTTGCTGAAGATGGAGAAGAAGCAGCCAAGGATTGGGATCTTCGTTTGTGAGTGCGGCGGGAACATAGGCGAAGTTGTGGACGTTAAATCCGTCGTTGATGCGGTCAAGAGTTGGGAAGGCGTTGCCGTTGCCAAGTTCCACAAGTACCTGTGCTCAAAGCCTGCTCAAGAGATGATTGCTGAGGCCGTTAAGAAGGAGAGGCTGGATCGTGTTGTCGTGGCCAGCTGCACGCCACGCATGCATCTTGTCACTTTTCAGAGTGTTTTGGAACGTGCAGGTCTAAACCCGTTCATGCTTGAGTTCGTGAACATCCGAGAGCAGGACTCTTGGATTCTTGGGCCACATCCGTCGGCTGAGGCCACGAAGAAGGCCATAAGCCTGATTAGGGGTGGTTACGAGCGGAGTCGGGAGCTTGAGCCACTTCAGACCGTGAGCGAGAAAGGCTCTAGGGAGATTCTCATCATCGGCGGCGGCATTTCAGGAATAACTGCTGCGCTTGAGCTCGGGTACTTGGGGTACAAGGTTCATCTTGTAGAACGCAAACCAAGCATCGGTGGGAACATGGCGAAGTTGACGAAGGTTTTTCCCACCTTGGATTGTGCCCAGTGTATTCTGACTCCTAGGATGGCTGAAGTTGGGCGGAACCCGAACGTGGACTTGCTGACTTATGCTGAAGTTCAGGAGGTCAGTGGGCGCCCTGGGAACTATGATGTGAAAGTTTTCATGAAGCCTCGTGGCGTTGATGTGCAGAAGTGCCGAAGCTGCGGAGTCTGCACAAAGGTCTGTCCAGTTTCCGTTTCTGACGAGTTTAACGAAGGCTTAGCACAGCGCAAAGCCGCGTACATCGAGTTTCCACAAGCTGTTCCGTCCGCTTATACGATTGATTTTAAGGCATGCACGAAGTGCAGAAAGTGTGAGCAGCTTTGTCCTGCCAAGGCCATCACGATCGACGATCCTGGCAGAACAGTGGATCTGCACGTGGGCGGCATAATCGTAGCCACGGGGTATCAGCTCTATGACGCCAAAAACCTTGAAACCTATGGATACGGCACCTACAAAGACGTCATCACCATGATGGAACTAGAGCGGCTTGTCTCTGCAACTGGACCGACAGGCGGCTACGTTAAGCGAGCAGACGGTAGCGACGTTAAACGCATGGCGATTCTGCTTTGCGCCGGTTCAAGGGACAAAAACTACATTCCCTATTGCAGCAGGATTTGCTGCATGTACGCTTTGAAGCAGGCTTTTGTGCTTAAGAAGATGCTCGGAATCGACGTTACAATCTACTACACGGATATTCGAGCCACAGGGAAAGGGTATGAAGACTTGTACTGGCGTGACCAGGAGGCTGGTGTCAGTTTCATCCGTGGCAAAGTGGCTGAGATCTACAGGAACGCCAAGACAGGCAAACTGGTGGTTGTGGCTGAAGACACGCTTACGAGCGAGTTGACTAACGAGGAGTTTGACATGGTCGGTTTGGCCACGCCCATGGTTCCGCCTGCTGGGTTGAAGGAGCTTTCTGACAAGATGAAAGTGGCCACTGGCGAGGACGGGTTCATAACGGAGAAGCATCCAAAGCTTGATCCCGTGGATTCGCTGGTCACTGGAATATTCGCATGCGGCTGTGCTTTGAGCCCGAAAGACGTGCGAGACACTGTTTCAGACGGGTTGGGGGCTTCGGCCAAGGCTGCCTTGTTCTTGAAGAGCGACTACGTTACTACGAGTCCTGAAAAAGCATTCGTGATTGCTGACCTGTGCAACGGTTGCCAAGCGTGTGTGCCTGTTTGCCCGACTAACGCGATATCGATGCAGAGTGGGAAAGCTGTGATTAACCCGTTCATGTGCACCGGCTGCGGTGCTTGCATCCCTGTCTGTCCGCAGGAAGCTATTGACTTCAAGAATGCCACGACGAAGCAGATCATGGCTCAAATGCGTGGCGTGTTAACTGATAAGGAGCCGGGGGAAGTCAGGGTCTTAGCGTTTGTTGACAAGAACGTGGGCTACACGGGGATGGACTTTCTTGGTCTTGATAGAACCAAGTACCCAGAGAATGTCAGAATAGTCGCGGTTCCATCCACAGCTATCCTAGGCAAGAAGCATCTGCTCAGCGCTTTTGCATACGGTGCTGATGGGGTTCTGGTGATCGAGGGAACCGAAGAGATCGATGAGAAGTTTACGAAGAAGCGTATGATCGAGATGGGACGAGAACTCGCCCAGTATAGCATAGAAAACATGAGAGTAAGGTACAGTTACGTGCCGCTGCCCGTCTACAAGAAAGCCGCAGAGCTTTTCACGATGTTCACCGAGAGGATCAAGAAGTTTGGTCCGTTACCAGAGGAAAAGCGCAACGCAATAAAGCAGAAAATCCTTGGATAGTCGCATGACATATTGACAAGCGAGCAATTCGACTGAGATCTTCAGAGTTTTCTAATTCCCAGTGTTTTTCGTATACTGACAACCACGTCCGTTGCAATGCATTGCGAACGGCTCTTTTTTCGTGTGAGTAATGCTTATGGTGGCGGTGGGGGTGGTGGAGGCGGTGGTGGAGGGGGCAGTTCCAGGCCTTCATATGGCTCGCGTTTTTTCTTTCTGTAATGAAGAAGGACTAGTACCGCCATAGTTACAAAGAGGGTTCCAGCGAGTATGAGTGGGACAGGGTAAGAAGCGTAGTTTTGACTTCTCAGACTGTGTTTTTGAAGATAGAGTAGTGTGACTGTTCCGCAGATGGATAAGGCTATTCCAACTCCAACCAGAACATACCCCAAATATTCCCAGTCTGAATATCGCGTTGATTATTCCTCCAAGCTTTTTCATAAGAGAAACAGGCAAAGCGCGTATAGTGTGAAAGATGCTATGAACAGTGTGACCCATACGATTTTGCTCCAGTCATAGATGTCTTTGCCGTTCATTGGTCGTATCGGGATGCTGTCAAAGAAGGCCATAGTTAAGCACATCACTACTCCCACATTTCCTATTGCAGTGTAGCCTTTGATGAAAAGCGCATAGAAGACAGTGGCGAACGCCAAGGGCACGACAACCGAAACAGTGGCGACTAATCCAAGGGAGCGTTTCGTGAATTTTGGGTGATGGTGGATGAGGCGGCTTGGGGATGAGAAGGGAACCTTGAAAGCCAGCGTGGAGACGAGGAAGGTGGCGAGCCCAAAGTACCACAGTCGGTATTCGGTCCAGACTTTCTTGCTCTTGGCTGTCACTTCCGTGACGTAGTTCTTGACAAACTCCATGATTACGCTCGTTGCCAGCACGGTGGGTATCAGAAAGGGAATGCTGTTGAGGGTGTCTGCTTTTGCGTAGGAGAATGCAGATGTCAAGACCGCCAGAGCTGCTGCATAGGACAGAGTTTCCAGCTTTGTTAAAGCAAGCAGTGAGCCTTTGCGTTGTTCGCCGGTCTTTTTGCGCTTTGAGGAAATGAACTCTGCTAACCATTTCTTCAAGGTTTCTGGAAACATGTTCACGGTCTTTGCCACTGCTTGACTCGGATAGGTTTCGGGATTAGTTATGGCTGAAGAAAGTGACGAAACGACGCTCGTGAGACCTACGGTTAACATGCCTGCGAAGAAAGCTCCCTCGACGGATGGAACCCAAATAGATTCTCCTGAGGTTATGACCTGCAGTTTCTCGCTGATAGTGTTGGCAAAGGCTGCTGGGCTTTCAACAATTCTTATCCAACCCTGTTTGGTGAAGGGTGGGGAGACTATTCCTGGTTGCGGTCTAACAACCCATTCTTTGAACCAGTTGATCGATGAATTGGATAACGCGATTCCTTCAACGTCTAGTTCGTCGAGTCCTTGGTTTACAGCGTTGTTCACGACTGCGATAGCGTCGTCTTTGGCTGTTGGCGAGCCGCCGCTTTGGTCTAGGTCGGTCGTGACGTTGTGGTTTCTGACGTTTGGTTCTTGGTCTGTTGCCAGGTTGATTACTTGCCTGCTGGCGGTTGCGAAGTTCGGGGAATTGGCTAGCTCTTTCCATCCTAAGTATAGTCCATGTGCGGTTGGTGTGCTACCGCCGCCTTTGGGCATTGATAGGATTTGACTGGCTATTGCTGCGTAGTCATTGCTGTCAACTGTCGTGGGTGACAACTCGGTCTTGGCATACGTGGGAGACGAATAGCCAAATTGGACTATCGTGAGTTCGATTGAGCCATCGTGAGCCAGTGTACTATTGATTGCTTCTGCTAGGGCCTGTCTTACTAGGTTCCATTCTGTGGCGTTTATGCTGTCTGAGCCGTCGATGACCATGCAAACCTGTGTCTTTACTTGGGCCGTAGCACCGCTGCTCGTTTTGGGAGCGCACGTTAGGAACATAATTAGTACGCTAACGAATAGTATTGTGAACAATGGCTGGGAGAGGTTGAGCTTCATTTTCTTTGCCTTGCCGTCGTGACTGTGTTCTCATGAAGTCGATTTTAGTCTTTCTAAACAAGTCTCCAGAGAGAGTCTTTTCTCAGGTGGTTCGGACGCATGTGGGATCTTGACTAGGTTGCTTTGGCTACGATGTTCATTGATGTCAGAGGCGTCATTGGCTGCAATGTCGACAGATTTCCATAAGAAGCTATGGTCTCCCAACCTGCCTTTCTAAGAAGCGCTGAGAGTTCACTAAGGCTGTATACGTGGTGTTCGAGGTCAACCCTGTCTACGTATTCAAGGTCGTTGCCGCGTTTGCTGTAGAAGGTCCAAGACGTGTTAGCCCATGCTCTTATTGGATCATATTTTCTGTTCTCCAGTATTACCATGTCATCCACTTGTGAGTATGAGGTGGGTGCAAACTTGATTGACAAGTACTCAGTGTGCGTGGTTTCGGCTACGAAGAGGATCGCGCCTTCTCTTGAAAGTTGCCGAGCCTGTTTGAACATGCTTAAGTCATCTTCTTTCGAGTAGAGTCCGATGGAGGTCCAAGCGCTGACGACAACGTCGAAGGGTTGCAGGGCAGGATTGATGACGTTTTTCAGTTTTCTTACATCGCCTTCTAGAAAGGTGACAGCCTTGACAACACCATGCTGTTCAGCTTTCCTCTTAGCATCTTCTATGAAGACTCTTGACATGTCCACTCCGACAGCTTTGAATCCCTTCTTCGCCATGAAAATCGAGACACGACCGTTTCCGCAGCACAAGTCAAGCAAGGTGCCCGATTTTATTCCAAATGTCTCAAGCAGCCTGCTCATTCCGTTGGCGAGTCCATCAGTCAGAGTCCATCTTTGATTCATGAGTTTAAGAAACAAGTCGGCACGTTCAATGAACAACTTCCTAGTCCAATTGCTCATGCTTTGAGCGTATAGTTTTGACTTCAATAATATGGTTTCCGTAGTCATTAAGCGAGGGCAGCCGAAAGATATTCTGCCAGAGACACGGAGAAGGGTCTGCGGAGTGATCGTTTGCGGTTATCCGCCGTCAGCGAGCTTCAGGCGAAGGCTAGTTCTGCCGAAGATAAGCATGAAAGAACTGAACGAGAAGCTCAGCATCATAAACCGAGTTGTATTTCACCCAAAATATCGGACAATTGGCTTAGGCGCCAAAATCATCCGTGAAACCTTACCTTTGGCGGGCACACCATACGTTGAGATGGTTGCAGTCATGGCAAAGTACAATCCTTTCGCAGAAAGAGCAGGTCTTCAAAAAGTAGTTGAGCAGGAGCCTCTCGAAAGCATGTTGGCAATTGCAGCTTTGTTGAGCCAGTTCGGATTCGATTTACAGCTTCTGAGCAGTGAACGCTATGTCTCGCAGAAACTCAGGTGTTTGAGCTATTCGAAAATAGCTAAGCTCAAGGAATTATTCATCAAAAACAAACACCCTCGTTTTGAGAAAGAATTTGCTGTCAGTCGACATCACCCCTTCGGCAAAACATCTGACTGCATCAAATGCATTGAAGATGCTGATTCTGAAAAAATAGCCAAACTCATTAAGCTCGTTGGAATGTTGCTGCAGACGAAGGTTTACTTATTTTGGAGCAAGAATTGAAGTTTTCCTGAGCGAAGCAAGTCTTTAATCTCCAAAACTATTATTGATGCTCATGCCTGACTACAATAACCCGCCCGACATGAAAAGATGGCAAATGGTATTGAAAGCAGCCCGCGAACTCGGAAAAGAAATCTTCACGGCCAACGACCTTGTTAAGAAGATTCACGAGAGCAGACCAGATGTACCTGCCACAAGCATTCGAACCTATGTAATCGCAATGGCACCCGAACACGAATCATATCATCACTACCCTACTCACCACCCATGCTTTGAATACCTTGGAAGTGGGAAATACAAGCTCATGCCACAATACTGTTTGCAGCTTCCCGCAGCATCAACACCGCCGAACGAAGCGATTGGTAACGCCTCCGCCGTTAGCAACTCAAAGGAGGTTTTTCTTCAAAGGTACGGTGGCATTATTACTGCTTGGACTGAGGGAAACAAGAATGCTCTCATAGCTGGAAGAAAAGATTACCGCTGGAAAGACAAGACATTAATTGAATCGCTGGAAAAAAGAAATCATTTGACGAGACAAATTGTTTTGTCAAGGATACGAAATAATGGCGGCGTTGACTTAGAAACTTTGGACAGCATTATGGAATGGGGATTTCCAAAAAACCCTCAATTCGCTGAGCGAAACCAAAACAAGTGCTTGGAAGTAACCCGGCAAGCGTTTAACCTATTAGATGAGGGAAAACCGTCTGAAGCAATTTGTAAACTCATGTCATTTCCTCTGATCATATCTCGCGCGTCCAAAATGATCGGGCTTTCAGACCCAAACTACTTTGCAATCTATGATAGTCGTGTAGGCCTTGCGCTTGCTACCTTAAAGAAAGGGGATGGTAGAATAATCAAGATTCCAGGACGGGCACCACAAGCTGGAAGAACTTTCCCATCGGACAATTGCGGTTCAGAGGAATGGGGCGAGAACTATCAGAAACTCTTGTGGGTTTTGGAAGTAATTAGGAACGTGCTAAATGAAGAGGGCTATCCGTTCAATCTTGCAGATGTGGAAATGGCGCTCTTCATGATGGGCAAATAGTTAGCAAGGCCGGGTATGTGAGGCTGTTCTAACGCGAAGAAATAGCTGATTTGATGCGAACCTTTAAAAACGCTCCAAGTAAGAGCATCAATTATGGAATCCTGTCAACAAGTTGAACCAAAACACTATGTCACCCACTATGGAGCTACTTTCGTAGCGAAAATCCTGCAGAACCTTGCCCAAACGGAAGAAGCGAAGCCAGCGGAACAGCGGAACCCCACCTTGGAGCTACTATTAGCGTTGGGTGTTTTCAGCTGCAACCTTGCCAAAGTCGCTGTAAACCAAAATCTTTGCCTCCCCATTGACAGTCGCTATGTGCTTCGCGCCTAAATCTTCAGGACAGCCATTGAACCATACCTTAAGTGGGAACCCTGGTTGTATTTGCGTTAGTGGGCTCACCGAGCGTTCAAGCGTTGACCAAGCCTTGCTAAATATTCGGATTTACCCCTATGGTAAAGAAGTGAAGACGTTTAAGAAAAGTGGATCGCGGGAGACGTCGCCACTCGGAGACGGGTTCAACTCCTATCCCCGGCTCCACAGCATAAACCCATACATTCGTCTTAGTGTTCCAGACTGGTTCAGGGTTTACTTTACTCTCTCCGCGGTTTGAAGTTGTCGTTCCGCCGCTGTTTTGACCGCTACACGAATGGTACGGACAAAGGCGTCTGCACCTCCAAATCATCAGACATCTAAAACGGGGGAAAGTGCTGTGGTGGCAGAAGAAACTCGCGTGCTACTAGGAAACCGGAAACAGAAGGTACGATGACGACATGTTCGTTGACCTGACAATCTACGACGTTCCAGCCTGCCTCCTCAAGGAGTTCGGCGAGAAAGTAGTCGCGCCCGCTACCCAAGCGCGGAGTCAACGAGACAATCAAGGGCATGCTCCGAAAAGCCATCATCGAAGAACAGGCAAACAACGAAGAAAACGTTCTGGTCACGTAGGAAAAAAGGGATGCTTTTCGCGGTTGGTTAGGATTCAGCGCAGGGTTTCAAAGGAGCGTTACCTGAACAGCAAACGCATGTCTCTGCACATTCCAGGAAGACGAAAGCTATTTTAGTGCTGTTGACAGAAAAGGTTGCCATGAATTCCATTGGCACAAGAGCTATGGGAACCGTTGCTGTCCTCTTCGGCTGGCTGGCCTTCATCGTGCTTTACCTAGCATTCTTCGCTGGTAGCTTTGACTTCTGGCAGAAGCTAGCGATATTCATCGCGTCAGGAGCAATCGTGATCGCCACAGTCGCTGTCATCTGGATAAGATGGGCACTAAAGTAGCTAAAGCCGAGACATCGAGAGTATTCTGAGCTCAAGAACAGCAGCGAATGAATAGTATTTCTTCTGGTCGCTCGCACGTGCGTTTGCTTCATAAAGAGCCGCTAAAGCAGAAATTTCGACGCTAGAAGCAATATTGAGATGAAACTGTAAGTCTGAGTAACCAGCATTATCCAACGTGGGTTGTTTGCGGATAATCGCATGATCTCCTCTGCAAGAGAGCTATCGCCTCCTGAACGCGAATACTTCTCAGAAAGGATGTACAATTTCCTGAATTTCTCCAAAACGAATATGGCAGCAACTGGTATAGCAAATAAGAAAACGGCCAACAGTGAATGTTGCTCAAAAAGAAATTCGAGAAGAAACGCCCCCACTGTTAGAGCGGCGCCAGTTGCCAATAGCGCAATTCCCGCCAATGAAGCCTTGGCCAAACCCAGACGAACCGTCATCGTTTCTATGCCCATTGCCTTGTCTCCAAAGTAATCTCGGATCTCAGTTGGTATAATCACACCGTAAACCGTCAAGGCCAGCCCGGCCAGAGACAGAAGAAAAAGAGGGCCAATAGCGGAGGCGAAGGAATAGTACGCAAACAGCACCGGAAGAACAGCAAGCACGAGAATAAGCGTAACTGGCGCCATCCACGATCTGGCTTTTATTCTGATCGGTGGAGCAGAATAAGCCCACCCCAAGAAAATCCCGACTGCCCACATGAACAGCAGAGCAGGCTTTTCTTGGATCAGAGCAAACAGAGAAACCAGAACCAACGTGAACAAGAACTCTCCAACCAACAACGCTTTGAGTCGATTTCGTCCGAAAGAATCCATCGCTTGAACAAGTCGCTTCTTGCGTTCATCTCTTGAGTCTAGCTCATAATCCGAATAAGTATTGATCTGCGCCCCAATGGCAGAACTCAAATTGATAATAGTAAAGGAGAGGGCCAATAGAACGATTAGGTTAAGCAACGATGCCGGCGGAGTGGCACCCCAAGCGAGTCCCATGATTAGCGAACCCAAGTTTGGCAGAAGAAACTCCGCTCTGGACACGGTACCGAGCAGTTTTATTGTCTCAAGCATGGCTAGTCCGAAACCCATAGAATCGCTAGATTTAAAGCACGCGCTATTTCGCTGGAGAAATGCCGTTGTCCTTTCTCAAGAAAACAGCTGGCTCAAAAGATGGTGGGGCTACCCGGATTTGAACCGGGGTCTATAGAGCCCAAGTCTACAAGCCTAGACCAAGCTAGCCGACAGCCCCTCTTGTCTCTCTAGGATTCGTGTTGCTGTTTAATAGCTTTACTTCTTCGTAATCAAGCCGATTCCGAATCTGTAAATACAAAAAACTTCTGTTAACTGCTTCCTGTTCACTAAAGAAAAGAGCAGGCAACAATGAAGCGGTCACTAAAAAAGATGGATTTGAAGGACACGCATGCTCAGCTAGTGCCGTTTTCTCGCTATTTCGCACTGGAGCACTTTCGGGCAGATTAGGCATTCATCAGGTAATGTAGAGTCTTTGGGCATTGTGCTCAATAGGCCAGAGTAGTGTGCGCATTTCGCGGGTGAATCGAAAACCTTCGGGTATTCTAAAGGTTTGATTCCCACGATTTTCTGGTTTTCAACCAACAGGTCTATCTTGGACATGCAATGAGGACACGCATAGTGCGTTTGTCTTGGAAAGACGGACGAGTCAGTGAGCACTGTTGGTTTTTCGAATGATTTTCTGCAGCCCTCATAAGGGCATTTGAATTTTCCCTCGTGGGAAGTGTGAAAGTTCATTACTCATTCCTTGCTATCAACGTGTCCTTCACAGTATATGTAATCTTAATATTTAATAAAAGTTTCTGTCGACATGCACAACACAAATACACGTCACTCGCAGCACGCGATTGCCAACAAAGTATCCGCATGAGTGGACTGAATCGATCAGCAAACGGCCAATCTTAATGTTGACGAAAGTGGAGCCTCGGCCGGGATTTGAACCCGGGGCCTGCTGCTTACGAGGCAGCCGCTCTACCGAGCTGAGCCACCGAGGCACGGTATTACCCTTGTCAAGTCTCAGATATTTAAACGCTCAAATAGTCACGTCGCATTCGTATTATTCTGTCGCTTCCAAGGCCCGCCAGTAACTGGACAAGCGAAGTTGTACATTTGGTACCTAGTATCGCAATTGTGGGTCTTCGCTATGTGAATGCTTCAAAGCTTGGACAAGGCTGAATGTCATTCAGGTATTTCCAGTTGGTATGCGAGATTCTTTTTAGTCACTTCAAAATCCAGCTTCGCGTACAGTTTGAAGGCTCCAGTCGGGTTCAGGTCATCCACGTACAGCCATGCTTCATCCATATGCTTTACCCTAATCCACTGCAAACCAGCCAGCATCAGACTCGTGCCGATTCCCATTCTTCGATAGGGTTGGAGAACGCCAATGTCCAAGATCCACCCATATTTCACTTTCTTCTCTTCATTCAGTCCGACATCGATTCCCGCAATGACATAGCCCACAGGTTGATCATCCAGAATCGCGAAATATCCGTCCTGCTGTTTGAAGAAGGGCAGTCCTGAAAGCATGTGTTTGGTTTCTTCGAGACTTCTGGGTCTGTAGTTGAAATGCTCCTTGAAAGCTTCATTGTCAAGCTTGTTCGCCAGCGAGATGTCACCATCGTCTTTCGGATCCATCTGTCTCAGTGTTACAGAACTGTTTTCTCCAATGCCCGATGGAACATTGGCGACTATTCTCTTCATGACGCTTCCTACACGAGCTTGCTTGAAGCCAAAACCCTCGAAAACACGCATGCACGTTTTCCTGTCTGTTTGCGCCCAAGCCTCAGCTGTCTTCATGCCTCTTTGCCTGAGACTTTCAATTGCCTTCTCCACAAGCCTAGTCGCTATTCCTTTTCCTCTGAACTCGGGCAAGACTGCAAGCCCTTGAATGAACCCTTTTGGCTCTTCTCTTTGCTTATCCACGTACGCGTTTACCATTCCAGCTATTTCACCGTTCCATTCAGCCATCAACACGCCCTCAGTGCTGAAGCTCATGAACTCCTCCATCTCACGCAATTCGTCAAGCGTCATGCTCCTAATGTCATCATAATCCCTGAAACAGGTATTATAAATCCTCACGTAGGCTTGTTCATCGAATCCCTTTTCGAAAGACCGTATTTTAAGCAATGCTTTTACCTCTGGAACTTCCATACCACCATGAGCTGTGAAAATTTAAGCATTATCAATCCAAAGTCAAACCACCAAGGAAGGTATTTAGCAAATAAATCATCTAATCAAAGATTAAGGCAAGAAAGGAATAGCATGAAATCCCTAGAAACTTTGGGCGAACGGAGAATAATCGAAATAATAAGAAGCCGTCTCTCTCTGATGCCAAAAATGCCTGTACCTTTCGGCGACGATGTCTCTGCCTGCAATCTTGGAAACGGCAGACTGGCTATTCTAAAAACTGACATGCTAGTCGACAAAACCGACGTTCCACCAGGCATGACTCTTTGGCAAGCAGCGCGAAAAGCAGTCATAATGAACATCAGCGACTTCGCAGCAAAAGGCGTCAAACCACTTGCATTACTTGTCTCCCTCGGACTGCCTGAAAACCTAAATGATAAAGACATAGGAGAGATCGGTGATGGACTGAACGCAGGAGCACAAGAATACGGCACTTACATAATTGGTGGAGACACTGGTGAAGCCTCGGACACAGTCATAAGCATCTCAATGTTCGGGACCGCGAGAAAAGGCAAACTTATGCTGAGAAACGGAGCCAAACCCGGAGATGTAGTGGCTGTTACTGGCTCTTTTGGGGAGACCGCATCTGGCTTACGGATTCTATTGAATGATCTCAAAGTTCCGAAGAGAATCGGCAAAGTTCTCATCGAATCAGTTTTGCTTCCGAGTGCGCGGCTAAATGAAGGCTTGGCTCTAGCCCAGAGCAGAGCTGTCACGGCATCGATTGACTCAAGTGATGGCTTGTCTTGGAGCCTTTACGAGATTGGAAGAGCAAGCAACGTAGGCTTTCTCATCACGAGAGTTCCAATAGCCAAAGAAGTGGAAGAATTCGCCAAAGTGAACAAGCTGGACCCATTTGAATTAGCGCTTCACGGAGGAGAAGAGTACGAGCTTGTTTTAACAATAAAGCCAAAGCTTCTGGAAAAAGCGAAAGAAACCGTTGAAAAAACTGGTGGCAAACTCCTGCCAATAGGCAAAGTAATCACAGGTGAAAAGATTCTTCTCCGAACCAATTGCAGAGAGCACGTTGTTGAGCCGCGCGGCTACGAACATTTCAAGCAAAGAAAAGACTAATCACGCGCCCTATTCAGCCACAAGTGGAAGGAGGGTCAATCGATGTGTAAGAACGTATGATGCTAGTGTTTCAGGGTTTCTGTCAAAGTCAGATGCAGCGCAGCACCTATGCTTCTGCCAGCAATTGATACGGCATAAACAACTTGTAGCCCCATGATCAAACCGAAAAATGTGGGGCTGTCTGAAGACTAATCGCATGTGTTTACGTGGCAGGGCTTGAGATGGATGAAAGTGTTGAAGGTTTTTGACAGAAAACCTAAATTAGGAGCAATTTGCTTCACTTTTAATCTCGTCTCTCATTTTTGGATTCTTGGCGAGAACTATTTGTCTGCCGAACCTTGTCTCTCTTTACTCCTTTGAGTATACTCGCTTGCATCCAACATGTAGTTTATGATGGTTATGCAAGAAGCGGCCAAATACGGCTGCCTTCCCAAACTGATCTTCTGACCGAACCGCAACGCAAAATTCTCAACGGTTCTAGGCAAACCTATGTGGTCGCCTAACACAAAAACTGGATTCGGGTCAATGCAAGTTCGGCCGATGTCCACTCCACCTTCTTCGAGAACATATATTGGAGTTGTCTGCGCCTTCGTTTTCAGTAACGTTTCAAAACCTGTTCTGCTGGTCTCGATGCCTGGATGCGACTTTGACGATAGGAGGTTTTTGAGGATTTGATCCCAGGTCTGTTGATCGGTTCGGACACCGTGAAGTGTTTGGCCATTGATTTGCACGTGAATGGGCGGTTTAGGCGGGCCATTCAAGATGGCATGGAAAGTGACGTCTTTTCGAATCCCATGTGAGAGGAATAAGCTGGCAACGATACATTCGTATACTATGTCTAGGCGACCGGCATCATGCAGGTTCCTGAATCTTGCGTCTGTTCGACCCAAACGGGAAAAGAGAATGAACTCTCGTGGCATAGCGCGTCCTCTAACAGATAGCTGCTACTTGCAGAACTGTGATAATAGTTTTGGTAAGGAATTCATCCTTCTGAATCGATATTGCGATGTCAAAAACGGCTTGATCATAATATTTCTACCCTGAAAGAAATAGTGATACCGTGTTTGGCGGTTCGAGATTTCTACTGCTTCGAACCATAGACTCTGATGCTTGCAACCGATTTTGCGCTTTCCCTTATTTTCTTCATCGGCACCTTTCCATCTTTAAGTATGGCTTTTGCGGTTGGATCGTTGGCCATGTATTCCACTGGGAAGAACTTTCTTTCGATTATCTTCACGTCATTGAAGCCTGCAGCCTTAATCATTCCAACGTACTTGTCTTCCATCACTGCGCCAGACAGGCAGCCAATGTATGCTCTCACGCTTTTCTTAATGACTTCTGGGAG
>Ga0315291_10000766_pt1 | contig 42574 bp, 35 predicted proteins | sample YL17G12_20_MG_FD_203070 | JGI IMG/M metagenome (GOLD analysis project Ga0315291, IMG submission 203070) | Sediment microbial communities from Yellowstone Lake, YNP, Wyoming, USA - YL17G12_20 | ecosystem: Environmental > Aquatic > Freshwater > Lake > Sediment | place: USA: Wyoming | collected...
ACAAATATTAAGCGCTTGCTTGGCGTCCGGAATATTGATCACGTTGCGGATGTGGCAGTCAAAGAGGCACTCGTCGACGATCCCGACCACGGCGACGTCCGTACTGTCGTCTTTAAGCAGGGCGACTTCGTAGGCGGCATTGCGGTCGATCTTTTCTTGATAGCCGAGGTGGATGCCGACGACTTTGCCTTGTTGCAGCAGTGGAGCGCCGGAATAGCCTGGTAAGGTGTCGCAGGAGTGGGAGAAGACACCCGACTTGGCTACTCGCTCTTCGAGACGACAGTTGCTGGGAGCATAGAGGCCACCCTTGCCGGTATCAAAGCCGACCAGTTTTAGGCTGTTGCCTTGCAAGCTACCGAGTTCAAGAACCTTGGGGAAACTGGTGTCGGTGGTCAGCGCCAGATAATCCTTTTTTCGGTCCAGGGTCTCGATCTTGACGATCTTGGCGCTAACGCCTGCGCCAGAAGTAAAGCTGAGGGCTGTCAGGTCCTTTGTTTGCGTGTCTTTGAGACAGTGAGCGGCGCTGGTGATCTGGTTTGTGCCGGTGACGAAGGCGGTGCAAATCGAATCGCTGATTTTGAGTTGGCCGATGGTGCTCCGCAGCAACGGATCTTGTTCGGGAGCGAGATCGTTTTCTCCGATGATCGCGGTCGTTTTTGAACTCTGGCTGGCGGGCTTGCCGGTACAAGAGACGCTGAGTACGATGCTCAAAAGGCTAAGCTGTTTGCGACAGGTGATAGACATATAGATGCTCCTGTGTTGTTTAGATTTGGCGAAACGCCTATTTAAACAAGTAGAAAGCAAGGACTGTGCCAGGATGTAAACCCGCGATTTTGCGTAGTAGTCCTAAGCCGACGAAGATCTTGTGGCTCGATTTGCTGCTGTCTGGACAGGTGCTGGTATAGTTACAGACCGGGGCACCTACCTGCGACTATTCATAAACCGGGCTTGATCCGTCACCACTTGGCCGACGCTGTCGTCCAGGCTGTAATCGTAGCCACCGGTTTTCCAGCCAGAGGGAAAGACCTGCCATATCAAGGTGCCGGCGAAGTCTGCCGCATTTGCGGCATCGTACAACTGCCGCAGCCAGTAGGAGGGGTTGCTATAATAGCCAAGGCTGCCGTGAAAGTTTGGATCGTTGCTAAAGCCTGATTCTTCCATCACGATCGGCTTTCCAGCCCAGTGTGCCAAATCAGCACGGCGGTGAACGAGGTTTTGCACCACCCAAGGCATGTCCCAGGACTGGATGTCGTTGTTGTCTGGGTAGGTGTGGGTCGTCATAAAGTCGATGTTTTTGAGCCAGATATCCGCTTCAAAATTGACACCTTTGAGACCATTGCTGATCCATGCATGGTCGTAGCTGTCGAGTTTTGGATCAATGGTGGTCTTGTAGCCTTCCTCGCCGGATGAAATCAGGTGATTCGGGTCGATGCTGCGGATATACGTGCTCATGTCATCCAAGTAGCGATTGACCAGGATTCCAGAATAGTCGTAGCCATCTTGAGTATGCGGCTCATTCATGACTTCGATGGACAAAAAGGTTGGATCATCGGCGTAGCGTATGGATTTGCCGATGGTCGACTGGTAGCGGGTGTTGACGCGGTTAAGCAGAGTCGCAACATGGCGCTTATAGACTCGGCTGACGCGTTCATCTTTGTAGAACTGTTGTTTGTCATCGCTGCCGGTGATGCTCTTCACCCACCAGTTGATGCCGCAGTACTCGGGTTCAAAATTGACCAGCGGCATAATCACCTTGAGGCCCGCAGCCCGTGCCGCGTCTAGGGTGGCATCGAGGCGCATGAGGGCATCTTCGTTGTAATGCACGCCTTTGGCATCAACCCGCTCGATCATCGGCTGCCCATAAAAAGCACCCTTGCAGGAAAAACCCCAGAAGCGAACGACTCTAAGGCCATGGGCGGCATACTGCTGCATGGCCGAGTAGACATCGGCTTCGCTGCGGCCGTCCATAATGGCGAAGTTAGCGGCGTTAGTGCCCTGAAAATAAAAGGGCTGTCCGTCGAGGACGAAGTGGGTGCCTGCGGTGGTCACGAATCCTGGGCGCGCCGCTGGTTGCGCTTTGCTTTGTGGGGCAAAAATTGCCAGCAGCATGGTTGCAGAAGCCAGGACATGACGGTAATTGATTGAGTTGGTCAAGGGGGCACTCCTAGGCTGGTAGCTCGGCGGCAGCTTAGCCTGTCAGCACCCACAGCGCCACAAGGTAAAACGCTATGAAATCTGATGCGTTGCGGCCAAAGCGCGGCTCAGGTAGGTTAGAGGCCATGACGACGACGCCAAGCACCGCAAGACTTTCAGCCTCCCAGCTAGCAAGCAACGCCGGACTGGTGTGGTTTTATCTAAAGCCCCTGATTGGGGGACTCCTGGCGGCTGGGGTGATGGCCGGGGTCCTCGGTTTAGTGACTGCCGTGGTCGGCGCCTTGGTGGGGCCCTGTGTCCAAGTCCTCACGGCGCCAAAAGAGTCGATCTTGCCGCTGGTCGATCTGCTTGGTCCGCGCCTGGGAGATGTGGCGGCAGGTATCATCGGAACGCCTGGAGTAAAGGCCGGCGAGCTGCTGCATCACCTGCCGTTGCTGCTGGTGGTGTTGGCGTTCTTTAAGGCCACGCTGGGACTTGCTCAGTGGTACCTGTGGGAGCGGGCGGGTGAGATCGTATCTATGCGCCTGCGTGATGATCTGACGCATAGCTTCGTTGATTTGGCGCCCGATGAGCGCCGAACCAGCGAGGGTCGCAATATGGAAGAGCAGCTGTCTAGCGCCATCACCACGGACGTCAAGCTCCTGCGCGAATACTTGGTGCACTTTTACGGCGGGCTGCCGCGCGAGGCCTTTCAGGTCGTGTCGATGGCGGTGATGCTCGTATTGTTATCGCCTAAACTCACCTTGATTTTCTTACTCGGCGTGGCTCCAGCGGCGGCCATTGCTTCGCGAGTCGGACGCAAGTTAAAGCGCCGCGCGTCGAAGGCGCTGTCTGATTACTCGCAGTTGACGGAGTGGTTGCAGCAACGCTTGCTCGGTGTCGAGACGATCAAGCACTACCAAACCGAGGGCATTGAGATCGCCAGCATGGAGCGGTTGACCAGCAGCCTTTACGAGCGCTTTTTGCGCGCGGCACGGGTCAAGGCGCGGACTTCGCCCTTGCTCGAGTCCTTGGCGGTGACGTCGATGGTTATCGTGTTGATCATCGCCTTGCGAGACATTCAGGCGGGCCGTACCACCGGGGCTATCGAGCTGTCCTTCTTCTCAACTCTTGGATTGTTATCTCAGGCCGCAGCTAAACTCGGGCGCTATCTCAACTCTAACCGAGAGGGGGCCGCAGCCGTCGAACGACTGCGAGCGCTGTTTCAATGTTTCTTGCCGCATCAACAGGACGTCGCGACGGCCGCTCCGTTGGTCGTTGGGTCAGCGACGAGTTTGATCTGTCAGCATCTGACGGCTCGTTATCCGGGAGCGGCGCAGCCTGCCTTGACGGACCTGTCGTTTCAGTTCAACGGTGGTCGAATTTACTGTTTGGCTGGACCATCGGGCGCAGGTAAATCAACGCTGTTTAATTTGCTTCTCGGTTTGGTCAAGCCGGTCTCGGGCCATGTTGAGATGCATGCAACGCACGCTGTCAGTGGCGCCCCTGTCGCCTATATGCCGCAAAAAGTCCTCCTGCTGCCGGGTAGTGTCGCAGCCAACGTCGCCTATCCTGATGCGAATCCTGACCTGGGCAGAGTGGCTGATGCGCTCGACCGTGTCGGCATGACCCAGGCGGTGCGAGGCATCGATGGTGGGCTAGACGCAAGGATCGGTGATGGTGGTGCTGGTGTGTCGGGTGGCCAAGCTCAGCGCTTGCTTCTGGCGCGTCTTTGGTACCACCAAAAGCCTTTTGTGTTGGTCGACGAAGGCACGTCGGCTCTTGATCCAGAGATTGAGCAGACCGTCTACGCCCTGCTGCGTCAGTTGGCGGACCGAGGCGCCGTCGTCATCACCATCGCGCACCGCTTGGCCGCAGCGCAGATCGCTGATGAGCTGCTGCTGCTTCAGGGCGGGCGGCTCACGGCCTCCGGGACACCCACAGAAGTTATGGCTAGCCCAGCGTTTGCACTAGCGTTGCGCTAGATTTCTAGTCCGGGTTCTGCACTTGGATCAAAGAAAAGACTCGGTGCGCCTGGTGGGACGCCCCGAGTCTACATTCCACGTCGGATCTGGATAACGACCAGCTTAGTGCTCGAGTAGCTGCTTCAGCTTTTGCGTCAAGATCGGCACAGCCTGAAACAAGTCGGCGACAATCCCGTAGCTGGCGACCTTGAAAATCGGCGCTTCCGCATCGGTGTTGATGGCGACGATGGTCTTCGAGGTGCGCATGCCAGCCATATGCTGAATGGAACCACTGATGCCGCAGGCGATATAGAGGTTCGGGTTGACCGTTTTGCCGGTCTGACCAACCTGCATCTCGTGACCTGCATAGCCAGCGTCCACGGCCGCGCGCGACGCGCCGACGGTGGCGTTGATGACATCCGCGAGTTCATTGAGGATCTTGAAATTGTCAGCGCTCGCTAAAGAGCGACCACCTGAGACAATCCGCGACGCTTCCGTCAAGTCGGGACGCTCACTCTTGCCCTTGCGCACTTCTAGGGTCTTAATCCGACTGTCGGTAGGGGCCGCAACGGCAAGTTTCTTGGCAACTGCGGCGCCAGCGTCTTTCTTCTCGGCTTTGATCGAGTTGGGGCGAACTGAGACGAATTGAACACCGGCGTTTTGCAGCGCGACTTTCGCCAAAACCTTGCCGGCATACATCGGCTTAACGCCTGAAACCACGCCGCCGCTGGCTTCGAGCGAGGTCACATCGGTCAGAATGCCACCGTCAAGGCGGGCTGCTAGGCGAGGGAACAAATCGCGTGTCATGGGAGCTGCACTACCGACGACGGCGCTGGCACCGTGAGCCTTGATCGCTTGCTCTAAAGCAGCGGCGTAGGCGATCGGATTGTAGTGGTTAAACGCGGCATCATCGACGATGTAAACGGTGTCTGCACCGTAGCCCTTGAGCTCAGCGCTCAGGCCCTCGACACCGTGACCGATGATCACTGCGGCGAGGTCGGCGGGGCTGCCAGCTAAGGCGACGCCGGCGCTTAGCGCCTCGAGTGCAGAGGCTTTGATCTTCTTTTCTCTTTGTTCAACAAATACCAGAACCTTCATCGCGCTCTCCCTTCTCAGATGACTTTGGCTTCTTCGCGCAGCAGCTTCACTACTTTTTCCACCATGACGCTCACGTCTTCGCCTTTGAAGACTTTGCCCGCTGGCTTTTCTGGCGGTGGCGTAAAGCCTTTGATCACGGCTTTGATGCCGCTTTTTAAAGCGCCGGCATCGAGGCCAAAATCACCGGGCTTTTTCACGTCAAAGGGCTTCTTTTTAGCCTTCATGATGCCTGGTAGCGAGGCGTAGCGAGGGGTGTTCAACGCTTTGTTGGCGCCGAGAACCGCGGGGAGCTGGACTTCGTAGACTTCGACCTGGCCGCCTTCGACTTCGCGTTCGACGGTGGCGGTCTTGCCACTCAGCGACAGCTTGTCGACGACGTTGACATGCGGCCACTTGAGCAGCTCGGCAACCATCACGGCGACATGCATGTTGTCATCGTCGATGGCTTGTTTGCCGGCGAGCACTAGGTCGGCACTCTCGGCCTTGACGGCAGCGGCGAGGACCTTGGCGATAGCCAGCGAGTCGGCGGCCTCCAATCCTTCGTTGCTGATCAACAGGCCGCGATCAGCGCCCATGGCCAGCCCCTTGACGATTAGCTCTTTGGCCGCGTCGGTACCGAAGCTGGCGATGACGACTTCGCCAGCACCAGCCTTTTCCTTGAGCTTCAAGGCTTCTTCGATGGCGTATTCATCATAGGGATTGATGATGGACTTCAAGCCGGCCGTTTCGATTCTGGCGCCATCGGCGCTGATGACGATCTTCGATTCGGTGTCGGGAGTCTGCTTTAACAGCACGACGATTTTCAAGGCTGCTTCCTCCTGCGTGTTTGAAGAGCGAACGATATCAGAGCTTGTCCGGACGGGCAATATCCGTCAGGCCAAGGCTTTTACGAGTTTTACGTTGTACTACAGCACGGCGAAGATTGCAGCGCTCAAACCAGTACGAGGCTTTGCATCGCGGCTTTTACACCGACGCCGCAGTCAAAGCGGTGGCCTTCTTCGCGTAGCGCAAACTCGAGAGCGGCGATGCCGTCGAGGATGTCAAAGCGGCTGACAAAGCCGAGGTGAGCAAAGCGTATGATCTTTCCCTTGAGCTCATCTTGGCCGCCGGCCACGTACATGGCAAAGCGCTGACGGATGCGTTTGATCAGACGTTGACCGTCGAGGTCTTGAGGTACGGTGATCGAGGTCAGGCTGCGCGACGGCGCCGTTGCCGCAAAAAGCTCCAGATCCAGGGCTTTTACCGCCGCCTGAGTCGCTGTCGCTAGGGCTGCGTGATGTTCAAGGACGTGATCAAGGCCGGCTTCAAGCATCTTGTGCAAGGCAACGTCGAGCGACAAGACCAGCGTCGATGCGGGCGTCCATGCTGAGCGTCCGTCGGCCTGGCCCTTACGTTCGCGCAAGAGATCGAAATAAAAACGCGGGCGTGACGATAGCTGACCCCAAGCCCGATCGGAGAGTGCGACGAAGGATAGGCCCGGTGGCAAGCCAAAGCCCTTTTGGCTTCCTGCCACGACGGCATCGATCTGCCATTCGTCCATCCGCATGGCATGGGCGCACAGCGATGAGATGGCATCGACGATGATTAGTCCGCCGAACTTTTGCCGCAGCTGGGGCACCAAGGTCTCGATGCTATAGTAGGCACCGGTCGAGGTCTCATTGGCCTGCAGGAAGATCGCCTTAGTCTGGCGTTGGCGAGCAACGGCGTCGAGGATTTGCTCCGCGGTGGGGGCATGACCAGCTTCGACCGCTACGACGGCAGCGTCACAGCGGTAGGCTTTGGCCAACTTCTCCCAGCGCTCGCCGAATTTACCGCCATTGACGACGACGACCTCGTCGCCGACATCGGTGAGGTTGACCAGAACCGACTCCATCGCTCCGGTCCCAGACGAGGTCAGAATCAGCGGCGGATTCGCCGTGCCAAAGATCGGCGCGAGACGATCGGCACAGCGGCGAAAGACTTTATAGAAGTCGTCGCTGCGGTGATACATCGACGTCTGCGTGCCGGCATGGCTCACCTCACTCGGAACAGGAGTGGGTCCCGGGCAATACAGACGATCGGTGGTGAATAAGTCGCGTTCAAACATAGTGGTATCACCATCGCCGATCATCGGCCGGATGACAATCCCAAATGGCCGGCCCGGCAACGTTTAACGCGATCTTTTACAGGATGCCGCCGCCAGCTGACGAGCCTGAGGTCGAGGCGAGCTCAGGCACTGGAATGGCGATGGCTCGACCTGGTTTGAGCCGGGCAGCGGTTAAGTCTGGGTTCACCGCCATGATGTCAGGGACGGCAACCTTGTAGCGGCGAGCGAGGCGATTCAAGGTATCACCTCGGCGAACCTTGTACATCTGGACGTCCTGGACCGCGGCGGCGGCGAGCTTCGGCTCGATGCTGGGATACAGCGCGGCTAAACGCTCGGACAGGCGCAGTGCATAGCCGTTTTTCATCGGTGGGGTGATGCCGCGGACGAGTTCGGGATTCCACCGTTGCAGCGTCGTTACCGGGACGCCGAGGACCGACGCTAGCTGTTTTAATCGTACCGGCTTGCGGATGAGCACCTCGGCTGTCGGCAACGCATCGGAGTGGTCGGGCTCGACGGCAAAGCCGTGCGCCTTGGCGTCAGCCGCGAGCAAGATGGCGGCGAGCACCTTAGGCACGTATTCCTTGGTCTCTTTGGCCAAGTCGGTGGTGTCGCAGAGCTGCCAGAAATCGGCGCTGCCGTTGCGTTTTAGCGCCTGACGCACGCGGCCAGGGCCGGCATTATATGCCGCCATCGCCAGATGCCAATCGCCCAGGTCGAAATAGAGATCTTTAAGGTAGCTGGCAGCGGCAACGGTTGATTTCACAGGGTCGCGGCGCTCATCCACCCAGTGGTTGATCTTCAGCCCATAGAGTTTGGCGGTACCACTCATAAACTGCCAGGTCCCAGCTGCTGCGGCCCGACTGTAGGCCTTGTTGCTGAGGCCAGACTCGATCATCGCCAGGTAGAAGAATTCCAGAGGCACGCCGCCATCTTGCAGCAATGGTTCGACCGTCTGCTTCAAGGTCTCGCCGCGAACCAACCAGCGCATGAACATCTTGCGGCCGCCGGTTTTGAAATACTGCACCCAGAAGTCCACCTTGTCGTTGGTGACGATCGGGATGGCGCCAAAATGCGGCGCGGCGCGGCCAGCCATGACCTGGTGGGCATAGGCTAGGCCGGCGAATTCGGCGAGCTTGTGGGTGTAGGTGGTATTTTCCCGGCGGTAGCGCCGGGAGTGGCGGCCTTTGCTCGCCTTGCCGGTGCGGCTGGCCAACTTCTTCGTCGCCTTGTCGCCATGCGCGTGCTCTGCACTGTACCGTTCCAAGAGGTATTTAGCGTAGATGTCGTCGGCGCAGAAGCCTTCTTCAAAGTCCTCGGCGCGGACGTCCGGCTCATGGTCACCGCCAAACAGCGAGGCGTCTGGCCCCATGTCGCTGGACTTTGCCTGATCGTCGCTGGGCACCGCAGGCGCCGCCTCGGGCACCGCAGGCGACTCTTGGTCTGCTGCCACGACGGCTTCGGATACTGCCGTGTTACCTGATTCGACATTGGTACAGCCGGCCAAAGCCAGCATCGACCATATCATCACAAGGGGGGTCCGACTGCGCATCGGTGCTCCTCGGCAGGGGTGGTAGGAATGGGGGCAAAGGACTAGGGTATCAAGAATCGAACTAGGGTCACAAGGAGCGCCATTTTAACATCTGTTTAAAAAATGTACAGACGAATCGCTGGCGGGACTTATAAATATAAGTTAAATCATTTGGTTAGATCGCCATAGCGGACCCCTTAAAAGCCCCCTAGGACGTAGCGAAATCCCCCGACGATGACCAAGCGGTCCTTGCGAAAGCCATCTGGAAGGGGTGCAAACGGGGAGGCATTCTTGATCGCCTCGACGACTGCCTCGTCGAGCACCGCAAATCCGGATGTCTTTAGCACCCTGACGGAAGCGACATCGCCGTTCTTCGCAATGATGAACTCCAAGCCGACTTCGCCCTGCTCGCCCTTGCGCGCGGCCTCCATCGGGTAGTTCCAGACCAGCTCGATGGCTTTGCGCATCGTCGTGAAATAGCCGATGTAGCGGTACTCGCTGGTGTTCATGTCGATGCGGTCGCCTTCGAGCACCTTGTCGTCGACGAAGTCTTGAAAGCCAGCGTTCATCTGTCCGGGCAGATCGACAACGTTGGTGGGCAGCAGCGCTTCGTAGTCATTGCGAGGCTTGCGTTGCAGAGGTGCCATCGACAGGTTGCCGGCCTTGCTCTTGGTGGACTCGGCTTGCATTTTTTTGGTCTGTCCGGCTGGCTTGGGCTGTTCCGGTTGGGACTTGTTGTTGGGTTGCGGGGGCTGTGGCTTAGCTGGCGTCGGCTTGCCCTTTAGGCCTGGATCGGCGGCCTTCTCGCGTTTAAGCCGTTCCGCTAGGCGCATTTCTTTGACGGCTTGATGGTTGACGACGCCGGCGTAGTCGGCCTTTTCTGGCTTGGCCGTCGGCGTCTGCGGTGACTCGAGGATCTTTCTCGGCGTCTCTGCCTCAGGGGGGGGGGGCTCTTCCGCCTTTTTTTTCTTTTTGGCTCTAGCACTGCTCACCTTGAACTTCACCGTGCCGGCCTTGGTCGGTGCCGGCAAGGGCTTGGGCCGCTGGGCAAACTTTCCGAGTTCGATCACCGAGAGGATGTGGATCAGCGCGGAGATCATTAAAATAGCTAGGAGAAACGCCCAGTAATGGCGCGCAGGGAGGCGCCAGCCGGAGGTCTCCGGCGGCTTTGCCTCGTCTCTGTCGCTAGACCGGTGCTTCGGGTCCACAGCCATCCTTATCAGCATTGGCGGCTTTAGCCGTAAAATCATTGGCGGCTTTGACCGTACCTAGATTAATGTCAAAGCCTCAAGACGCGTATAGGTTCCTTGCTGAGTTCATCCTAGGTTATCGGCATGACAGCCTACATATGAAGCGCGTCGCTTACCGGAGAACGCCCCTGATGCGCCTTAACGCGCTTGTTCCATTGCTCTTCGCCAGCCTCTGTCTGGTTTTTCTAAGCGCTTGCTCGGAAAAGGAATTTGACCCCAACAATCCGGAAAAGTCATTCGGCATCGCCAAAGAGCCCTATGATGACGAAAATTACGACATCGCCATCACCCGGCTCGGCGAGTTTAAAGCTAGGTTCCCCTACAGTAAGTTTGCCTCCGAGGCCGAGCTTTTGATCGCCAATGCCAAGTATGAACTCGGTCATTATACCGAATCCGCCCTGGCTTATGAGCAATTCGTTAAACTCCACCCAAAACACCCTAAAGCAGACTTCGCTCAGTACCGGATCGGTCAGAGCTATTGGAAAGATGCCCCTGAGGCGATCGACCGCGAGCAGGACTACACCATCAAAGCGATTAAAGAGTGGGACAAGCTGATCCTTAAGTATCCGGACAGCACCTACGTCAAGGAAGTCAAAGCCCTGATCGCCGTGGGCAAGCGTCGGGTTGCCGAGAGTGTCCTTTTTGTCGTGCGGTTTTACTGGAAGCAGGAAGTCTACCACGCCTGCGCCTATCGTTCGATCCAGCTGGCTGATGAGTATGCCGAGTTTGGCGACATCCGCTTGGAGGCCATGGAGTTTGCCATCAAGTCCCTCGATCACGTCGCGGTGAATAAGGCCCTAGATCCAACCAGTGATAAAAACCTCTACTTTAAGACGATGACCGCCGAGCAGATTCGCGAGCGTGCCGACAATTTTCGCAGGCTACTCGCTGACTACCGTTCGACGCTGCACGAAGAGAAGCACTAGACGACTCTCCCCGCTTGTTTGCACGGGCTGCCTCGATTATGACATAGGCGCGCAAAAGGGCGCCTAGGAGATCGCCATGGCTAGCTTGGTACCAGCTGTCTTCAGCGTATTGCTGTCGGCTCTTTATTTTATCGGTGCAGATTGGACCAAGGACCTCGAGGTGGCCCGCAATGGCGCGTTATTGGTCCTGGCCGTGTGGATGGTGCTTGTTGCCCTGCGTAAAAAGCCAGCCGCCGCCTCGTCGTCCCAAGGGCTAGCCGCCACGCCAAACACCACCGCGGGACTTAATCCTGGGCCCGCTGCTGCCACCCTTGCAGCACCCAGCGCGCCGCTACCAAAGGGGCGCGACGTGCTGAGCTTTCTTGGCTTGCTGCAGGAGAAGGGGCGGCTACTGGACTTTCTTATGGATGACATCAGCCGCTATGGCGATGCTCAGGTCGGCGCAGCCGCCCGAGTCGTGCATCAGGGGGCCGGGGCAGCGGTGCGTGAGTATTTCGACATCAAGCCGGTCGCCGCGGGCACTGAGGGTGACACCTTAACCTTGGGCACCGACTACGACGCGCACAGTTACCGCCTCATCGGCCGCGTCGTCGGTGAACCACCTTACCGTGGTCAGGTCTTGCATCGTGGTTGGCTGACCACCAGCATTAGGCTGCCCGAGCTGCGATCGTCCAGCAGCTCGGACGCCAGCAACCAAAACATCATCACTCCAGCGGAAATTGAGCTGAGCTGAGGAAGACCGACATGAGCACGTCCACCACCGAACAGAGCGCGCAACCAGCATTGGTGATCGGGATCGACTTGGGCACGACCAATTCGGCACTGACTTATTGGCAGGACCCGGCCGATACCAGCCAGAGCTCTGCCATTGTGACCCTTGGCATTCCGCAGCTGACAGCACCGGGCCAGATTGGTCGTCTGAACACCCTGCCGTCGTTCCTGTATGTGCCGCATCAGGGCGAGTTGACCGAGCTTGACAGCGCGCTGCCGTGGGACGCTTCGGGCCAGGGTGAGCCTCACTCAGTCATCGGCGTTTGGGCCCGCGAGCGTGGCACGCTGGTCCCCGACCGCCAGGTCAGCTCAGCAAAGTCGTGGCTGTGCAGTCAGGCCGTCGATCGCCACGCGGCGGTGTTGCCGTGGAAATCAACCATCACGTCGGGTAAATGCTCGCCGGTGCAAGCGTCTGAACGCTACCTGGCGCATCTGATGGCGGCGTTTGAGCAAGAGCGCCGCAGCCCCGAGCATGCGCTGAGCACGGCCGAGCCCACGGTGGTGTTGACGGTTCCTGCCTCCTTCGACGAGGTCGCGCGCAGCCTCACTTTTGAGGCGGCGCAGCGCGCGGGCTTGACGCAGGTGACCCTGCTGGAAGAGCCCTTGGCCGCATTCTATTCCTGGATTGATAGCAACGAGCGCGATTGGCGCCAGGCCGTTAAGCCTGGCGACTTGGTGCTGGTCTGCGACCTTGGCGGGGGCACCTGCGATTTTAGCTTGATCGCCGTCAGTGAGGCGGGAGGACAGCTGCAGCTTGAACGGATCAGCGTCGGTGATCATTTGCTGCTCGGCGGCGACAACATGGACTTGGCTCTGGCTTACACGCTGAAGAGCGAATTGCAGCAAAGCGGCAAAAGCCTCGACCACTGGCAATTTCTCTCCTTGGTCGGCAGCGTCCGAAGCGCTAAGGAACGTCTGCTTAGCGATGCTGCGCTCGATGCCGTGCCGATTGCCGTGGCGACGCGTGGAGCCAGCCTGTTTGCCAACACGATCAGCACTAAGTTGACGCGGGAGCATGTGCTCAACGTCCTAGTCGACGGCTTTTTGCCGCGGACCAAGCTAAGCGACATGCCGCAGCAGCGCCGCAGCGTGGGTATCCAGGAAGTCGGATTGACCTACGAAAGCGATCCGGCGATCACCCGGCACTTGGCGCGCTTTCTGCGGCGTAGCTGGTTGAACGTTCAGGCGAATGCCAAATTGAGTGCATTGGCGCAAGGCTGGATCCGCCCCGGTAGCGAAGTGCTTGTGCCCACGGCGGTGTTGTTTAATGGTGGCGTGTTTAAGGCACCCCTCATGCGGCAGCGCCTGCTCGAATTGCTCGATCAGTGGAGCGATGGCGCTGGCATCAAGGAGCTGACCGGCCATGATTTTGAACTCGCCGTCGCGCGTGGCGCAGCCTATTACGGCAAATTGCGTGCGACCGGGCGCGGTGTGCGCGTCCAGAGTGGGACCGCTCGCTCCTACTACGTTGGGCTTGAGGAATCGGCCCCAGCTGTTCCCGGGTATGTGCCTCCGGTTAAAGGCCTCTGCCTGGTGCCGCAGGGGACGGACGAAGGGACTGAGATCGCCTTGGCTAGCCAGCAATTCGGTCTGGTCGTTGGCGAGCCGGTGGATTTTCGGTTTTTTAGTTCGGCGGTGCGCGCGGGTGACCAACCCGGCACGCTGATCGACGATGCTCCAAGCGAACTCGACGAAAGCACCAGGTTGAGCATTACGCTTCCTGCCGACGGTCGTAGCGAGGGCGACATCGTCCCGGTTCGCTTGAATGCCCAGGTGACAGAGACCGGCATGCTGCAGCTTTATATGCGCGACCTCGCCTCGGAGCGTCGTTGGAACTTGGAGTTTAACGTGCGGCCTTATGACCACGCCTAAGCTAGAAGGCAGCCCTCAGTCCATGAGTCCAACCGGTGCCGCCCCGGCGCGTTTTATCATCGGCATCGATTTGGGTACGACGAACTGCGCCCTTGCCTATATCGATACCAAGGCGCAAGGCGACCTAGCGCAAATCCTCGAGATCCCGCAGTGGGACAGCGAAGGTAGCGTGATCAAAGCGCCGACGCTGCCCTCCTTTTACTATCTGCCGCCCAAGGCGGAATGGAAGCGAGGTCAGCTTAGCTGGCCGCCTAGTGCGGGCGACGTCAGTCCCATGATCAGCGACGTTCAGGACTACGCTGTGGGACGCCTGGCGCGACTCAAAAGCAGTCAGGTTCCTGGTCGGGTGATCCATGCGGCTAAGTCTTGGTTGTGCCACGACGGCGTCGACCGGACGGCAAAAATTTTGCCTTGGCATGTCGGTGAACTCGTTGGCGAAGAACGGCGTTCTCCGGTCGACGTGTCTGCGGCCTATTTGCGCCACCTGCGTCTGATCTGGAACCAGACTTTTGCTGCGGATGACCCTGCTAGTCGGTTTGAATGCCAAGACGTCATCTTGACGGTTCCGGCCTCGTTTGACGAGGTGGCGCAGCGCTTGACCTTAGCCGCTGCGGAGCTGGCCGGTTACACCGTGGCACGTGTTAAATTGCTGGAAGAACCTCAGGCCGCGTTCTACCACTGGTTGGCTGGCGCGGGAGGTGGTGTCAGGCAGGAGCCACTGCGTGGCTCCGTATTGATCTGTGATATCGGCGGCGGCACCTCGGATTTTAGTCTACTTCAGGTCACAGCACCGGTCAGTGCCGGTGGCGCGCCGCAGATTGATCGCACAGCCGTCAGCGATCATCTGCTGCTCGGTGGCGATAACATCGATCTTAGTTTAGCGCATCGTCTCGAAGAGCAACTTGCTGGGCCAGGCAAAAGGCTTAGTTCGCGGCAGTGGGCGCAGTTGGTCTTCGTCACTCGGCAGCTTAAAGAGAAAGCACTTGGTCAGGATGACGCAGCGCTTGCGCCGGACCTTTCCGAGTTGCATGTGTCGATTGCGGGCGACGGTGCCAATCTTTTTGCTTCGGCCATGACCGCAAGCATGAGCAGGGAGGACGCACTTCAGCTTATCCTCGGTGGCTTTTTCCCGCAGGTTGAACGTGATGCCCAGCCACAGCGGCCGAGGTTGGCTTTGCAGCAGCTCGGCTTACCCTATGCTCAAGACTCAGCACTAACCAGACACCTCGCTGCTTTTTTACAGGGCAAGGATATCGATGCGGTATTGCTGACCGGCGGTACTTTAAAGCCGAAGGCGCTGCAGCGTGCTCTGATCGATCAGATCAGCCTCTGGCAAGGGCGCCGTCCTGAAGTCCTCGCATCTGGAGACATGGATCTGGCGGTGGCGCTTGGTGCTGCGGCCTACGGTGCGGTTCTTCGCCGGCCACAGGGCCGCATTCGCGGCGGTTACCCGCGTTCGCTGTATCTGGTCATTGGCGATAGCGATGTCGAACGCAAACTGCTCTGCATCCTGCCGCAAGGTTATGACAAAGACACGCCACTACAGATCAGTGGCCTGAATTTAAAGCTGCGCACCGGCCAGCCCGTCCGCTTTCAGTTGGTGTCGTCAAATCGTCGCCCGCAGGACCAAGCCGGAGATTTGCTGGGCTTTGACGCCGCATCCTTTCATCCGCTGCCGCCTTTGGATACTCAGCTTCAATCCGGGCAGGTGAATGCATCCATGCTGGTCGATGTGAGGCTAGAAGCGACTCTGGCAGACACCGGACTGTTTCACCTTTATTGCACGCAGCATGGTGGTGGCGCAGAGCAGCGCTGGCAGCTTAATTTCAACACCCGCGGTGCGCACGGCGCCGGGCAGGTCCGCCTTGACTCCGTCACCCAGACGGGTGAGAGCGAAGGGACGCCTAGCGTGGCGCCGGCCAAGGTTCAGGCGGTCCAAGATGTGCTCGTCAGTTACTACGGCAAGAAGAAGCCCGGCAGCTTGGATATAGCTCCGGCAAAAAACCTCATGCGCGAGCTCGAAGGCCTTTTGGACCAGCCGCGTGAAGCGTGGGCGACACCCTTTCTCCGCGCGCTTTGGCCAAGCCTTGAAGGTGGCATCAACCGACGGAGTCGGTCGATTGGTCACGAGGGGACATGGCTTTATCTTGCCGGATTTGCTCTGCGTCCGGGCTATGGCTATGAATTAGACGAATGGCGTATGGCGGACTTATGGCGCGTCTTTGAACTCGGATTGGCCTTTCCCAAGGAGAAGCAGGTCGAGGAGCAAGCGTGGTTGATGTGGCGCCGTGTTGCCGGTGGCTTAAATAAAGCCCAACAAGAGCGGATTTTTGATCGCATATTTCCCGCCATCCGCAAGAACGAGGCAAGTTCACCTGAAGTCTATATGCTTGCCGGTTCATTAGAACGAATTGACATGGGACAAAAGATCCGTTTAGGCCAGCAGCTCGTGCAGCAGATCGTTGGCGGCAGACAGCAGTTTGTCAATCAGCGCGTATGGGCGCTAGCGCGCATTGCTAGTCGGGTGCCGCTTTATGGCGGTGCCGAGACGATCGTTCGGCCAGAGGTGGTGGGCACGTGGTTCCAGGAGCTGCGCAAGCTCAAGCGGCAGGACCCAGCATTTGCAAAATTGGCGCTTTTTCTGTCGCAGGCCGGTCGCTTGGTCGATGATCGGGAGTTTGATTTAGATGAGGCCCTACGCGAAGACTTTTTGCGCCAACTGGTGACGGTTGGTGCTAGTGCGGAACAGTCGCGTGTGGTTCGAGAGTTCGTGCCGGTAGACAACGCCGCACGGACTCAGCTGTTTGGCGAGAGTCTGCCGGCTGGACTACTTCTCGGGTAGGCAGTCGCTGGCGCGACATGTCCATGGTGCGCCAGGGTTTCGCTACTTTGAATGGGGTGCGGCCTTGGCGATGACCTTGAGCGTTGCTGCGTGCAGCTTACCGTTGGTCGCTACGCCGCTGCCCGCGTGGATATCGGGTTTACCATCAAAGGTCGTGTAGCGGCCGCCGGCCTCTTCGAGAATGACCAACATAGGTGCAGCGTCCCAGACGTTGAGCTGCGGATCGACCATGATCTCAGCGCGTCCGGTGGCAACTAAGGCGTAGCCATAGCAGTCGCCCCAACCGCGAAAGACCCCAGTTGCTTCGCACAGCTTGCCAAACACGTCGACCTGCTCAGTGGCGACAAAGCTCTGCATCCAGGTCGTGCAGAACATCGCGTCGCTCATTGAAGCAACACGAGAGACCTGGGCCCGATGCGTTGGCACGACCGAATAGCCAAAGGCACCATCCCAATGCATCCCGCGCTGCCAAAAACAGCCTTCGCCCTTCGATGCATAAACGATCTCACCCAGGGCCGGGAGAAAGATCACACCGATGCGTGATTCGCCATGATACTCGGCCCCGATCAGCGTGCCAAACAGTGGCACGCCGCGGACGAAGGCTTGAGTTCCGTCGATGGGATCGAGGTACCAGGTCCATCCGGAGGTGCCGCTAGTGGTCCCGTACTCTTCGCCGACGATGGCGTCGTTTGGGAAGTCTTGGGTCAGTGCTGTGCGCAGCTGCCGCTCAGCTGAGCGGTCGGCCTCGGTGACCACCGTCTGATCGACTTTGGTTTCGACTCTTAGGTCGCTGTCTTGAAACGAGCGGTGAACGACCGCGCCGGCGACCTTTGCCGCCGCTACGGCGAATTCCAGGCGCTTGGCCGTCGCGACTGCTAGTGAATCATGCATGGACTTCTCGACATGGTGGCCGATTCCTCGGTATGGGATGGTCAGTTTTGTCTGACGTCGATATGAGTGTCGGGTACAGGTAGACCGCGGCGGCGGTATTCTTCGCTGAGAAAAGCGGCCCATTTTGGACCGAGCTCTTGCGCTGTGATGACCAGCTCGCGGCCTAATGCAACGTAGCCCACTTCTGGTGAGGCCCAACCTGCCAGGGTCTTTAAATAGAGAATCTTGGCAGGTTTAAAGCCAAATCGGACCGCCGCCTGCCACAGCGGCTGGTTGATCACGGCTGATGCGGTGTTTTCATCGGGCTGAGCCAATAGCTCGCGACTCATGGGGTCTTCTAGGCTTTGCTGCAGCTTGTACACATGCTGGGCGTAGCGCGCGGCAAAGCGTGGCGCCGAGACTAAGTCGCGCAGGACTTGCCTTCGACTGATCATCAAGTCGGGAAAGCGGACAAAACTATCGACGTCATTGGCTGGCGGTGCGTCTAAGGTCTCGCTGGTGAAGGGCAGATTGCCAGTCGTGCCGAGTTCAAGGGCGGCCAGGATACTGGCCGTGCCTTCCGCAACGCCGTCCTCCTCCGCCTGCTGCCGCAGCGAGGGGATGGTCGTCTGAGACTTTTGTTTATAACGGCCGCCGATCGTGTAGTCGATCAAGTGCGCCATTTCGTGGGCAATGGTGAATGGGTCGAGGGCGGGAGAGGAGAAGTGCAGTGCCGTATGCGGCCGCTTTTTACGCCAGGAGACGCCGAATGTCGGCCGCGTTTGGTCCTTGGTCAAAGTGATGACCACGTCGCGCAGTTGCGGCAAGCGCAGCTCGCGGAGGAGCACATTATAGTCGGCGATCACCTGGTGGGCGTAGTAGTACGTATGCACATAAGCCAGGCGGTCATCGTTGACATCGTAACAGAAGCAGCCATCGATATCGGGCTGCAGGGATTCTGGTAGTGGCCCAACCTGAACCAGGGCATCAGCGAGATAGTGCCCGCTGGTGAAGGGCGGCAAGACGACGGTCTTTAGTACAGGCTTGTGGTGATGCCACACGGCGACATGGCCGGTGATGGAGTCGGCGCTTAGCGCCGTCTCGGGGATCAAGGCGGAGGCAAGCCCGGCGCCAAGGAGCAACATGACGAGCAAGTCCCAACATCGCATCGCTGAACGAAGCTTGACCAAACTCATCACCACTATATGCACCTCATAAAAACAGCTATCCGGCGACGGAAACCGCGCCAGCATCGGGGCGACGGTCTTGGGCCAGCAGCGACTTGGTGAGGCCGCTGCCTCTTACCAACCAGGCGGCGCCAAGGCAAAGTAAAGCACTGGCCCAATAGGGCCAGCCGATATCCTGGTCATAGAGAAAGCCGGCGATGATCGGTCCTAGTCCCCGGGCCGCCGAGGCCAACGATTGGCCGAGACCTAGGATGCCGCCCTGTTCGTCGCGCCCGGTGCATTTTGACAGCAGGGTCGACAGGGTTGGTGAACTGCATGCTTGGCCCACCGAGAGAACCCCAAGTGCCGCGACAGACAGGCCCCAGGTCATGGCAAAGGGCACGCAGATCAAGCCCAGCGCCATGATCAATGCGCCGAAGATGGCCAACCTCTGTTCGCCAAAGGCTTTGGTTAGTCGTCCGATCAGTCCGCCTTGAACGATGACGACGACGACCCCGATGAAGGTAAACACGTAGCCTAGATCCACGGGCGTCATCGCAAAGCGTTTAGCTCCCAGCAATGCATAAGTCGTCTCCATGCCGACAAAGCCCATGGTGACCAGGAAGGTCGCTAGCAGGACCGGACGAATCCCAGGATCGCGCAGCGCCGTGCCTAGGCCAGCAAAACTAAAACGGCGGCCATGCCCACCAGCACTTGCCAGGGCTTCCGTACGCTGCGCCTTGGGGCGAGATTCCTCTAGGCGAAAACATGCGGCGATCAAGTTGAGTGCGGCGATGCCCGCCGCGACAAAGGCCGCCGTGCCGTAGCCAAACCGGGCTAAGCCCGCACCGATCGCTGGGCCAAAGACAAAACCCATGCCGATAGAGGCTCCGAGCAGCCCCATGTACTTGGACCGCTCCTCGCGATTGGTCACATCCGCGACATAAGCTTGAGCTGCGGCGATACTGCCGCCAAACAAGCCGGCCATGGCCCTCGCGGCGATCAGGACGCCGAGGCTTCCGGCCAGTCCGGTCACGGTCAAGGACACGACCGAGCCAGCCAAGGCCAAGAGCAGCAAGGGACGTCGTCCATAAACATCAGACAGGCGGCCGACGATCGGAGCGCCGATAAATTGGGCCGCTGAATAGGCGGTGGTGAGCACGCCAACCCACAGGCCGGTGGCGCCAAAGGACAGAGCATAAAAGGGCAAAATCGGCAGGATGATGCCAAAGCCAAGCAAGTCGATAAAGACGGTGGTGTAGACGATGACCAACGAGGCCATCTTCGATTTGGACAGAGGCGGGGGAATTGGCGCTATGGTTTTGGGCTGCATATGGGATCAAGGCCTCCATCTGCCTCAGTCTATGTGCGATGCCTGCCGAGGGCAACCTCCCACTGGGGACTTCGGCTGACGCCGGGGTTTTGCGGCTAACCGGCTAAAATGATATTATGATTTCATGCCTATACGCAAATATTGTGCGCCCCTTGCCGGGCTGTGTCTGTTTGCGACCGTCACTGTGGCGATCGCTACGGCGGCTTTTGTGCTGCGCGCTGGCAGCTTGATTAAGGATCAGCTCGTCGCCGCGGCTGAGTTTAAGGAGCAAACGTTTGCCCTGACCAGTGAAGTCTTCGACCGGCACGGTGAGAAGATCGGCGAATTTGCCGCCGAGCAGCGCTACTACGTGACGGTTAAGGATTTGCCAGTGCCGGTTATTCAGGCCTTCGTCAGCGCCGAAGACAAAAGCTTCTACCACCACTACGGGATCAACCCTTGGTCCACCATGCGCGCTGTCTGGGCGAATCTCAAGGGTGGCGGCTTGAAGCAGGGTGCTAGCACCATCACCCAGCAGCTGGCTCGGCTGCTGTTTCTCGATCAAAGTAAAACCTTGGAGCGCAAGATCAAGGAAGCATTGCTCGCCGTGGCTTTGGAACGGCGGCTGAGCAAAGATGAGATCCTCGAGCTTTACCTAAACAAAATCTATCTCGGTAATCATAGCTACGGGGTCGAAGCCGCCGCGCGTAACTATTTTCGCAAGCATGCGAGTCAGCTCAGCATCGCGGAAGCCGCCGTACTGGCGGGATTGGCCAAAAGCCCCAACGCTTACGCTCCCCACCGTCACCCCAGTGCCGCGAGTCAGCGCCAGCGGGTCGTCCTGCAGCGCATGGAGGAGGACGGCTTTCTGGCACCGGGCGAGGCGGCGACTTGGGCCAAGCAGCCGCTGACTGTTGCAGACGGCCCTGAGGGCTATTCTGAGGGCGCGGCAGCCTACGTCGTCCAGGCGGTGCGTGCGGAGATCGGTCGCAAGCTCGAGTACAAGCAGCTGCCGCATCGCGGGCTGCGCATCTATACGACCATCGATGCGTCACTGCAACGAGCTGCGGCTAGGCACCTGCGCGAATCGCTACGATCCTCGCGACGAAACAGCAGGCACCCCGACGGAATGGAAGGTGCCTTGGTCAGTCTGGATCCGTCTAGCGGTGCGATTTTGGCCATGCAGGGTGGAGCTGACTTTGCGCGCAGTCAATTCGATCGAACCACGGCGACAAAAAGGCCGCTGGGCGCGCTGTTCCTACCGTTTTATATCGGTCTAGCGCTGGAGCATGGCTACACCATGATCAGTCGTATTGGCGATGATCCACTCGGCGGCCACCAGATGCCACAGTCGTCTGGGGCGCCCTCGCTTTACGAAGTCCTGCGCGATGGCGACGTCATTGGCGGAGCGCCGCTTTATGCAGCTTTGGGTCATGGGTCGGTCCAGGACTTTGTGCGTCGGCTTGGGCTGGTCTTTGAGCATCAAGATCTGACGCAGGCTTACGGAAGCGGGGCGGCTTCGCCCCTGCAGGTTGCCGTTGCCTACGCGGCCTTCAGCAACGGTGGCCGTTTGGTGGTACCCCACCTTATCGAACGCATCGTGACGACAAACGACGTGACGATCTATCAGGAGAGGTCTGGCCCAAGCAGTATTCAAGTCATCAATCCCCAGGCGGCCTATATCGTTCAAGAGGTCCTACATGATGCGATCGCTTACGGCCATGCAGCAAAGGCTAGGGGCGTGTCGGCCAGTGCAGCTGGCATCGGTGCCATGACCCAAGATCGCCATGATGCCTGGTTCGTCGGCAGCCTACCAAATGTGGTCAGCGTGCTATGGAATGGAGCGGAAAACGGCAGGGCCCGCCTCGACCGTGATCAGACCCAGGTCGTGGACGGGCTCGCGGCGGCCTGGGCTGCATATATGCGTGCAGCACCGAAGGCTTATCTCCAGTCTGCAGTGCATCAGATGCCGCCGGATGGGATCTCCTATGCGAAAAGACCAGCAGCAGTGCCAAAGGGCGCGCCGAGCTTGCCCTTCCTATCTGGAAGTGAGCCTAAGCAAGCGCAGCGCCGACTGTTCTAGCGGCATGGGTCGGTACCTTGGACGGAAGCATTTTGACTTCTCCCGTGGCCTTGGCTTACACTCCCGGCTCGTCCAGGCCTGGGCTCAACGAGTTCCAGGCGGCGGTCAAGGAGACTCGCAACAGCAATGGCCAAACGTTACCGCTTACCGTCGATGAAACGCAGCACCAATCTGATTCGTATTGCCCGTACGTGCTGGACTGGCGGGAGAGGTTCGGCCAAAGCGATTTGGGTGCCGGCTCCGGCAGCGAATGACGCCGCCTTGATTTGCCGGTCGATCAGGCGCTTGGCGATTCTTCCCGACAAAAGGTCGCCGCAGGTTCGCTTTCATCTGCGGCCGACCAAGAGTCGTTAAAGGTCGCGTCTAGGCCTTACCGAGTGCGCTTAAAAAGCCCTGCCACGTGGCATCCAACGCGTTCATTGGGACCGGCGTCGTCCAACGGTTCGCTTGGGCCTGATAAACAGTGCCAACTGCTTGCAACAGAACCCACGAGGCCGCGGCATCATCCTGCGGAGTATTTTTTTTGTCGTGTCCGATCAGGCGCTTTAAGTCTTGAAGCAGCGCCGGGTCATGGATATCAGCGACTCCCAAGCGCGTCTGGAGATCACTCAACGAGCGGGTGCAGCCAGCCTCGTGCAGCAGTTCGCTTAGTTCAGAGGCCGCGCCCTCAGACAGGTGCCCTAGGTCGCGGCTTAGCAAGACCGAGAACAGCAGGCCAAGGCCGACCGCCTCGCCATGGAGTAGGGTTGTCTCGCCTTTGGTTCGCTCCTGAGATAAGGCCTCGAGAGCGTGTCCTAGCGTGTGTCCCAAATTGAGGATGGCCCGTCGGCCGATCTCCGCCGGATCGTCTGCGACGATCTGTACTTTATAATCCATGATCGCCGGCAGAGCTGCAGCGATGGCGGTCTCATCTCGTGTCTTCACCGCTGCGGCAAAGGTTTTTGCTGCGGGAACAGCGCCGGCAAGTATCAGGTGTTTGATGCATTCAGCGCTGCCGGCTCGTAGTTCGCGCTCGGGTAAGGTGCGCAGCCAGCCTGGCCAGACGTAAACCGCGCTTGGGAAATAAAACAGCCCGAGTTGGTTCTTCCCATAAGGCGAAAAATTCACCCCCGTTTTGCCGCCGACGCAGGCATCAGCCATGGCCACCAAGGTCGTCGGTACGAACTCCACCGTCGCCCCAGCCAAACCCGCGGCAAATGCCGCGACGTCCGCCAGAATCCCGCCGCCGAGGACGCGCCATGCTTGTGGTGATCCGGCTGCCTTAGCCGCTTTGAGAATCTGCGCGACGGACGCCAAGGTCTTCGTATGTTCAGTTAGTGTGATGACCAAATCATCGGCGCCACGAACCGCGGTGGGCCAGTGCCGTGCGACATGTCCATCGACGATCTGCCAAGACCCGCCCTTAAGTCGCGGCGGTGTGGCGCCGGTCCAAACGCTTAAGTCATAGCGCCCCTGGAGTGGTCTGCGCACGACTTTGTCTCCGGCGCGGCGGCGCGCCACACCCCGTTTATACACGCGGGCGGCGTCGCGTACTTCAGGTCGGTCGCTCTCCCAGCCGGTTGCCCGACCAAGTTTCATGTCAAACGCTTCGCCGAGGACGCTTAAGGTCCCTGCAGCCCAGCCAAGGCCTGCTTCGAGCTCCGCCTCTTGAGTCGTCCCTGCGGTGGACCCCTCATATTCTGGCCAGACGTGCCAGCTCACTGGCGCGACCGGGGGGTCTTTCATACTCCACGAGACTTTCAAGACACTGTCATCCATCGCGGCCGTTCCTATGGGTGTTCCACATAAGACTAATCTTATCAGCTGGTTATTCGACTTTGAGCGGCGTCAGCAGGGCTCCAAAGCTCAAGCCGACCGTGGCGCCGCCGATAGATACAATGGACCTGATAGCACTTTAGCGCTGGGGATGAAACAACGCCATGAAACACAACAAGTCTGCACCACGAGCTGACAAGACGTTGCGCCGGCAGATTGAGTCCATCAAGCGTCAGAAGATCATCAATAAAAAGGTGGTCAGCCTGGCCGACTTTCGCGAACTACGCCAGCGTATCGACACCCGGTCGATCCTGGTCGTTGATGACGATGAGATCATGCGCGCCGCGCTCAAGCGCATTCTGGAAAACGAAGGCTACAAGGTGATCATGGCCGTCGATGGGCTAGAGCTATCCAAGGTTTTGGAAACCACCCGGCTGGATCTTATCTTGCTGGACGTTAACCTACCCTGGGTGGACGGTTACGAGCTGTGCAAGTTGATCAAAGATCATCACTCACTGAAAGAGGTGCCTTTGGTCCTGGTGTCGGCACGGAAGAGCAAACAAGATATCCAAAATGGATTTGATGCGGGCTGCAATGATTATGTGACAAAGCCTTTTGATATCGACTATATAACGGGCGTGATTAACAAGATGCTGCTGAAGTCGGGTTGAACTTGAGATAGGCTCTTGACAGTGTTGGGGGGTGTCAGGTACCACACTAGATCTGTTGATCTTTTCGTTGTGATTTTTCCTGAGTAGCTCAGTTGGTAGAGCAGGTGACTGTTAATCACCGGGTCGCAGGTTCGAGTCCTGCCTCAGGAGCCATCCTTTGAAAAAGAAAAAGCTGCCCTCAGAGGGCGGCTTTTTCTTTTTCAAAGGATGGCTCCTAATTGCACCGCCCAACGCTCGCTGCGCTCGCGAGGCGGCTACACGGCAACCCACCCTCGCCAGCTCGGCTGGGTTTTTTGCCGTGAGATCTCAGGAGCCACCTGGGCTGGGTGGGGGTGGCAGGGGGAGAAGGGGGCGGCCGGGCGGTCGGCTGGGAGTGATCGCCGGCGCTGCGCGCGGCGGGCTCCGGCGCTGCGCGTGGCGGGCTCCGGCGCTGCGCGTGGCGGGGCGCAGCATGTCGCTGGTGAGGGCGGTGTTGGGTGCGTGAATTTCGAGTGGGGAGAGGGGGAAGTATGGTGACGGACTGGTTGACGGTATCGATTTATCTGATCGACACGTCCATCTTCTTATACCTTTTCCGCAGTGATCCGATCATCGATCGATATGCTGATGACCTCGCAGCCGACGCGGAGCTATTTCTATCGGTGCAAACGGTGGGTGAGTTGCGGGCTGGGGCCGAGCAACGTCAGTGGGGCGCAAAACGTAGAGCCCGGCTGTAGGAGTTTCTGGATAATTTTCGGTCCTTCCGATAATAGAGGCGACGACCACCGGCCTAAATAAAGCATTCGGGTGGTGCAGCTTTATGCCGCACCACCCGACTTCAACTCCTATGCTCAATTTTCGAGTTATTGGAAGAAATTTTGTACCATCCACAACTTGCCGTTTAGCGTGGCGTAGCCGCAGGAGACCTTTGTGTAACTAGCGTTCGCCATATTATTGTAGTGGCCACCACCGGGGCCTTCGGCCCACATCATTTTGAGACAGGCCAACTGTTGCGATCCAGGGTCACCGGACCAATTTGGGCACTCGTCTTGAGCCATCTCGCCGCAGGCACCAAAATGCGCGTGGGCGCGGCCGCTCGTGGCATCGTCGCCGGCCTGTTTGTCCATGCAAGCTGCCGTAGTGGCGTCGGCCTTGAGAGTTAGGGGGGCGACGTTGATGGTCGCGCGGTATTGGTTGATCGCATCGGCACAGGATTGACGCAGGACATCGAGCGATGCGCCGGCTGGTGGGGTGGCGGTGCTGATGGTCGGAGTTGTACCGCCTGCGCCTGCGCCTCCGCCTGCACCGAGTCCGCCGATCAATCCGGTTAGACCTCCGGCGCCGACACCGTTGAGGAGTGAATTTAACAGTCCTGTACCGACTGAGCCTGGTGTGACTGGTGCGGGGGGCGGCGCGATCGAAGTTGCTGGGGGCGAGTTGCTCGCAGAATTATCCCCGGGTGGCGGCGTCGCCGGTGTCGCGCCAGGGGCGTCTTTTGGCGCTGTTCCCGGCGCTCCCGGTGTGCCCGCGGCAGGTGTCGTTTTGCCATCCGCTGTACCTGGAGTGTTCGTTTGGGTCGTAGAATTTCCGGCGTTGGCATTGGCGTCGGCCGATTGCGTTGTACCGGAGTTTGCAGCGGGTTTTGGCGGTGATGGGGATTTCACTCCACCGCAGGCGCTGGCACTAAGCAATAAGGCGACGAAGGCAGCGGCGTTGATGTAGGTGGCTTTCTCTGCTTTGTTTCGCATAGGATGACTTGCTCCGTAGTTCGTGACAGTCGTAGATCGCTTGCTAGCGCAGACGCCAATGTTTGTGGGTTCGAGACGGTCGTGGATCACTTGCTGGCGCAGCCGTTAATTTTTGTGAATAGTTTGCTCCAGACAGCGGTAAAATCGACATCATTTGCAGCGCGATAGTATTGCCCCACATGATCAGCAAACTTGCTGGATTGGGTCGGTAGGGCAAGATTTTTCACCACCGATTCGCCGGCGGCTGAAACCTGTGGTCCAGCAGCCACAGCGATGATCGCAACGTTTTGCTTGGTTACCAGGGTGTTCACCGCTGCTTCGATGGCTGCTGGGTTGTCCGCGTTTGGCTCTCCGTCGGTTAAGAAGACGATATAATTGCGAGCCTTTGCTGCGTTCGGCTGCGAATTGACCTGATCAAAAAAGCTCGACGCATCACGTAACACCGGTGAGTACGACGTTGCCCCTGCTGGGTTTGAAGTCGCTATCGTGATCTCCTGGGAAATCGTCGGGGTATTTGTGCTGTTGACGAGGAGCCAGCCACTTGAGGCACGAACAGATTCGGTGTTAAAAGCGAGGACGCTAGAATACACCGACACTTTGGGATTGGCGGCCGCGTAGGAGCTCAGCTGGGTGAGAAACTGGAGTGCTCCGCTGCGCCGAACCAGTGTCGGGTCAGTCGTTACTTGTGAGCCGGTCTTGTCGAAGATGAACATGATGTTGTAATCAAGAGCGGTCTCCTCGGTGCAGGTGCCAGTACCCAGGTCGGTTGAAGGTGGCGATGGCTTGTTGTCCCCAGTGTCTGTTGTTGGCGGTGTCGAAGCAGGTGCAGGAGCTGGCGCTGGTGATGCAGATGGGGCGGCGTCTTGGCTTTTGGCGATGGGGTGGTCCGTAGTCGGGCTTTTGCCGCCGAAGCTAGTGCTGCTGCACCCTTCGGCGTAACAAGCGGCGACCAAGCAGATCAATGAACGTGAAATCAACGTTAAATGTTTTTTTTCCACATGCATCTCTGTAGTTAGTTTGTTTAGCTTTGTCAGCACCATCTTTCTCATCGGTCCGACCCGGACCAGACTTTAACCAGTTATACAAATATGCAAAATTGCACCAAATTATTGGTGCTGTCGGCGGGGTATTTGCGGAATCCTCACTTCTCAAAGGTGAAATCTCAAAGGTGCTCAGAAGCGATCTGCCGCTATGATGGTTGCGGCACTGGGCTCAGGGCAAATTGCATAACTTGATGAAAATTAAGTACATTACCCCCTCTGGGACAGAGGTCGAGGGATATACCGCTAGAAAACTCCACCGGACTGCCGTATGCCTAGCGCCCCGGCACCACAACTCTGCGCCGGTTTGAGGTCTCCCTACGGTGCTGCTTCTTTCCAATCAACCACCGTCGCGCTGTCGTGCCTGCAGGTTTGTCCATGAATGGTGCGTCTGTAGCGTCGCGCCAAAACTAAATCTGAGCACGCGCGTCGTTGTCGTCATGCATTCAAGCGAGTGGCTCAAAGCGAGCAATACGGGGCATTTTGTTCAGCTCGCACTTAGTCAGGCGGCGGTGCGCTTGCACGGCTTGCCCCACATTCCAGTCGATCTCGCTGATGTCGATGCGACGGCAAAGAGTACTTTAGTGCTGTTTCCCGGCCACGGTGCGAAGCCGTTGACGCCGGACCTGATCGCTTCCTTGCCGAGGCCAGCAACCTTGCTGGTTCCAGACGGTAACTGGAATCAAGCTAAGGCGATGATGCGGCGGATACCAGCTTTGCGTGCCGCCACGCCGGTCGAGCTGCCGGGGCCAGTGCTGGGTGACCGCTTGCGCCCCAGGCGCAACATCTTGCCTGATCGCATGTCGAGCTTTGAAGCGATCGCCCAAACCCTAGGACTACTTGAGGGCGAACAGGTCCAAGATGAGCTTTTGGACTTCTTTTGCACGGTAGTTGATCGGATGATGGTCTTGCGGGGTAAAAGCAAGAAGAGCGACCTGACGATAGGTCAGCCGCGCAAGCTCTAATTTAGCCTTAGTGCACTCATTGCGCGCCGAAAACCTTGCTGTCTTCCGCCCCATGGAGGAAGATAGCAGTCGTCACTTCACCATCTTTCGCGCACCCCGGTCGCATCTCTTCAGGCGGTCAGGGACCAAAGGATTTGCATGCCACTTCGACCCATCATCAGCATCTTATTCGCAACGTTCGGGAGTGCCTCTGCAGGCTTTGCGCAGTCACCTGCGGCTGCGGCCGTCGAGCCTGCTCCCATTGCTTTGGATGAGGCGGCCCTCGATCGCAGCGTCAATGCCTGCGATGATTTCTATGCCTTCGCCTGCGGCGGCTGGATTAAGAAGACGGTCATTCCTGCTGATAAGTCGGGTTGGTCGCGTGGCTTCTACGATATTGCCAAGCGCAATGAAGCAATCCTGCGCGCAGCCTTAGAAAAGGACGCGGCTGATCCGGCGGCCCAAGGGGAGCACCGTCAGATCGGCGATTTTTATGCCGCGTGCATGGACGAGGCCAAGGTTGAAACCGCGTCGCTGTTAACGCTAAAACGGCGCATTGAAACCCTTAGTAGCATCAAGGATCGGCATAGCCTCGCTGTGCAGGTGGCGCGGGCTCACCTCGAGGGGACCAATGTCCTGTTTAGCTTTGGCAACACCCAGGACGCCAAGGACTCGAGCTTGATGATTGCTGGTGCCGACCAGGGTGGCCTTGGTCTTCCCGACCGTGATTATTACCTCAGCCAAGAGCCCAAAAAGCGCGAAATTCGCTCTCTTTACCAGGCGTATATCTCTGACATGCTTCAGCTGAATGGCGTCCCTGCGGCCGCAGCAGCAACAGATGCCAAAGCGATCATGAAGATCGAACTAGCGCTGGCCAAGGGCGCGATGGACCGGGTGGAACGCCGCGACCCACTGAAGGTCTACCATCGGCTGGAACGCAAAGGCTTGGAGAAGTTGGCGCCGACCTTTGATTGGACCACCTATTTCAACGCGCTCGGAGTGCCTCAGGTCGAAGCCATCGATGTGGCCGTGCCAGCCTTTTTTAGTGCGCTTGAGCAGCTGCTAAAGACGACCCCTGTGGCGACGCTGCGGACTTATTTAGGTTGGCATCTTTTGGCGCGGTCGGCGTCCATGCTGCCTAAACGCTTTGTTGATGCCCAGTTTCGCTTTAATTCGGCGGCGTTTACCGGTCAAAAGGAGATTGAGCCACGGTGGAAACGTTGCGTTGCAGCGACCACCCATGCATTGAATCATCCAACCAGCAAGGCCTATGTTGAGACCACCTTCCGCGGTGCAAGCAAGGCGCAGACGCAGGATATGATCAAGGACATTGAGGCGCAGTTTGGCGAGATGCTGCAGCACCTGGCCTGGATGGATCCCGCGACGCGAAAAGAGGCTGATGCTAAGTTAAGCACCTTGGTCAACCAAATTGGTTACCCAGACGTTTGGCGTAACTACTCCAGCCTGCGTGTCGGGCGCGAATCATATCTGGCCAATGTGCTGCAGTCCGCAGTGTTTGAAGCGCGCTTTGCTCTGAATAAAATCGGTCGTCCTGTGGACCGTGCCGAATGGGGCATGCCGGCATCGATGGTCAACGCCTACTATGATGCCGAAAACAACAAGATGGTTTTTCCCGCTGGTATTCTTCAGCCACCGTTCTTCGATCTGACCGCTCCGGTGCCTGTCAATTACGGCGGCATCGGCATGGTGATGGGGCATGAATTGACCCACGGATTTGACGACCAGGGTCGCAAGTTCGATGCTCAGGGTAATATGCGCGACTGGTGGACGGTCAATGTCGCCAAGGAATTCGAAAAGGGCGTTGATTGTTTGGATCAGCAATATAGTAGCTACACCGTCCTCGATGGGCTTCACGTCAATGGCAAGCTCACCATGGGCGAAAATATTGCCGACCAAGGCGGCATTCGCCTGACCTTCGGTGCCTGGCTGCGTAAAACCGGTGGGGTGGGCGAGAACCGGGCCGGTTTCACGCCGGCGCAGCAGCTATTCGTTGGCTATGCTCAGTCTTGGTGTACGACTCAAAGGCCCGAACGTCAGCGCGCATTGATCACGATGGATCCGCACTCGCCGCCGCGGTTTCGCGTCAATGGTCCGCTGTCAAATTTTGATGAGTTTAGCAAAGCCTTCGGCTGCAAGGCCGGCGACAAGATGGTGCCGGAGCGTCGCTGCAAGATCTGGTGATGGCTGCTTGTGGAGAAAGGCTCCGTACCGTTCCTTAAACCCTGATCAACCAGGTTACGGAGCGCCTGGCAGGTGCTGCGCGAAACGGTATCGGTAGCTATTCGATGAGTTCTTCTTTGCCGATGCAGACGGCCAGCACTTTTCTCTCTTCGATCAGCGAGCTGATGTAGGGCTTGTAAAATTGCTGGTGCCGCTTGTGAAACCCGGTGGTCACCTCGCGCTCACGGATGGCCTCCGGAAGGCCCAGTAGCGCCTCACGCAGAGAGCGGTTGAAGGTTTGGGGAATACTCGGGCCCAGCGGTAAGCGCTCGATCTTTTCGGCCAAGGTCATGCGGCTGCTTTTGGTATCCGAAAGAAAGGTGAGGATCTTCAGGTAGTCCTGTTGACGATGCCGCAGTTTGGCGATGATCGTGTCGAGGATCGCCAGTTGGCGTTCGATCACGGTGCCGGGCTGGGTGATCTCAACCAAGCGCTTGGCTTGGGCGGGGGTCAAGTCCGCGTTCAGCTTTAAGATGACCTCGCGGTAGCTATCGATGAAGTAGTTGATAAACAGGGTGTCTTCAATCGGTAGGCGATGTTCGGTGGCTACGAGATTTTCTAGCAAGTGCACGTAACCATTGGGTAATAGTCGGTAGTAGGTGTGGCTTTTGACCTTTTCGATCTGGGCCATGCCATCGGCAGTCAGGCCTTCGAGGATGCGCATGATCTGAACCGACTGGATCGCTACCGGCTCCTTGCTGCTGCCAAGGAGTAGTTGGCCGCCGAACAAATCGACATAAAAACGGATTTCCGCCATGCGAAAGCGCCCAGACACCGCGCCCGCGGCGATCAGGCCGCAATGGATGACGCTTTGAAACAGCTTGGATACTGACACCTTGCGACGATTTTTCGCTGACATAGCCATCCTTCACTTGCACGTACCAGGGCGCTTCTAAGGTATCATAAGCGCATGCAGCCTCGCAGCAAAGCCCTACTCACCTCAGTCGGCCTTGGAGTCATGATCCTAGCGCTGGCCTTGCTGATGGCAAAAAAAATTGATCTGATGACCGCCGACCTTGGCCGCCACTTGGCCAACGGCCGATGGTTGCGCAGCGACTGGAGCGTACTGAGCACCAATTTCTACGCCCATGATTTTGCCATGACGCCCTTCGTCAATCACCACTGGCTCAGCGGCTTGGTCTTTCACGCCGTCCATGACGTGGCTGGCTTTCCTGGTCTGTCATTAGCCTATATCGCTCTGACCTGCGCCTCGTTCATGCTGATGGCGGTCCTCGCGGTGCGTCAAAGCAGTGCGGCGATCGGGCTTAGCCTATCCTTGCTGCTGCTCCCCCTGGTGGCCTTTCGCGCGGAGGTGCGGCCAGAAGGCTTCAGCTACTTCCTATGCGCGCTGTTTCTCTGGATTTTAACCAATGCCCGCAACGGTCGCTATGGGCGCCGTGTGCTGTTGCTATTGCCGCTGCTGATGATCGTTTGGGTCAACTTACATATTTATTTTGTCTTTGGACTCGTCCTCATCCTCGCATTCTTTGCCGAGGCCTGGCTTAGTCCTACTCGTCCACCTACTCAGCAGCAGCAGGACCACGACCACAACAACCGTGCGGCGCTGTTTGGTGCCATCCTAGGGCTGAGTTTGCTCGCCGCCTTAATCAATCCATTTGGTTGGCGACTTGCACTCTATCCACTGAAGATTTTTGATAATTACGGCTACCTGATCGCTGAGAATCAAGCCGTTTGGTTTCTCGAGCGCCTCGGTATGTCCTTTCCCGTGTTTGGCCCGCTCTATGCTGCGACGGCGCTGTTTTGGCTGATGCTGCTCGCGGTCCCATGGCGCTTGGCCACTCGACCACCGCTTGGTGCTATCGCCTTTGCGGCGCTATGTTCGGCGATGGCTCTGCTCGGGATTCGCAATATCTCCCTATTTGGACTTATCGCCCTTCCGGTCATGGCCGAGGTATTGAAATCGCACCGCCGGGTCGTCGTCTTGGGCCTTCTCCTGCCCCTTGCTGCCGGCTCGACTTGGTACTTTGCCGCCGTATCTTGGCAGCAGTGGCCGCAGCGCTTTGGCATTGGTTTGGTGGATCCGGACCATGCTGCAGCGGTGTTTTTCAAAAGCCAAAAATTAAAGGGCCCAGTCTTCAACAACTACGACATCGGTGGCTACCTGATTTATCACCTGTATCCGGAGACACCGCCCTTTGTCGACAACCGTCCGGAGGCCTATCCTCCCGGCTTCTTTCAAGACGTCTACGTGCCGATGCAGGAGGTTGAGGCGCGCTGGAAACAAGAGGAAGATCACTACCAATTCAACTCGATCTTCTTTTATTGGCACGACATGACACCTGCGGCCCAGACCTTTCTTCTCGCCCGCGTTCACGATCCGGAATGGGTACCGGTCTACGTCGATGCCGCAGCGATTATTTTACTTCGCAACACCGCGCTGAATCAGGACTTCATCTCGCACTTTGCCATCCCGCGTGAGCGCTTCTCTGTCCGCTAGTGCCTAACATCATGTCCTCGTCCTAAATCGCTGAGTATCGGCAATTTTTACCTACTTTAGCCTGGTTTCAGTCGATCTTTGCGCATGTTATGATGGATTAACTGACCGCTCTTGCACCTGCCCTTTCTAGTCCTGCCAGCTTTTCCCGTGAACCTCTACGGCCATCTTCTTGCCCTGCTTGGAGCCCTGCTATGAACCATCGGCTGATCCGTAGCCTTGATGCTGGAATAGGACGCTTGATCTGCTTTCTGTTGACCAGCCATCGGCGCATGATGGGATCTAAATCCGACACGCAGCGCGCACCACGGCAGGTGCTGTTTCTCAAATTAATTGAACAGGGGGCTTCCGTTTTGGCGATGCCTGCCTTTAAGCAAGCAGCCAATCTGGTTGGTCGGGATCAAATTTTTATCTGTGTTTTCGACGAGAATCGCGCGATTCTGGATCTACTCGCACCGTGTCCTGAAGCAAACATCTGGACGTTGCGCAGTAAGAATGTCGTACTCTTCGCCTTCGACTTGATGTTGATGCTGCGCAAGGCGCGACGATTGGACATTGATGCGGTCGTTGACCTTGAACTGTTTTCCCGTGCTTCGGCGATCATCAGTTATTTGTCTGGAGCGAACAGGCGGGTCGGACTGCACCGTTTTACCATGGAAGCACCATATCGGGGTGACCTGCTCACCCATAAAGTTGCCTACAACCCTTATCTCCATACCGCCGCGAATTACCTTTTGTTGGTTGATTGTCTAGCGCGGCCGGCAAGTGATCAGCCGATCAATAAGCTTCCAGAGCCGATGCTGCCGACGCAGCACCATCAATTCAATCCCACCGCTGTCGATGTTAGCGAAGCCAATGCGTTGTTGCTGCAGCGCACGGCGGGTCAGGTGCCGCGCGGACCTCGTTTCATTCTCAACCCAAACGCTAGCGATTTATTGCCTCTACGCAAATGGCCGACGCCGCGTTTCATCGAGTTGGCGCGGCAGCTACTCGCCGCCTATCCTGATGGACTGCTGATCCTAAGCGGCAACGACCGCGAGCGCAAAGAGACCGAACTGATGTGCGCCGCGATCCAGTCGCCTCGGCTGATCACCGTGGCGGGATCAACCTCGCTAAGGCAGCTCTTAACGCTGTTTACGCTTAGCGACGTTTTGGTGACCAACGATAGTGGGCCTGGACATTTTGCCTCGATGACTCAAATCGCAAATATCGTCTTGTTTGGTCCGGAAACGCCAAGGCTCTATGGACCCATCAGCGGCAATGCACGGCCGATGAGCGCGCAGCTAGCGTGCAGTCCTTGCGTCAACGCTCTCAATCACCGGCTATCACCATGCACCAACAACCGGTGCATGCAAGAAATCTCGGTGGCTACCGTGTTAGCTGAGATCAGACTGAGCTTAGAAGGTCAAATACCTAGACTGGCTAAGCCCGCCTGAGGGCGCCATTAGCTATCAGCCTCGGACTCTCTGTGTTTTCCAATTTAAAAAACAAGGTGCCCGCCGGGCAGAGCGCCGGCGGGCGAGAGATCATGGCTGCAGTATTTAGGGCCTCCATCTTGATGGTGGTCGATGCTATGAAGCATCAGCAGCCACCCATAGTTTGTAGCTGCTTGCGCTGATGTCAAGGACGACACGGTGTTATTTTTATCTCGAGATGCGGTGCTAAAAAACGCGGCCACGGTCACGGAGCGGCAAAAACTTGACAGCCGCTATGAAGGGAATAGCATGAATACAGACGCGTGGGGCGTTGTTTATATCTTAGGAGATTCTTATGTTACAACAGGCAAAACCTGTCACTCGGGTGCTACTGGTCGATGCAGATGAGGTGTTCGCAGCGGCGTTTATACGTGCGGCGAGCATCATGGGCGTCGAGGTCGAGTGGTATGATGACCTCGCTGAGGTCGGTGTTCCAGATCAACCGGCGAGCTTTCATGCGATGGTCGCTAGTATGTCGACGGATCCGGTGACCGGTTTTGATATTGCCGAGTATGCCGATACTTACTTGCCGGATCTGCCGCTCATTTTAATCGCCGAAGGGGAAGATGAGGAGGCGCATGCTAGTCGCTGGCCTGAATCGGTTCAGGCGATTATCCCACGCTCCAGAGGGGCTCAGGCGATTCTTAAGTCAGCGATCAATTTGGCTGTCGTGGCGGAAATCGAGATCCCAGGTGCAACACCGACCCAGCGCTCCGCTGGGCGATCGACTCGGGTTCAACATTCCTAATCGGCTCCCAGCTTGTGCCTTAGTGCGGTGATAAGGGCTCAGCGACTTGTGCTCGTAGGCTTTGGCGCAGACCTAGAGCGAAGAGCACCTCCACCAGCAAGAATAGCGGGGCATTAAACACCTGGAGGAGGTTGTCTACCAATGCAGGGCGGCGACCTTCAAAGGCGTGGCCGATGAGTTGGATGATCCAGCCACCAACAAAGGTGGCGCCGCAGGCCGCCACCGAGGTGCGAAATGGCAGAGTCGACGTCTGCTCGGCGGCATAGAGCAGGGCCAAGCTAAACGGCAGTTGCCCGAGGGCAAGGCCAAGGTCCAACTTGGCATAGTACATCGTGACTCCGAGCAAAAACAGGGTCGCCGCGGTCAATGGAAACGGCAGCAGCTCTGGTGCGACGAAGCGAAACCAGCCAAGGGCCACAAGCAATGCGTAGATAATCAGGGGCACGCCAATAAAATGGGTGAGTTTGTTACGCCCATCGCGGTGATAGGCCGAATAGTCCCGAATCTGATCGACAATCGTTCGCATGGTTCGTACCCCCTGTGGCGCTTTTAACCGGCTTAGCACTTTGGCACAAGCCTCTCTTAAAGCTTAGGATCTTGGTAACTCTCAGGCATTTGCCAGGTCTGTCCAGTGCCGTAGAGCTCGCTCAGACCTGCTGCGAAGGCTGCGGCCCTAGCTGGAAGGCCGCGACTCAGGTAGGTATGGACCTGTGCAAGCACCGAGTCTTGAAAAAGGTACCAGTCGGCAGACACGACGCTGCCGCCGGTGCCAAGGTTGTCGGCGCTAAAATGAAAGGTGATCCCGGCGGCGACGGAAAAGATCCATTCAAGCGCCTGAGGTTTGACCTCGACGGCGCTAAACTCCCGTTGTTCCGCCTCACTGCGGCCATCGGGGCGGTACCAATAGCCGTAGTCAACCAACTGCCGACGCTCGGGGCCGGCCACGCACCAGTGCGCTACCTCATGAAGAGCGCTGGCAAAAAAGCCGTGGGCAAAGAAGATCTGGTGGCTGCCACCTTGGTGGCTGCGCGGCAGGTATTCTGGATCCGACGGACCAAAGCAAAGGCGCGTAGCATACCTTGCGAAGAACAGGCGATCGAACAGATCGATGACCTCTTGAGGCTGCCGTGCGGCCAACTTTTGGCTTTGGAGCATCCTCATATCTATCGATTATACTTCATGAAATTAAATTCTCGGGGGATTAAATCAGGGCTTGGTCCGTCGTGTCGCTAAAGAATTCCAACCGTCTGCCGACAATAGCTGAGATGTTTGCGTTGCGCCTAGCATCAAATTTGATCGACCTCCTCATTAAAAATGAGTTCCTACAGGAGGCGGATGAGATCGTTGCCGATCTGGACTTATTTTTTCTGGACTTCGAGCGCTCACCAAACGACCTGTCAAACATCGACAGAATATTCCGTTTGATGCACACCCTCAAAGGCTCAGGAATGGCGGCGGGATTCACCCAGCTCGGTGAGTTTGCGCTTGGAGCCTATGACTTCATAGACAAGCCGTTTACCCACGAGCGCCTTACGCAGTCAGCGTCTAACGCCCTGCGCTTGAAGGTCATGCGCGATGGAGTCGATGAACTATCGCGTCTAAATTTTCGCGCCTATTTACTCAACTCCAAGCTTGTTGACCATCTTCCGTCGAACGACCAGGTCGACCAGAAAATCCTAGCTGAGATCACGTCATGCCTTGATAGGATCAGTAGCTTGACTCGCCATATTTTAGGCGATCCAGACACGGTCTTCGACGCCTCAAGGGATCCGCAAAGTTAGTCCGGCTCACGGCATTAGTTGGTATCTCAGGTGCGGATAAAGTAAGCACAAGATATAAGTTGACCAGCGTCAGTCGAGTCCGACAGGCAGTAAAATTTGCATGGGTCTCCTTGCGATGCGCGACCAAAGCGCCAGGTAGATCCGGCGCCGGTCGGTTGTAGTGACCGCGCGGGCGCGGATGGCGATGGCCATCGCTAGTCCAAAGCTGACTCCAACATTCAGTAAACCTATCGCCCCGATACAGGACACAGCCTGCCAGAAAGCATGTTGGCGCCAGACGTCCTGGCCGATCGTGGCGGCGGCAAAGGCGATGGTTCCCGCGGAGAGCGTGACATGCCGAACATCGAGAGCAATACCAGCAAAGGCGAGGGCCTTCGGTGTAAGTCCCAGCAGAAAGCCTAGCGACACATTGCCGCCGATGGTCGATGCCCATGCTGCAGAAAAGTCGGCCAGTTTTCCCACCAGACGCGGTCCAAATAAAAAGCGCAACCGGCGGTTACCGCGGATGGCCCGCGGGATATTATTTAACGCGACCCAGTTGTCAGTCCATCCGGCGATGAGCGACGATAGCCATAGTAGGACACCGGTAAAAGCCGCGAACAACGGCGACCAGCCGAAGATGGAGTGGTCTTTTAGTACCTGCATCGCCTCTTCATTGGTTAAAGTCGCGTGCCCAGTCGCGTAGGCGAACGCGACATGCAAAGCCACCGCCGCTGGGATTACTCCGATGATGTTGCCAAAAATTGCTGCGACCTGCGACCTGATCAAATGCACGACTTCGCGGATCAGTTTTGCCAGTTCGCGGTCATCTTTGAGGTTGGTCATATGCGCGGCAATGACTGGTGCCGTCATCGCTGGTTGTTTGGTCGCAAGAGTGCAGCCAAGCGACTGGATAGCCAAAAAGCTCACCGAATAATTGATCGATGCCAATAGACCTTTAAGCAGGTAGCTCAGTGCGATCTCGGAGACGAATAACTTAATGATCACCGTCGCGCCTGTGACCAAACCACCCCCGGCGGCTCGCCGGATCATCAAGCCATACTCGCTGCGATTGCGCGTAATGTAGTGGTGTCCTGTATCCGCGTTGCGCTCAGTGATGCGCCGCGACAGAACCAGTGCATTGTCATTCCACAGGGCGCGCAAACTCCTATGCCGGAAGGTGTCCATGACCAGACTGCTAAGAAAGGGCATGAGCGTCTCAAAGCGAGTGCCGCCGTCTTGCAAAATGATGGCTAGGGTATCCATGCGGGTCAGAATCGCTTCAATTCTGGTCATCGTATAGACTAGGTTTAGGCTAACGCCTTCTTGTTGGATCGTCCCCCGCGATGCAACGATTTCGCTGCGGCAGGCCTCGATATGAGCGAGATAGAGTGGCAGGTCGGGAATTTTTTCCCCGCCAAAGCGGCGCATGGTTAGGCAGCCGACAAATTCTTCGGTGGCCTCCTCTAGAGGTATAAACTTAGAGGTGTGGGGATCGCTCCTGCGTCGCCGTAAAAGTGGCGACAAGCCGAGGCTTTGGGCTTCACAGCTAAGCAAGAACAGCGCCTCAGCCATGTCGCGAATCATGCTGTTCCAGGGCAGTTCGTCGGGGTCGATTTCAAAGTAAAGCAGGTCGCCTAAGGCGCGAAACATCTCCAGATCCAGCTGAGCGAGCCAGGCAGCATCAGCAGCGTGTGGAAATAGCACCTCAAAGGCCTCGCCCAAATCCTTGCCGTCGGTATGTGCGGGTATCAGCTTCTGAGTGAAGCGCGAGGCCGCTTCTGTCCACAGGCCGTGGCCGCCCGGCAATCCAGTCGAGCGAAACACTTCGAGAGCATCGATATCACGCAGGATCGAGCGCAGGGTTTTGGCTATTTGATGTTTGTAGGTGGGGTTGCGATCTAAGGTCTGTAGTAGGTGTCTCAGGCGCACCATCTGGGCGTGGCCTGAGGCAAAATCAAGGCGCGAGGCGTCGCCGGATTTTGGCCTGGTCCGCATCCATTCGAGCAACTCGACCAGCCACTCCAAGCGCGCGGCCAGTGGGCGTGAGGGGTCAGCGCTCGAAATCAAATAGTCGAACCCATAGCGACCGGATTTTGCTCGCACCAAGCGATCGTAAATGGTGTTCAATCCAGACATGCAGCCTCCAAGTACAGTCGTCGAGCGTACAAGCCATAGCCCGGTGTGTTAACACACTCGGATTGAACAGCTTGAATGTGCTTGCCATGGACGCCGTGGGCGCAGCGAACCGTTGATTTACATCGTAATGATTGGAGGTTGGTGAATGAGGCGAGAGTTTGCCGCAGGGCGGTTGTGCCAGATGCTAGCCGGGAGGCTAGCATCTGGCGGTCACGCTATTAGTTCGTCTCTTTGAAATGTTTCTCAACTGCAGCCTTACAGGTCGGTCCAAACTTATCTTTGTTTTTCTTGACGCAGTCGCTGAGCTTGGTTGGGTCTTTTTCGTCGGTTTTGCAGTATTTGTCGATCTCCGCCTTACAGCTGGCAAAATAGGGCGTGCCCTTTTCCTTGAGCTTTTTCGCTTCGTTGCTGACATTCTTTTCGGCTTTGTCCAGCCAGCTCTCCTTAGCTTCGCCGCTTTCAGGCTTTTTCTCGTCCTTAGCGCCTTCGGTCGTCGTACATCCTTGCAGGTGGAACGTGGCAGCTGCTGCCACTATGATGAACATTCTCCGCATGGGCGCTCTCCTTACATAATTAAATGGACTTCATGGCGGTATTGCTCCGCTAATATTAGCAATATTAGCGCGTTCGTACAAAATAATCGGCATTAAATCAATGCCGTGCTTTAGTGATTCACCGGCCGCCGTGGTCCATGCAGAGGATGCGCCTCCTTGATCGGTTGTACCTGCTGCATGGCCCGTGCGTAGTCTCGGATGATCGCTATGGTGCCGACATCCTCGTTATACACGGAGTACCAGCCCTGCGGCTCATGCGGGGGATCGCCGATCCAAGCGTCGCCGGGTTGCCAAGTACCACCCACGTGCACGGGGCGCCCTTCGCCAGCCCATGCCCAGAAATTAACCCCGTTTAAGGCGCTGCCGGCGCTGGTCGATGCGTAAACGGTCGAAAAGATATCGCGGTAGTAGGCGTCGCGCTGGTGCGTCGTAGCCGCCGGCTGGAAGCTGCCTTGGTCGCGTGCAATGCCAAACTCTTCGAGTACGGCAGGCTTATGCAGGCGCTCGGCGATAGCCACATGCGCAGTGATGTAATCGTGGGCTAGGCTAAGCGAGGGACTATAGGTGTCGGTTCGCTGCGGGTCATACCAGCCCCAGTTTTGGATCCAGATATGAAAGGTCAGGTAGTCGATGTTCGGCAGAGCATGGATCACCTCCGGCAGGGTGTTGGCATAGTCTGACGGCGTGCTGCCTTCACTGCCAGTCGAAATGAGATGGTTGTGATCGAGGCTCCTAATGCGGTTTGAACTATCCTTGACCCATTGGACGAACTCCAGGGGGTGATCCATGCCGCGAGGTTCGTTCGCTAGCTGCCAAGCCATAATCGTCGGATCATCACGATAGGCCTGGCCAGTCAGACTATTGACCCGTCCCACGACCTTGTCGACGAAGGCGTCGTAGTAGGCCTTTGCCTTGCTGTTCACGTAGAAGCGCGCGGAATACTTTTCAAAACGGTCCCAGTCACCGTGATCGGGATAGGGAATCGCACTGCCTCCCTCGGCCCAAGAGACATATTGTGGGAAGCCTCCCGACCATTGCCAAAAATCACTTAAGCAGAGCACTCCGCGCATGCCGCGTTGGCGCATTTCCACGAGCAAAAGGTCGAGACCGCGGAATATTTGCTCGTCATAGATGCCGGGCGCGGACTGCAGCGCCGGACGCATCCGATACGGCGCCGTGTTGGGTCCCTCGCTACTTGCCATGATGCGTAGATTGGTGACGCCAAGGGTCTGTAGGTGGTCGAGCTCGCGGCGCAGTCGAGCCTGGTCGCCACCGGCGCCGGCGCTGGCCAGATTCATGCCGTACCAAAAATTGGTACCGACGTAGTGATATGGTTTGCCCGCCAACAGGAACTGGCTGCCTTCGACACGCACGAATGCATCGCGTGAATCATCGCCTAAAGCTGCTAGACAACGGCTGGCGGTGGTAGACGTGATCATTGTGATCAACGCCGACGCGGCCCAAAGTACCAATCGCATTTCTGCCTCCTTTGTTCGCATGCAGCCAGACAGGTATGCGCATCGATACCGCCGACGGGGGTAAGGAGACGCAAGGCCTAAACACATGTGATTTTGAGTCTGGTCGAGCGTATCAAGGCGGGACTGATGCGTCACGGGATTATAAAGATCGACTTCACTATTCTGATTTTGAATACATAGCGGATCTGGCCCAAGAAGCGCATGTTGACTGACCGGCCAACCTTCGTGAGTGATATTAATAACTTGTCGTTTTATCAAAGAAAATTTTTATATAAGTCATATTGACATGATGACAAAATTCTGAATTTTCGTTATTAAGAACGCGTACTCAGGTGCTTTTTAAAACTCTCATGGAGAGACCTCATGCGCGCTTACAAACCCTCAACGGTCCGTTCCCCTAGCTCCTGCAGACGGATGGTCAACGTCGGCGCGACTCTCACCCTTGCCCTTTGCTTTGCTTTCGTGGCAACCCAGGGGCAGGCTGAGGATGCGCCAGCAAGTCAGATTCCAGCCGCCACGCCAAGTCCTGATGCAGTGCAAAATGCACGCATGGCCACCCTCGAGGGATCGAAGTCGCCCTGGAGCGGTCAGTTCCAGCTGTCCTACAGTGGCTCCTCGCTCAATCATCCGTTTTCGGATAAGGCGCCAAACCCAGGGCACGAAATTCCTGAACCCTTAGTCACCCTGTCAGGACTGTTCTCTGCGCGTTACCGCATCGATCCAAAGACGACCTTTGGCATCGGTACCGGAGTGATCACCGAGACGCCGTTTCAAGGTCCAAAGCACACCTCTCTTTCTGATCCGCAGATCGACTTGGCGCGTTCCTTTAGTCTTGGTCCGATTCACAATCGCGTCGACGTCACGCTGGTGCAGTACACGAACCACCAGTCGTATCAGGATGGCTACCGCCAGCAGCTAGATATCTCCAGCGAGTCGTTCTATGAGTTCGACTCTGGCGTCACATTGGGACTAGCGTTTGCAGTCGACGGCAATACCTTTGCCAGTTCGGGTGACTACGACAAGAGCAAGCAGACTGAATACGCCTTTGCCGTCAATCCCTATTTTGAGTACGCACTGAATAAGACCTTTAACTTGCGCTCGGTGATTGGCATCGTCGATTACCACAATCGCGATATCCCGGACCCAGCGAGATATACGCATCCAGCCGTCTACCAGACCTTCGGGCTCGGTATTTCAGCGACCAAATCGGTGTTCCTCTATGCCTTCGTCAAAGGTCGGCCATACAGTGACAAACCGATGACGACGCAAAATACGACAGCTGGCTTTAGCACCATCATCAATCTCTTTTAGTCCGCCTGTTTTCATCCGCTGCGCCCAGGGTGTTTATGCCCTGGGCCTACCTGTCGCCCGTGTCTAACTCCGCCGAAAGATGAGAGTTGCGACGACCCCCGAGCATAAAGTAAGACTATCGCACCGTTCATTCGCCTTTTTTTCCTCTAGGGGAGGGCTCGCTTATGCTTCTTCGGCTTAAAGCGTCCATGTTATCCGCGCTGCGCATCGTAAGCTTGATGTTGCCTTGGTCAGGCACGATGGCTCAGGCTCAAGATTTTGACAGAAACGACCTAGACTCATGGCTTAGCAGCGAGCAGACCTTGGCGGCCGCCAAGATCAGCGCAAATCTGCTCGGAAATGGCGCTGTCCTGGCATCGCCGTCGCGCTCAGGAC
>Ga0315291_10000767_pt1 | contig 42544 bp, 36 predicted proteins | sample YL17G12_20_MG_FD_203070 | JGI IMG/M metagenome (GOLD analysis project Ga0315291, IMG submission 203070) | Sediment microbial communities from Yellowstone Lake, YNP, Wyoming, USA - YL17G12_20 | ecosystem: Environmental > Aquatic > Freshwater > Lake > Sediment | place: USA: Wyoming | collected...
CCTAACCCCTCCTTACAAAGGAGGGGGACCAAGGAGGAACCATGAAGCGTGTTGCAATAATCGGGGCGGGATCGACGAAATATGACGCAAAGACGCCCGATCAATCATATCGCGAGATGATCTTTGAAGCGGCGACAAAGGCGTACAAGGACGCGGGCGTCTCCCACAATGACATCCAGAGTTTTGTGACATGTGCGGAGGATTTCATCGAGGGATATTCGATCGCCGACGAATACACTCCTGATCAACTGGGCGCGGTGCTGAAACCGATGCAGACTGTTCCGGGCGATTACATTCAAGGGCTCGCGACAGCATATATGATGATACAGGCGGGCCTTTTTAAAATCGTCGCGGTCGAGGCGCACTCAAAATTTTCAAACATAAAGACGCCGAATGAAGTTGCGGCGTTCGCTCTTGATCCCGTCTACAATCGTCCCCTGAACTTCAACCCCCATTTTGTCGCCGGCCTTGAGATGAACCGGTATCTGCATGATTCCGGGAACACGGCGACACATTGCGCTGCGGTGGTTGTAAAAAACAAAAAGAACGCGCTCAAAAATCCGCTCGCCGCCTATGCGGAGGAGTTGAATATAAATGATGTCGAAAAATCGGAAGAGGTTTCATGGCCCTTGAGGCAACACGATGTGAGCAAGAAGGCCGATGGTTGCATCGTCATGGTTTTGGCGAGCGAAGATGCAGCAAAGTCGCTCTCAAAAAAACCGGTTTGGATAAAAGGCATCAGCTGGTTATCGGATACGCCGGGCCTCGAAACGCGTGAGTGGGGCAGGGCGGTCTACGCGGAGCTTGCATCAAAGAAGGCGTATCAGATGGCGGACATCAAAAATCCCGCAAAGGATATCGATGTGATCGAAGTGGACGACGAGTATTCGTACAAAGAGCTGCAGCATCTCGAAGCGCTGGGGCTTTGCGAAAAGGGCACCGCAGGAAAATTGATAATGGATGGAAAGATGGGTTCCAATATCTCCGGCGGAAGTTTGGGGCTGGGGCACTTGCTTGAGGCGTCCGGCGCCGCAAGGACATACGAAGTTCTTTTGCAGCTTCGCGGTGAAGCAGGTGATCGGCAGCTCAAGAAGGCGAACGTCGGGCTGGCGCAGAGCTGGCGCGGCGTTCCGACCACGACAGGGGCGGTGATTATACTTGGGAATACATAAATTAATTCCTCCCCTTTGTAAGGGGAGGTTAGGTGGGGTAGATCTACCTCCCCTGGCCCCTCCTTACAAAGGAGGGGTAGTACAGGAGGTCCAATGCGACGTGTAGCGATAGTAGGAGCGGGGATCACAAAATTTGTCAGGCGCGCACAGGAGACCGGCAAAGAGCTATCCTATGAAGCGTCCAAAATGGCGCTCGATTCGTGCGGGCTGACTCTCAAAGACATCGACATGGTGACGCTTGGCACCGCGCCGGATGCGTTCGACGGCGTTCACATGAAAGGCGAGTGGCTCTCCGACGGCGCCGGCGCGTGGCGGAAACCGTATATGCGGAACTTCGTGGGCGGCGGGACCGGCGTCTTCGCGCCTATCCACGGATTCTTCCATGTCGCATCGGGCATGGCCGACTCGTGTCTTGTCGTCTGCGAAGAGAAGATGAGCTCATGCCATCCGCACCCGCAGGGCGCGTTCAAGACAATTTTTGATCACACGCTTGAGCAGCCGCTCAACCCGACACTCATCTGGATATTCGCGCTTGAGATGAACCGCTACATGAGCCGATACGGACTCACGAAAAAAGATATCGCGCCCGTTTCGGTGAAAAACAAGCGCAACGCGCTGGATCATCCTGCAGCGCAGATTGCCGAAAACATAACAGTGGAGGATGTGTTAAATTCCGAAACCCTCGCGTGGCCCGTCAACCGTCTTGACATCAGTCCTGCGTCCGACGGCGCCGCCGCGGTTGTCATCATGAGCGAAGAGAAGGCGAAAAAAATCACGGACAGGCCGGTGTGGATCGCAGGTGTTGGCTGGAACATCGACACCGCATACTGGGCGACGAAGGATCTTTATTATCCGAGATATGTGGAGAAGGCGGCGCGCCAGGCATACGAGATGGCCGGCATCAAAGAGCCGCACAAAGAAATTCAGGTCGCGGAGCCTTATGATCCGTTCAGTTACAAAGAGCTGCACCACATGGAAGGCTTGCTCCTCTGCAAAAAAGGCGAGGCGGCAAAACTTCTGGCCGACGGCGTTACGCAGCGGACGGGCAATTTGCCGACATGTCCGTCGGGCGGTGCGCTGGGAGTGGGAAACCCGATCGCGGCAACGGGCCTTATGAAGATCATCGAGATATTCCTGCAACTTCGCGGAGAAGCGGGCAAGCGCCAGATCCCCGGAAATCCGAAGGTTGGGCTGGCGCAGGCATGGGGCGATTTGATGCAGGTGGGGACGGTGGTTGTTATGAAATCATGATTGGAAACAATTCCCCTCCTTTGTAAGGAGGGGTTAGGGGAGGTAGATCTACCCCACCTTACCTCCCCTTACAAAGGGGAGGTTTTATGTTTTTAGAAAAATTCGAACTCAAAGGAAAAGGTCTAAAATCATCCGACATTAAAGACGGCAGCGTGCTGACCCTGCCCTGGAATCCAAAGCTGCAATATGCGTGGGACACCGGCCATGCGGTGGGGAGCTATCTCGACGGCCTCAAAGAAGGCAAGCTCATCGGAAAAAAGTGCACGGGCTGCAACCGCATCATGATTCCGCCGCGCATGTTTTGCGAACTTTGTTTCAAAGATACGGCTGACTGGGTCGAGCTCAAAGATACGGGGACCGTCAACACGTTCTCGCTTTGCTATGTGAACTGGGACGCGTCGCGCCTGCCGCAGGGGGCGAAACCGCATCTGCCGGCTGTTGTCGAGATAGACGGCGCTTCGGAGGGGATGGGGATCCTTCATGTGCTGGGCGAAGTGGATCCGAAAGAAGTGAAAATCGGGATGAAGGTGAAAGCAGTGTGGAAACCTGCGAACGAGAGAACCGGTGCTATAACTGATATAAAATATTTCAAGCCATTTAAAGGTTAAGGTTCAGGTCAAGGTCGAGGAGAAATTCTTGACCTCGACCTTAGCCTCGACCTTCATATTCGGAGGTCCTATGAGAGAAGAAGTTAAGATTAAAAAATGGGAAGGTGAGATCCCCGTTCATTATCTTTACACCTATGGTCTCGCCGGCGAAAAATTCTTCCGCGAAATAAAAGACCACGGCAAATTTGTCGCGACGAAGTGCAGTAAGTGCAACGTGACCTACGTGCCCCCGCGCATCTACTGCGAGTGCTGCTTCGCGGAGCTGAAGGACTACATTGATGTCGGGACAAAGGGGACAGTTGAAACTTATACAATCTGCCACGAATCTTTGGAGGGGGGGAGGCTTTCGAAGCCCGAAGTGATAGCCTGCGTCAAAATCGACAACACCGACGGCGGCGTTGTCCATAGGCTATTGGGGATCGAAACCTCGAAGATCAAAATCGGCATGAAGGTAGACGCCGTTTTTGCAGATCCGTCCAAAAGGACCGGAAATATCAACGATATCCTTGGATTCCGGGCGGTGTGACACCACATCCCCCGCCCACACCGGCTACGGATATAACCGTATAAGAAACGGTATGCGAACCACGCCTCATTGTTCGAGACGCTGCGAAGGGGCTTGGTGCGGGGGTGTTTTTGAGCGGCGTTGAATTGCGCCGACAACTAAGCCATATAATGCGCGGTGCAAGAGCGCAGGCGATTTTACGGCGTATGAGTAAAATCGCCGTAGCGAAAAAGCACCCCCGCACCAAGCCCCTTCGCAGCATGTTGAATAGAGCCGCGAGGTTCGCATATATTTCGCTAGCAACTTTTTTGGAGACCTGCCGATAATTAAATGGGGGAACGTGTGGGGAGTGTAAAAAAATGGCACTAGATCCTTTACGCGGCTATATGGCATCGCAGTCGTCTATTGACGACTTTTGCGATTTTGCACTGCAGGATACCTGCATCGGCGATGAAGACTACTTTCAACTTTATCCCGAATGCGCCGGTAATTTCATGAGCGGCAAGGAAGGGACGCCGCCCGCCGTCAGATATGCGGCGAAGCAATCACAAGCCGACGGAGAATCGGAAGGAACGAATTCACAGTATCTGCAATGGCTAAGACAGGGCGCGGGACAGACAGAGCAGCAACAGCAACCCGCAGAACCGGAAGGAACAACCCCGCAGTATTTACAATGGCTAAGACAGGGCGCGGGTGAGACAGAGCAGCAACCTCAACCTCAACCTCAACCTCAACCTCAACCGCAGGGATCACCGTATTTGCAATGGCTAAGGCAGGGGTCAGGCCAGACCGGACAGCCGACACCGCCTCCGGCGCAGCAGGGGGCATTGACGCCGGTCGACAATTTACCGCTGACTGCCGATCAGCAAAGCGATTTGGGAGAATTGATAAGCACGATTGAAGCCCTTGAAGCGCAAGACACCCCGGAAAATCTGCGCACAGTAAACGACCGCGGGGAAATATCGAACCGTTTTGAAGCGGTAGATGATTTTTTGCACGATGCTAAGAGATATTTTACGCAGTTGAGAGACGACCGGGAAAACGATCCAGCAGTCGTGGCGTGGAAAGAGAGTTTGATGGGGCGCGGGGAGACGTCGCGCGCAGCATTGACCGCCCGCCTCTTCGACCTTTTCAGCCGGGAGATCGAACAAATACCCGGGAGCCCGGGCGCGGTTTTGGCGCTCACCGAGCAGCGGGTCGAAGAATACATGGCGAAGTGCGCGGAATTGCAGACGCAGATCGATGCGACAAGGGACCGTGATAATGATGCGATGAGCCTGCTAAATGATGCCAGGAGATTCTATCTCAAGACATTGATTCTGTTTCGGAAGGTGAGATTTCTTGCGGTCACGGCGCAGCGTGCGGTGGACGTTGCAATAGAAAGCTGCGGCAGATCGAGACCTGCGCGCGCGGCGCGCGAGGCGATTGATGAAGCGGCGAGCCTTTATGGAAGGATCACGGATGATTCCATACGTGAGCGCTATTCGGAGCCGCTGCGTGAAGTCGGCTTGAGCCTGCCCGCCATTCCGGCGGATATTGTAGTGCCCGCGGCCGATGCGGTGACTGTGGGATGTGCAGTTACACCTCCGCCCGCACCGCTGGTGCCGCCGCCTCCGCCGCCAGAAACACCGGCCCCAACGTCAACTATCGCGCCAAACGGTCTGCATATACCGCCGGGGTTTGAAACGCCTGCACCGTCTGAAACGACCGCGGCTCCGTCAATATCCGCACATGCGATGAGACAATTTCAAAGCAGATATGATGACATTGAAACGCGGAATTCGGAAGAGAGGGTGAACGAAAGGCAGATGAGCCGTGAAACGGCCATGAACAATCTGAAAAAAGTGGACGAATTCCTCGGATCGGTAAACGAAACTCTTAGGATAAATCAATATTATGACGATGAACCGGTTAAAAAATTGAAAGAGTTAAAGGCTAAAGCCGTTGAGATTCGGGATCGCCTGGTTCGGCGCATATATGATACTTTTAATGCGGACGTTGAAAGCGTCCCTCACGGCGACACCCTGCCGGTGGTGCAGGGCACACATCAGGAAGTTCAAAACCTTGAAAGATCCCTCACTTCATACCTTGAAAAACTTTCCGCTTGGGAGGCCGAGATCAATGCAGACAGCTCGCCATTATCAGATTTGCAAAAGGGCAACTTGAGTCGAAGTATAGCGGAATACAGAAGACAAATAGAGGGAGTGAGAGGGTCGGTTGAGGCTCAATTGGATTATGCAAGAAATCTGGAGCAAATGACAAATCTGATGGACGCTGCCAGTGCTCTGGTGAATGAATACAGGCCGCTCGCTTCACGTGCACAGGAGGCGGTTATGGCGGTTCCCTCCGATTCGCAGTGCACGGCGGCGGGCCGAAGCGCCTATCAAAGGGCCGTCAATGCAACCTCAATTCCGATTTCGAATGCCGAGCGCGCGCGGCAAAGGGCATGGGACGCCATCACAGCTGCGCAAAATGCCTATGATTCACTACCGCGACAGGTTCAGCAACGTTCTGCTGATGAAGGATACAGAAGAATGGAAATGCCCTCTGATGTTCAGACTGCCTCATTTGGGGCGGTACCTGCGGGCCCCGACAGCCCGACGGTAGCGGCTCCTGTGCCAAATTCGCCAAGGGAAATGATCTACAGCAGGGAATGTCCTCCTTTTATTCCGGATGGCGACCGGACATCCGTCAGCAGGTTGGAAAATGTGATCCAATCAATATTCATTCAACACTCGCAGTTTTTGTCTCAGTTGAACGCAGTGGGCATGATGCTTAATGCCGAACTATCCATAAAAGTAAACGATGATGGTTATATTACGGAAATTCGCGTCATTGATTTGCATGCGGATGATCCTGAAGACACAATTCCGCAGAGGACTTATTGGAACGCATATCAAAGCGTTCTCGACAAGATCTGGACGAAAATCAGATTGCGCGGAGGGCGGCAGGAGTTGCGTTTAAATTTTATGATAATGGGCGCCAGTGTGACTGTGACTCTGGAATCTGAATAATTTTAGTTGCCAAAGGGTCAGGGAAAAAATGGGATTTGGGATAATCGAAAAAATCGGTTTCTTTTTCGACACTGCGAAGCAGGCGGCCGAAGATGACCAGCCGGAAGGGGCCAACCCGCAGTATTTGCAATGGCTAAGGCAGGGTGCCGGACAGGCTTCGGTGCCGGCGGAACCGTCACAGCCTGAACCCGAAGGGCCCGATCCGCAATATCTGCAATGGCTAAGGCAGGGCGCCGGCGCTGAAAGCGATTCGTCACAGAGAATCGAGGATCTGCGTGAAAAGATTGTCCGCCACCAGACATTTTATGACGGAATTCCCGCATTTGAAACGCAACGGCTCTCTGAAGGCCGGCGCTCTGAATTACACAATGGTATTCGCGACCACATAATCGTGCTGATAGGGCTTATAAGGCAGATCGGTGAGGATCCGGAAGTCGCGGTCGTCAGGCAAGAGGCGGAGGATCTGAAAGTAAAGTTGCAGGAAAGGCTGGTCGATCTCTACCGGTATATGTTGGGATTTAATAGCAACATAGAGGACTTGGCCGGATGGATCGAAGATATTGATCGGCTTCCATTCGCCCAACTGCCGCTTACAGATGAGCAGAGGGCGGAGATTAAAGATAATATGGAGCTGCGCATAGCCGAAATCCGGGCGGCCGAAGCCGCAGAAGGCAGGGCCGCCGCCGGCGAAGAGGCTTCCGAAGGCGATCTGCCACCGTGGAGCGAACACGGCGTTGTTGTCTTTATAGAGAGGGATCCGGAGGCCGAAAGTCAGGCTGTTTCGTCTCTCGAGGGCTGGTGGCGCGACATCAGCGCCTACAACCAGCAGATAATGGAGTCTTATCCTCCGCTCCGTGCCGTTTGCGGGGAGCGCAGCGAAAGGCGCGAGGCACAGCAGGCGATAGACCAGTTGAAGGGCAGCGCCGGTACCGCCGTGGAAGCCTCGCGGGACGTTGTGGAACGGCTCACGCCGGAAATTTTGCGTGAGAGGGGGCTGGTTTTGCCGTCCGATCAGAATATTATTGAACTTCCGGACGGGGCAAGGATTTGCGATGACGCATCGGAGGAGGAAGGCGCCGTAACATTCGTGTATCTGGACGAGCTCGATGATGCACAGCCGCCCCGGGACATGGATGAATTCACAGGATCCATCATGAATGTTGTGGCCGAGAATTATGCAAGATTTATCGGATACATGAGGGCGATCGGCTCCCGGTATCCGCGGTCTTTTGAAATTGAGTTGCAACTTTATATGACCGAGGACGGGCGCATCAGGACAATAGCTGCAACTTATGACGACCAAGGCTGGGAATACGAACTGCCTCCACCGGATCCTTTAGATCCGCCCCTGACCCCGCCGCAGGATCCCGTGCAGCTTCGCACGCAGCGCATCACCGAAGGCATAAGCAGGGGGATCGCCGCCCCCGCCGATGTGCAGTACTATCGCATAAAAATGGAGATATCAGTCCTTGATGACAACAGAATCAACGTGAACATGTTGCCATTCTGACCCCTATGTCCCAAATAGATTATAATGATGCGGTTATAAGAGCTTTGGTGGAGCTGACCTGCGGGCCCCTGTTTGTGCGCGAAAATGTGCCGGCGGTGGCAGGCGTCCGCGACGCCATAGACCAATGCGAAGATATGGCCGTAGCGCTGGGCGGCGCGCTGGGCCACTATTGTGGCTGCTCGTGCGGGAATAGCCTTCATCCGGAAGATCCCGTATGTGAAGCAACAGTCGAGCCCGAAATCAGGGTGACACGCCTCCCCCGAATATTCTCCGAGTTGGGAGAAGAGCTAAGGCAAATCTTGACAAGCACCGATCCTGAAATGGCCGATTTTTCGTTTGTCTATAGGTTCGGCTACTGTCCCCAAGAGGTTCCGGGAGCCTTTGACCAATTGTTGACCGCACACACGGTTTTGGAGCCGGAAGACCCGTATTCCTGCACGCCGGAGATTCAAGTGGACGAAGACCTTTTCAACCGCCCGGCCGGGATGTGGCTGGCTGCCGGCGCGGGAATAGGGGTCCTGTCCGACGATAAAATACCTTTAAGGGCTGAATTGAGCCTTGAAGGTGCCGCTCCGAACGGTTTTTACGGCGGGGCCGGAGGCACGTTTGCAATGCTCCCTCTGGACGATTCTTTTGGGGATATTAACAATGCCTATGGTGCCGGGGCGTTCGGATATGCCGGTTTTCACGCGGTTTTTTCCGAATCTGCGGGATTGAGGTTATACGGCGGTTTTGAGGTGGGGGGGCACTGGGCCGGCGACGCATTCAGCGTATTTCACACGCGGGCCGGTGTAGGGGCAAAGCTTTTGATGTGGTTTTTAGAGGGTCTTTCAGTGACCATGGGTCTGGAATATTGGGGGACCGTGACGGATACACCCATTTCAGCGCACCTGCTCCTTGTAACGTGCGATTTCAATTTCAGACTCATGCAGTATTAAGGTGTCATTCTGAACACTATGTGTCATTCTGAACGAAGTGAAGAATCCCATGAGGAAACTGTATATAACATATCGTTATTAAAAGCTATTTGGTCTAGCATCTCGCTTCTCGCATCTCGCCTCTAAAAAATCACGCAACTTTTTTAAAAGGCCGCCGATAATAGTTATGGAGGGAAAGTCTTGATTAATATAGTCATCAACTGGGGAGTAAGAAACGTTCGGGGGAACAAATTTTAAGGAGGTCCTTATGTTTTCAGCAGGCACGTTAGTTCACAATCAATGCAGTCAGGCACCGCAAGATCAGCAATTCACATGCGACGTTACTATGACGGTTGGAGAATGGGCCGGCCAAAACAATATTGATGTTGCTGCTTTGCCGACTTATTCCGATTTGACTCCTGTCCAGCGGGGCAGCGTTTGCGGTGAAAACAGCTCGATGGTTGAAAATTTCTCGTATACTCCGGCAGAGTGTCAGAACGCTTATACTGCGGTCGTTAATGGCCAACCGGTACTGCCTCACGTTCCGAGCGCCGCGGCAGCAGTTGCGAATCCTCCTGCTCCACCGGCTGCACCCGCAAATCCACCTGCGGCGACTACAACGACAACAACAACTCCAACACAACCTTCAAGCGGAAGCGGCGGCAGCGCCGGCGTCAGCCACGCGTTTTATGCAACATTCAATACATTTTGGCCCAATATTCACCTTGAATCGCCGTCCCTTGATATGCCTTCTATGCCCGGAGACGCATATACGAAGTGGACAGGCGCCTATGGCCTTGGACTTGGATACACAGTGCATTTCCCGTATGGCGCTTTCAGAGTAGGTGGCGAAATGAGGTACGGCCGTTCCGCTCAACTCCACGATGCCGATAATATAAGTTACTATGACGGTACTCTTGGTATGTTTGGTGGCGGCATAGGATTCAGCGTTATCCCGGTTGGAAATGATATTTGTTCGTTGAATATAGATCTTGATTTCAGCGTGGGCGGCATGGGCATGGTTGAAGGCGAAGCCAATGCGGAAAGGGGAGGACGCGGTTCACATTGGATGCCTTATATTATGCTGGATGCCGGAATCGGACCGCGCCTGACTCTCGGCGCCGTGGATTTGATTGCGACGCTTGGCGTAGGATTCTTATGGGCGGAAGATACTGACGTGGCGAGCGGGCCGGATAGTGAGACGATAACACTGGGTTACACTACAGAAGCCAGTGGCGTTGCCGGAATGCTAAATATTCGTTTAGAGCTTCCGGGAAGTAAGAAGAAATAATGAGTTTTTAATTCCCCGGGGGGGGGAATTTTTGGGGAGGTCCCAATGAGCTGTATGAGAAACATAACTAAACTGATCGGAGCGATCGTATTTGCGGTCATGATGCTCCTGCCAAACATGGTTTTGGCGGATAATTATGACTACCCTCATACGACCTACACAGATTGCTGGGTGACCAGCCATCTGTGGCAGCCGAACCCGCACACGAGTGATTTGACATTCGTGCGCGCCATGTACCACGCGAACAGAAATGGTGCTGCGGATTTCGGATGTCATGAGACGATCAAACTACGTCCCGATGGCAACACGATCGTGATGAAGACGCCGATCTCCATTGAGCACTCGGGTTCCGGCAGCACCATCGAGGGCAGGCCGTACAATCCTTTTGAAATCATCGGTGAAGGTTGTCCGGAAGGCACAGATTGTCTGGAGCCAAATGAAGACGGATTCAACGGAGATGATCCGACACGTACAGATTATGTGACCTTCCAGGTGGCCGCCGATTTCAGAAACCCGGAAAATAAGACATGCCTTATCAACATAACAGGCAGCCAGGTTCTTCTCAAACGCATCAATATTGTTGGCGTTCCCGATGATCTGGATGCAATTTGCATCAACGGCGCTAACGTTACCATTGATGACGTCCATATCAGTCCCGGTTCCGGCGCCGGCGGCAACAGCAACAGGGGCAAAGACGGATTTGTTTTCGCGCCCGGCAGCTCAAACAGCATCATAAAGGCCACTTCAAGTGTTGACGGCGTAGGCGGCTACGGAATCGTTTTCCAGGATGTTGTAGACTCGCTGACTTCCGCTTACCTGGATCCAATCGAACCGGATCCGACAACTCCCACGGACGCATATGGTCTGGTGCTGCCTCCTGCAGGCGATGCGACGTACAAGAAATTCGGCATCTCAATTGATGACGTGAACCGTTATTTTGAGAATTCACTCTCGACGATAAAAATCGTCACGACAGAGATCAAATTGGATTACGACCCGACGGGTGCAACGGCAACGCCGACTTTTGTCCGCGTAAGAGGTTTTGTCGTCAATAGCGACAAGACAGGTGCAGAGATTTGCCAGGACATGCGCAATGCAAGCGGTGTCTCACGAATCCAGCTCTACGACCGCGGCGGATTCTTCGGTTTCATCGGCACATGGAACGAGACATGGGGCGTTGGAGTCGATAATGATGCACCCAATCAGGGCAGATTCAAGGCCTTCTTAGGAATCAGGTCGGGCATAGATAGCCAGATACTCATGATTCCGGAGCTTGGCGGGAAACTTGGACAGCCCAAGGTCATCCCGCTCACGGGCGATGCGGCTCCCGATTGCGATTGCACGTCGCCTGAAGAGTGCAATTGCGACACTAACGGCGACGGCGTTTGCGATGAGAACGACGACGGCGGTACCGGCCATTACGATCCGGACCGTCCGACGAACGGTTTCACAAGCACGGCAGAGTGTCGTGCTAAGGAAGGCATAGATAGTGGTGTAGGTCGCAGAGGAATTGCCGACGGCTACGACAGCGACGGCGACTTGATATTCGACGACGACGAAGATCTCAATAGAAATTGTATCTGCGATCCTCTGGAAACTTGCTGGAACAATCCGGATTCGGATTTCGACGGCATACTTGACGGAGTCGCAAAGGAAAAGAGCTGTCTCACCCGCGCCATGGTCGTCGCGCCGGATTATCTCGAGCCGGAGCGTTGCGCCGATGATAGTATCTATGACTTCGACCACGACGGAAAACCCAACGGGCGCGATCCCGACAGCGACAACGACGGACGTCAGGATTGGGAAGAGGACCGCAACCTGATTTACATCCAGAACGCTGGCGGAACGCTTCCTACCACAGGTCTGCTCTTCTACGTAGACGACGCGTCCAGGGAACCCATTCTCTACGTTGACGAAACAGGTCTGCAAAAGGAAGCGACCTGCGAACTCAAGACCCAGTACCAGAAGGGCGTTCGCTACGCGCTTTACACCTTGAACAAAGACAGCAGCCACAGGATCATCGGTTTGCCGCAGGAATACGGCACCGGCGCAATGCCCGAAGAGGCTGTCTCCGAAGATATCAAGCCGAAATTGAGATTCCTCGCGTGCCGTAACAGGTTCCTGCTTTCGCCCGCCAACTTCAACGGCGAGCAAGATGTAGGCAACGTTGAAACAAAACTGTTCGGCGCCGATACCGACGGGGATACCTGGTGCGATGGAAACGGTATACCCAACGAGGGAGAAGGAAAATGTCCGGATGCAGGTATGGTGAATGACGCATGCCCGACGGTTCCCAACATCCCCGGTGAAAACAGATGCGCGGAGGCGCCCTGCGTTAATGATTCAAACCAGGTGCTCTTCGGCGTCAACCCGAAATACGTCAACTTCGGCGGCGTGGCGCCTTGCACGATCGGCAGCGCACCGGTTGCGTTCCGCGATTCAGGTCCCTGCCCGGGTGAAGCCGAGGACGGATCAATAGCGGGCAACCATATCCCGGACGTCTTGGAAGTAAAAACGAACGGCAAGATCGACTATGAAAAGATCAGGATGCTGTGCTTCACCGATACGGACGAAGACGGTATCCCGGATTGCGTCGAGCATCCGACACTTTCGGGCAGATGCGATCTGGCTGATGAAAAATCGGGCCTCTTCTTCAACAGAAGCGACTCCGACGGTGACGGACTTGTGGACGGATGGAAGGGCGGCGACAATGAGGACGTTTGCCCCGCCGGCCCGCTCGATCCTCGAGCGAATCAGGACAAATTTGCAGAGGGAAAGCCTCTTAGAGATTACAGCTGCGACCCGACGAAGGTATACGACAATGACATGATCCGCTTCGCACTCTCCTGCTTCATGGATCGCGATAATGACGGCCTGCGCGACTGCTTGGAAGACAAGGACGCGGACGGTCAGATGGATAGAATCGAAGGCCTTGCGGGCATCAATTATACGGTGACGCCGCCAGTCGTCCTTACGGAAACGAATCCGCTGGCGAAATTCACGGATGATGATGCAATATCCGATCTTGTCGAAGTCACCGGCAGCTGGGGCAGGGTGACGAACCCGGCAGATTCCGACACGGACCACGACGGCATGTTCGACAGCGACCCTGTTCGCCCCTCGGAAGACCGCAACCATGATGGTTTGATCAACTTCTCGATACGTCAGGGCGAAGATGGCTGCACATATGCCATGACCTATGACACGGATCCTCTGCTCAAGGATTCCGACAGAGACGGGCTGGAAGACGGTGTTGAAACCAGCGGCAGCCTTATTGTCGGTCAGGAATTCGTGAATCTGATAATCCAGATTCCGTTCCCGAGTGAAGTCTATATGGTTTCAGATCCGACAACACCCGACAGCGACCACGATGGTCTGTTGGACGGTGAGGAATACTCGGGCGGCACACTCACATATGAAGACTCCAACCCGTGTATGTCTGATTCCGACAACGATAGTAAGCCCGATAAGGACGACCTGTGTCCGCTCGATCCCAACGGCGGTGACGAAGCGACCTGCGGGGCGGCCAGCACGGCAGGCGCCGATTCCGACAAGGACGGCGTCGCCGACAGGCAGGAGCGCACACTCGGAACCAATCCCAGCGATAAGGACAGCGACGACGACTATCTGTGGGACGGCGAGGAAGATATAGACCACGACGGCATCTACGAACCGGCTGACGGCGAATCCAATCCTATGGATCCCGATTCAGACGATGACGGCTTAAACGACGGATACGAAGTCCGCTACGGGACGGATCCGACGAATTCCGACACCGACGCCGATTGCATACCGGACGGTGTCGAAGACGCCAACCATAACGGTGTCTACAACGCCGGAGCCGAAACGAACGCCAACGCGTCCGACACCGACGGCGACGGATTGCCTGACGGCAAGGTCGGCGGAGTGGGCGAAGACCTGGACTGCAGTGGTTCAGTCAACACCGGTCCGAATGGCGAACGCCTCGAAACGGATCCGAGACTTGCCGATTCCGACTACGACGGCATACCGGACTACGAGGAAATGACCAGCGGCGGTTACTTCAACCTCTCGAACGTCGAGGGCGCGACGACCGGACGCGAAGGATGTATGACGGTTGCAGGAACGAATGCGGCACCGACCAGCATGATCTACCTGTTCGGTTTGCTCTTGATAATGAACAGGGCGGTATCCCGCTGCTTGAGAAAAGGACGGTAGAAGTAAAGAGGGTTAGGTAGCTCGCGTTGACAATTTGACTCCCCCAGAGGCCCCGGGTTCGCATAATGCGTCCCGGGGTTTTTTTTCGTGATTCGTCACTCGTGAATCGTGATTCGCAAACGATCCACGATGCACGATCCACGATTCACTCAACTATCTTCTTAATCGCCTCTTGCTCCTTCTGCTTGTATTGCATCTTCTGGATCTGCTGTTTGTAGGAGAGGGCGGTGCGGTCGTTGGGGATACCTGAAAGGATAATATCGGCGTATTTGAGGCAGTTCCCGAAATCCTTGATCTCATAATAGAGGGTCATCAGTTCCGTGAGGATGGTCTTTTTGGCCGTCATTGCGAGGGCGGAGCCCGAAGCAATCCCAAGGGATTCTGGGGATTGCTTCGCTTCGCTCGCAATGACAAGCGCCTTTTCAAAATTCGCGATCGCCTGCGAATAATTTTTTTGCAAACGGTAAATCTGCGCGGACATGAAAAGCATCATGAAGTTGTCGGGCTGATCTTTGAGCGCCGCCTCTATTTCCGGAAGGGCCTTGTCAAATTGGTTGCTCTGGTAATATAGGCGCGCAAGATGTTCGTGCATCCGCTTCGACTCCGGATAGTCCGGATATTGCTGGGCAAGTTTCTCTGCGGCTTCTTTTAAGAACTTTTCGGCCTCCTTATAGTTTTTTTGCGTTTCGTAATAGATGCCGAGCTTGAACAGGAGCAGCCCGTCACGGCAGCCCGTTGTGTGCGCCTTTTGGAGAAAGACGAGCCCCGTCTGGAAATCCCCGCCGTCGTAGGACTGGAAACCGGCCTTCACCATCCCGTCCCACTTGGGCGACCTCTGTCCCGATTTCAGATAAAGATCATAGTCTCCGGCAAAAACAGGCAGGGCAAGAAAAGCAAGAAAAACGATTGAAATGAAAGCTATTTTCAACATTGAGCCCTCCCCTTTGTAAGGGGAGGTTAGGTGGGGTAGATCTACCTCCCCTAGCCCCTCCTTACAAAGGAGGGGAACGTTTTTCATGGTTGCATAATATAACACCTCATGATAAGGGTCTGCAACATTTTTCATGAGGATTCCCTTGTGAATACAAAGGGTTCCCTAAGGAGGAGATTTTATGCCGTTGGAAGTTGATGTGAAGCAGATGCTCGAAGCCGGGGTCCATTTCGGACATCAGACGAAGAAGTGGAACCCGAAGATGCGCCCCTACATTTATACGGAACGCGACGGGGTCCATATCATAGATCTTCAGCAGACGGCCGATCAGGCCGCGCGTGCCTATAAATTCGCCGCCGATACGGTTGCCCTAGGGAACTCTATCCTGTTTGTCGGCACAAAAAAGCAGGCGTGCGACGTCATCTCATCCGAGGCGCTGCGCGCAAAGCAGCTTTTCGTCAACAACCGCTGGCTGGGCGGCATGCTCACGAATTTCAAGACGATCAAGGCCTCGATTGACCGCATGGAAAATCTTTGCTCCAGGCGCGAAAAGGGCGAGCTTGAAAAGCTGCCGAAGAAGGAAGTGCTGCAGATAGAGCGCCAGATCACAAAGCTTGAGAGATCACTCGGCGGCATCAGGACTATGAATAGGCTTCCGGGCGCGGTGTTCATCATCGATCCGATTGAGGAAAAAATCGCCCGCCTCGAGGCGAACAAACTCAATATCCCCGTCGTGGCGCTGGCCGATACGAACGCCGATCCGGACGGGATCGATTACATAATTGTGGGCAACGACGACGCCATCCGCTCGATCGAATATTTCACGAAACTCATCGCCTCCGCATGCGAAGAGGGCGCCCTCCGGAGGGAAGCGGCGCTCCGCGAGCAGCAGGCGAAGGTCGATAAAGAGAAGGGCGAGGCAAGGCCGGCTGTTGTGCGCGAGAGGAAGATCGGCGCGAAGGGCCGCGCGTACGTCGGCGGCAAAAAGGGCGAAGTTGAGAAGGCAGCCGAAGGCGAGATAAAAGAATTTGCAAAGGTAAAAGTTGAAAAGGAAGAGAAATGATTCCTCCCCTTTGTAAGTGGAGGTTAGGTGGGGTAGATCTACCTCCCTTGACCCCTCCTTACAAAGGAGGGGAAAGGAGAACAATGAGCATCACACCGGAACAGGTAAAGACACTTCGTGAAAAGACGGGCGCGGGGATGATGGACTGCAAAAAGGCGCTGGGCGAGGCCGCAGGCGACATGGAAAAGGCCACGGAGCTTTTGAGAAAGTGGGGCATCTCCACTGCCGCCAAGAAGGCCGGGCGCGTGGCCGCCGACGGGACGATCGGCCACTACATCGCAAACGACGGAAAGCTGGGCGTATTAGTTGAAGTGAATTGCGAAACCGACTTCGTGGTGAAGACGCCTGACTTTCAAAATTACGTCAAAACGCTGACGAACATCGTGCGCGAGAAAAATCCGAAAGATCTTGATGCGCTGTTCGCCGTAAATCATGAAGGCACGACGGTTAAGGACCACGAAACGAATCTCGTGGCGAAGATACGCGAAAAGCTGGGAGTGAGGCGCTTTGCCCGCTGGGAGGCCGACGGCTCCACGACCAAGATTGCGCAGTATATCCACGCCGGCAACAAGATCGGCGTCATGGTGATCTTCTCCGATCCTTCATCCAAGCTGGCGGACCAGCAGGCGCGCGAAGTCGCGATGCACGTCGCCGCGATGCACCCGCTTTATGTGAGGAAAGAGGACATCCCGGAATCGGTCATCGTGAAGGAGCGCGAGATTTTGATGTCCCAAATGGTAAACGAGAAGAAGCCGCCTGAAATACTGGAAAAGATAGCCGCGGGAAAGCTTTCCAAATATTATTCTGAAGTCTGCCTTGACGATCAGCTCTTCGTGCGCGATCCGGAAGGGAAGCTCTCCGTATCGAAGGCGCTGCAGAAGATCGATCCGAAGATCAAAGTCGAAAAATTCGTGAGATTTCAGGTCGGGGAAGGGATTGAGAAGAAAGTGTAGGTCACATTCCTCCCCTTTGTAAGGGGAGGTTAGGTGGGGTAGATCTACCTCCCTTAATCCCTCCTTACAAAGGAGGGAGATTGTTTCTATGTCAAAACCTAAATATAAGCACATTCTTTTGAAATTGTCCGGCGAAACTCTTTTGCCGGAGGGGGCAAAATACGGGATCGGCGTGAACGCCGCAGACTGGATCGCAAACGAGATCAAAACGGTCTGCGATCTTGGGGTCTCCGTCGCGATAGTCATCGGCGGCGGCAACATCTTCAGGGGCGGCGTGGCGGAAGCGGAAGGGATGAACCGCGTGCGCGCCGACACAATGGGGATGTTGGCCACAGTGATAAACGGCCTTGCCCTGCAAGAGTCGCTCGAGCGCAGGGGTATAAAAGAGCGCCATCTGACGGCAATCGAGATTGCAACAGTGGCGGAACTTTTCGTTCCGCAGGTCGCCCTGAATTATTGGAAAGAAGGAAACGTTCTCATACTCACGGGCGGAACCGGCCATCCTTATTTTTCGACCGACACGGGCGCTTCTCTTCGCGCCGTGGAGATCGGCGCGGATGTGATCTTCAAAGGGACCAAAGTCGACGGCGTTTACGACAGCGATCCTAAAAAAAATCCGGGCGCAAAGCGTTTTGACAAACTGACTTTTGACGAGGTTTTGAACCGCCAGCTCAAGGTGATGGATTCGACTTCCATATCGATGTGTCGCGACAACAACATCCCCATCGTCGTCTTCAACATATTTGAAAAGGGGAACTTGAAGAGGGCCGCGATGGGCGAAGAAATAGGGACGGTGGTTTATGGACACAAAAGTATATGACGAGACGAAGCAGCGCATGACGAAGGCGCTGGACGCCTTCAGGCACGAGCTCTCGAAGTTGCGCACGGGGCGCGCTTCGATTTCGATCCTCGACGGCGTGCGTGCCGAATACTACGGAAATTTGACTCCCTTAAACCAGCTCGCGACAATGGGCACGCCGGATTCCAGGACGATTGTCATCCAGCCGTGGGACCAGAGCTCATTGCAGGCGATCGAGAAGGCGATACAGAAATCGGATCTGGGCTTAAATCCGGTGAACGACGGCCGCCTGATAAGGCTTCCGATACCGCCGCTCAACGAGGAGCGCCGCAAAGATCTGGTGAAGATCATCAAAAAGCACGGCGAGGAGTGCAAAGTCAGCATCCGGAACGCGCGCCGCGATTCGCTTGTGCTCATGAAAAAGATGGAAGACGAGAGCAAGATAACAGAGGATGACCTCAAAAAGGGAGAGACGCAGATTCAAAGGCTCACCGATGATTTCATCAAACAGATCGACGATACGGCGGCACATAAAGAAAAAGATATAATGGAAGTGTAATGGATCCTAAACGCTTACCCCAGCATATTGCCATAATCATGGACGGGAACGGCAGATGGGCCAAGGAACATGGTCTGCCGCGGGCCGAGGGCCACAGGCGCGGTTCCGAGACAATCGAAAATATAGTTCAGGTGGCGACCGACATGGGCATCCGGTATTTGACGTTCTACGCGTTTTCGGAAGAGAACTGGAACCGCCCGTCGGAGGAAGTTTCCGCGCTCATGAGCCTTCTTAGGCATTATCTCGCTGCAAAAAGGGAAAAGATGATAAATGAGGGGGTACGCTTCACGACCATCGGTGACGTGAAATCGCTTTTGCCCGAACTTCAGGAGGAAATAAGGATCACAAAGGACGCCACAAAAAACTGCAATAAGCTGACGCTGATTGTGGCGCTCTCATACGGCGCGCGTCAGGAGATGTGCCGCGCCGTTAAAAAAATCATCGCCGATAAGACCCAAGATGTGACTCCGGAGATTATTTCGAAGACGCTGGATACGGCGGGGATTCCGGATCCGGATCTTTTAATCCGCACGAGCGGGGAATACAGGATCAGCAATTTCCTTCTGTGGCAGCTTGCATACACCGAACTTTATTTCACAGAAACGCTTTGGCCGGATTTTTCAAAAGAGGAACTCATAAGGGCGATTGAGGAATATCAAAAAAGAGAAAGAAGATTCGGGTTGATCAGTGAACAGATCAAAGATTCCCCTCCTTTGTAAGGAGGGGGAGGGGAGGTAGATCGACCTACCCCACCTGACCTCCCCTTACAAAGGGGAGGAATTTTAAATATGATCCGTGTAATTACAGCAATAGTATTGGGTCTGGCGGCGGTCGCCGCAATCTGGTGGCTTCCGGCGTCGATTTTCGATCTGATCGTCATGGCGGCGGTGATGGGTTCGCTTTTTGAGTTCGGCCGCATGCTCCTCTCCGACGACTATGAAAGATCGGCCTTGATTGCCGTCGGCACAACTGTCGCCTTGTGCATGGTATTTTTAATCCAGGACGATGCCGCGATTGTTCCCGTCATCGTTCTTGCGCTGTTTGCCCTCGCGTGTTTTTTCATGTGGCGCACGCGGCAGATGGAAGGGGTGGCCGCGCGCTTGGGAATAACGGCATTGGGAGTTTTATATCTCGCGGTCGGATTATCTCTTTGGAGCTGGCTCCGGCATATTGAGTTCGGGCGCGAGTGGGTGATGCTGGCGATTGTCCCTTCATGCCTTTGCGATACGTTTGCTTTCCTCGCCGGAAAGGCGGCCGGCAGACACAAGCTTGCCCCGCTTGTGAGCCCGAACAAAACAATAGAAGGGTTTTTCGGCGCGCTCGTGGGCAGCCTTTTCGGAACATTTCTGGTATGGTTTCTGATACTGCGCTTCGTCCCTTGGTATCACGCCCTGATTCTCGCGCTCATCGTCTGGATCGTATCGCCGATGGGCGATCTCATCGAATCCATGATAAAGCGGAGTGCGGGGGTCAAGGATTCCGGCACGATCATCCCGGGCCACGGCGGTCTGCTCGACAGATTGGACGCGCTGACCTTCGCCGGCCCGTTTGTATATATTTATGTAAGGTATATTTTACAATTTTAGCCACAGAAAAATTATTTTTTCTCTGTGTCTCTGCGTCTCTGTGGCAGAATTAATGAAATGAAGAAAATAAGTATACTAGGGAGCACGGGGTCGATAGGCACAAGCGCGCTTGACGTCATCGCACTCCATCCGGACCGCTTTGAAGTCGCGGGCCTTGCAGAGGGCCACGACGTCGCTCTCCTTGCAACCCAGATAGATAAATTCAAGCCGCGCCTCGTTTCCGTCAGAGATGAAACCTCCGCAAAGATACTCTGCGGGCTGATCAAAGGAAAAGTTCCGGAGATCGTGTGGGGGATCGAGGGCGCTTCAAAAGTCGCGTCGATGCCGGACGTTGACACAGTTGTTTCGGCTATCGTCGGCGCTGCCGGCTTAAGGCCCACAATCGAGGCGATCAAGGCGGGCAAGACGATCGCGCTGGCAAATAAAGAGACGATGGTCATCGCAGGTGAGCTGGTAACGGCGCTTGCGAGGAAGCACAAAGCCGTTATTTTGCCGGTGGACAGCGAACACAGCGCGATCCACCAGTCGCTTTCGGGCCACCGCATGGACGACGTCTCCCGCATAATTCTCACGGCGTCGGGCGGGCCGTTCCTGAAGGTGCCGGTGAAGGACCTTGAGCGCGTGACGGTTGCGGACGCGCTCAAACACCCGAGATGGTCGATGGGGGCGAAGATCACGATCGATTCCGCAACGATGATGAATAAAGGGCTGGAAGTGATCGAGGCGCACTGGTTGTTCGCAATGCCGCAGGAAAAAATCGATGTGATGATCCATCCGCAGAGCATCGTCCACTCGATGGTCGAATACAAAGACGGATGCGTGATCGCGCAGTTGGGCGTGCCCGATATGCGCGCGCCGATCGCATACGCGCTGTCTTATCCGGAACGCGTCAAAACAAATGTGGAAAAGCTGGATCTCATGAAGGTGGGACAACTCACCTTCGAGGCGCCGGATCGCGGGAAATTCCCGTGCATCGGGCTGGCCTTTGAGGTGTTGAAAACCGGGCGTTCCGCTCCGGTTGTCCTGAATGCTGCAAATGAAATCGCGGTCGCGGCGTTCTTGGAAGGAAAGATTTCTTTTGTTGCGATACCGCGTGTTGTTGATGCGGCAATGCAACATCATACTATCAAGTCCTGCACCACCCTTGACGATATACTGGAGGTTGACAGGCGGGCTCGTGAGACTACAGCTGCGGTCATTGCGAGCGATAGCTACGCAATCCCATGACACTTCTATATTTCCTCATCGCACTTGGCCTTCTGATCTTTGTCCATGAAATCGGCCATTTCATTCTTGCAAAAAGGCAGGATGTGAAGGTCGAGGAATTTTCGCTTGGCTTCGGCCCCCGCATTCTGGGGTTCAAAAAGGGGGAGACAGATTACCGTATCTCCGCTCTTCCTCTCGGCGGCTATGTGAAGATGCTGGGCGAGGACCCCGAAGATGAAAAGGCGGCCGAAGATCCGAGGTCGTTTGCGAAAAAGACCGTGTGGCAAAGAGTAAAGATTGTTGCCTGCGGCCCGCTCATGAATCTCGTCTTCAGCCTGGCAATCATGCCCCTGGTTTTTTTCATCGGCAGATCGCAGCCGGTGTTTTTGAATGAACCGCCCGTCGTTTCGGGCGTTCGCGCCGAATCCCCCGCGGCCATGGCGAATCTTAAGAAGGGGGACCTGATAACTGCGATCGACGGCAAAAAAGTCGCCACATGGGAAGACGCCCTCAATAAATTCATACTCGCACCGAATAGCACGCTCAAAGTGACGATCGAAAGGGGCGGTGAGACTTTCGATCAGGACATCGGGGTGGGCCAGATGCCGGAGCTGAAGGGCGGATACGTGGGAATAGAGCCGATGCTCTTTTTGGGCAATGAGGCTGTGATCGACGCTGTCCAGTCGGGCGGTCCGGCAGACGAGGCGGGAATAAGGAAGGGCGACCTTATCGAGGCGGTGGGCGGGAAACCGGTGAGCGACTGGCTGGATCTTTCGCAAAAGGTCAATGAATCCCAAGAAAATGAAGCCTCAATCAAGGTCAAGCGCGGAGAGGAAACATTAACCGTAAATGTAAAACCGCAATATAATGAAGAGGCGAAGCGATGGCTCATCGGCATCATCAAAGACAGGCAGAGCGGCATGCCGATGACCGTTGTGAGATTGGGTGCCATCGATTCGATAGTTGCCGGCACAAAGGAAAATATAAAACTGATAAACCTCACCTTCACGGTTCTAAAGCGTCTTTTCACGGGCGGCCTGTCCTATAAGATTCTCGGCGGTCCCGTGATCATCGCAAAGGCGTCGGCGGCCGCGGCGGCTTCGGGTTTCTCGAATTTCCTGTATTTTATCGCGTTCTTGAGCCTGCAGCTTTCGATCATCAATATCTTGCCGATCCCCGTTCTGGACGGCGGCCATCTTTTATTTCTGGGGATCGAGGCGGTGAGGAGAAGGCCTGTGAGCCTTAAAGTCAGGCAATATGCGACACAAGCCGGTTTTTTCCTCCTGATTGCATTCATGCTGCTTGTTACTTGGAACGACTTGGAGAGCGTGTTCGGACTTCGCTCACTGTTAAGGAAATTGTTTTGATAATATTCCTCCCCTTTGTAAGGGGAGGATATAGGTGGGGTAGATCTACCTCCCCTTGCCCCTCCTTACAAAGGAGGGGGATTTCATATGAGAATCCTGGCAATCGACACATCGACAATGTTTGGATCGGTCGCGCTTTGCGACGGAGATCAACTCATCGCAGAAGAGCAGCTCGGTGTTGAAGTTACCCACTCCGAACGGCTTTTGGGAACAATCGACCATCTGCTTCAAATATCGAAGTGGGGCAACGATGCGATCGAAGGCGTTGCCGTTGCAATCGGGCCCGGTTCTTTCACGGGGCTCCGCATCGGACTCGCGACTGCAAAGGGTTTGGCGCTGGGCCTCCAAAGGCCGATCGCCGGAGCTTCATCTCTTCTTGCGCTCGCCTACAACGGCATCTTCTCCGAAAAGACGGTCGTTTCAGTCATCGATGCGAGGCGCGCGGAGGTTTATGCGGCGGCGTATAAGTTTGAAAAAGGAAAACCGAAGTGCGTGCTGAAGGATCTCGTCTGCGATCCGGACGTCTTATCTAAGAAGCTGGCATCAATTAAAGGCGGCCTGTTTCTGGTCGGGGACGGGGTGGTCACATACGAAAAAGTATTCCGGAACGGACTGAAAAATAAGGCCGCAATAAATGCGCATGAGCTCAAGTTCCCTCATGCATCGTATCTCGCGCGGATCGCGTCCGGCAAACTCAAACGCGGCGGAGACGATATCGTAAAGCTTGTTCCCAATTATCTGCGCCATTCCGACGCGGAAATTGGATTTAAGGGAAAAATAAAAAAAATGCCACAGAGACACGGAGAAATCCAAAATCTTAATTTTTGCCACAGAGACGCAGAGGCGCAGAGGAAAAACTAATTTTTTTGTTTTTTTTCTCTGTGTCTCTGTGCCTCTGTGGCTGAAGTTTGATAAGAGGTTAGAATGAATATCACATTGGACGGAAAATCGCTCACGCTTCTGCAGATAGGGCAGTTTTTGGAGGACCCCTCAAAGGTCCATGTGACGCCCGAGACAATAAGGCGCCTGAAACAGGCGAGGGCGTTTGTCGACAAGAGACTCAAATCCCACGAACCCTTTTACGGCATCAATACCGGTTTCGGAATGCTCGCGCACAAAAGGATTTCGGACAAGGATCTGGAACTCCTTCAGGAGAATTTGATCATCTCCCATGCAGTGGGCGTAGGCGATTATCTGCCCGAAAACGTTTCGCGCCTCATCATGCTTCTACGCGCGAATGTATTGGCGGCGGGCTATTCAGGAATCAGGCCGGAAACGCTCTACCTCCTGATCGAGATGATAAACCGCGGCGTCACGCCTCTCATCCCGGAAAAGGGTTCGGTAGGTGCAAGCGGCGATCTTGCGCCGCTCGCGCACATAGCGCTCATCATGATCGGCAGGGGAATGACGCGCTACCGCGGCGATATCATGAAGGCGGGGCGCGCACTGAAGCTTGCGGGCTTGAAGCCCGTGAAGCTTGCCGCCAAGGAGGGGATCGCGCTCATCAACGGAACGCAGGCGATGGCGGCACTCGCCGCGATTTGCGCGATCAGGGCAAAATCGCTTATGAAACTAGCCGACATCGCGGGAGCGCTTTCAGTGGAGGGAGACCGCGCGTCGAAGCGCCCGTTCGATTCGCGCATCCATGCGATAAGGCCGCATCCCGGGCAGATCGCAACCGCAAACAATATAAGGCGCCTGATCGAAGCGAGCCAGATCATAGAGAGCCACGCAAAGTGCAAACGCGTCCAGGATCCCTATTCGTTCCGCTGTATTCCACAGGTGCACGGCGCGGTGAAGGACGCATGCAGCTACGCAATTTCGGTCGTCGAGAGGGAGCTCAACGCCTGCACAGATAATCCGCTGATTTTTTATGAGGACAATGAAATCATTTCCGGCGGCAATTTCCACGGCGAACCGCTGGCGATTGCGATGGACGTCCTTGCGATCGCTCTCTCGGAGCTGGCATCCATTTCGGAGCGCCGCGTTTCCATACTTTTGAGTCCCCTGGAAGGCGAGTTGCCGGTCAAGTATCTGGTGCCGGAACCGGGGCTGAACTCCGGCCTCGCGCCCCTTCATGTGACGATGGCCTCCATCGTCTCTGAAAATAAGACCCTCGCCCATCCTGCAAGCGTCGATACGATACCGACATTTGCCGGACAGGAAGACCATGTGAGCATGGGCTGGTTTGCCGCGCGCAAGGCCGCCACAGTCGTTCAAAACGTCGAGACGGTTTTGGCAATCGAGCTTTTGGCCGCTTGTCAGGCGATAGACATAAGGAAGGGGGATAAGCGTCCCTTATTGCTGCCCGGAAAGGGCACAAGGGCGGTTTATAACGTCATCCGCAAGAAAATCCCGTTCATGGAGCGGGACAGGGAGGTGGCGCTCGATTTCGAGCTGTGCCTGGGCCTCGTCCGGCAGGGTCTTATAATAGATGCGGCGGAAAAGGCCTGCGGGCCCCTGAAATAGCGATTATAGTTGAAAGTCGGCCCCTTTTGCTGCTAAATATATCAACAGGAAAGGAGGGTATCCACATGGAGACCCAGGATTTGGAACTCATAAAGAAGCACATCGCGAGCGATGTCAGCCTCAAAAAGCTCTATGAAGAGCATCTGGAGCTGGAACAAAAATTAGAGACCTACAATCAAAAAAATTCACTCACGCCCACCGAGGAACTGGAAAAGAAAAACCTTAAGAAATATAAGCTAAGAGGGCGGGATCAAATAGAATTTATCCTCCGAAAATATAGAGATGCCGAAAAGAGATCGTAACAGCGTGTTCGCACCGATGCCAAGGCACAGGTGGATAACGCCGGAAGGTTATCCATTCATTGCGCTGGGCTCGTTTCTGACACTGATAACCTTTCTTGCGGAATGGAAGGCGGCTGCCATCCTTTTCGGGGTTATTACGTTATTCATCTGTTTCTTCTTTCGGAATCCCAAGCGGGAAGCGGCTACGGAAGAAAACGTGATCGTCGCCCCGGCGGATGGAAAGATAATCGCAATCGCAGATGCGGGGGGCGAAACGAAGATTTCAACCTTCATGTCCGTCTTCAATTGCCATGTGAACCGCGTTCCTGTGGACGGCGAGGTTTGTGCCGTCAACTACAGGCCCGGAAGCTTTTTTGTGGCGAGCCTAAATAAGGCGTCGGAGCACAACGAGCGCAATACCATAATAATGAAGGACGATAAGGGGAGGAGCCTCACGATTGTTCAGATAGCCGGCGTGGTCGCGCGCCGCATCGTCTGCTATCTCACGGAAGGTGTCAGGGCCGGAAAAGGCGCAAGGCTGGGGCTCATCCGCTTCGGATCCCGTGTGGATCTCTTTTTGCCGCGCGGCGCATTCAATCTTGAAGTGAAGAAGGGCGACCGCGTCCGCGCAGGCAGGTCGGTAATCGGGAGATGGAAATAAACAGGCAATATGAGAATTACCAAGCAAATAAGACGTCGTGAGGGAATCCGAAAGGGTATATACCTGCTGCCCAATCTGTGCACGACCGCCAGCCTCTTCTGCGGATTTTTCTCAATAGTCAAATCGCTGTCCGGCAATTATGTGGCGGCCGCATGGGCGATACTCCTTTCCGGGATTTTCGATCTTTTAGACGGGCGTATCGCGCGCCTGACGCACGCACAAAGCGAATTCGGAATCGAATACGATTCGCTGGTGGATCTGGCCTCCTTCGGGCTGGCGCCGGGCATCATGATCTATACGTGGACGCTCTTCAGCCTGAAAAAGATGGGCTGGCTCGCCGCGTTTTTATATTTCGCGTGCGGCGCGATGAGGCTCGCCCGCTTCAATCTCCAGCACGCGACAATCGAGGGCAAGCGCTTTCAGGGGCTTCCGATACCCACCGCCGCATATGTGCTGGCAACATACGTGATCTTTTATCACAACTATTATGCGATACCGCCGGAAGGCAGCTATCTGGTTCTGGCGATGACGGTCGTCCTGGCGCTTCTCATGGTCTCAAACATCGGCTATTTGAGTTCCAAAGAGTTTGATTTCAAGCACCGCAATTCGTTTTTTGCGCTGGTGCTCCTCGTCATCGCAATATTCATTGTCGCTCTTTCTCCGGAGGCGACGATGTTCTTCCTTGTCCTTGCCTACGTGACCTTCGGGATCGTGGAGCATATATTCAGGATGCGTAAGAAAGGCTCTTTCGTAGAGCGCATGCGTGCGAAAAGACGGGAGCGAAAGGCAAGAAGACTCGCTATGGAGAACGAGCCTGCCGCGCAGGAAATCGAAAATACAAACTTGCATTGAAAATGAAAAAAATCTGCTCATTTTGTCAAACTGCGATTGAAGTGGGCGACCTTATCGGCCGGACCGACGTTTGCCCGAAATGCGACCACAATTTGCATTCCTGCATGCAGTGCCGTTTTTACGATGAAAACGCGCATCACCAGTGCAGGGAGCCGCAGGCGGAGTGGGTGTCGAACAAGGAGAAGGCCAACTTTTGCGATTATTTCGAGTTGGGGCGCGAAAAAGTGGAACCCAAGCCCAAAAATGACGCACGCTCAAAACTTGAAGCCCTTTTTAAAAAAACGTGATTCGTGAATCGTGTGTCGTGCATCGATTCACGATACACTAATCACGATCCACGATCTGTATCTGAATATGAAAAATAGAAATTACAATGTAGCAGTTGTGGGGGCGACAGGGGCCGTGGGCTCCGAGATGGTGAAGGTTCTGGATGAGCGAAACTTTCCGGTGGAAAAGCTCATACCGGTTGCCTCTGAAAATTCCGTAGGCCAGTGGGTAACGTTCAAGGGAAAAGAAGAACCCATACGTGTATTGGATAAGAATGTTTTCGAAGGCGCAGATATCGCGCTCTTTTCGGCGGGCAATGCGATCAGCCGCGAGTATGCGCAGGCAGCGGCAAAGGCGGGGGCCGTCGTGATCGACAACTCAAGCGCCTTCAGGATGGAAAAGGATATTCCGCTCGTCGTCCCTGAAGTGAATCCCGAAAAAATAGCCGATTACAAAAACCGCGGCATCATAGCGAATCCCAACTGCTCCACAATTCAGCTGGTCATCGTGCTGGGCCCGTTGCACAGGCGGTACGGTATCAAGCGCGTCGTTGTTTCCACATATCAGTCGACATCAGGTGCGGGCATCGAGGCGATGGAGGAGCTCTCAAAACAGACTGTGGCCCTTTTATCCCAGGGAGAGGTCAAATGCGATGTGTTCCCCCACAGGATCGCGTTCAACTGCATCCCTCACATAGACTCGTTCCTCGACGACGGCTCCACAAAGGAAGAGGCGAAGGTCGTGTTTGAGACGAAGAAGATATTGGGCGACGAATCTGTGCTTGTGACGGCGACCGCTGTGCGCGTCCCTGTATTTTACGGCCATTCGGAGGCCGTGAACGTCGAATTCAAATCGCCTGTGACCGCGGACGAGGCGAGAAGGCTGCTTGAGGGCGCGCCCGGTGTCAAAATTCTGGATAATCCTTCGAACAATGTCTATCCGATGGCCATAGATGCGACAGGCAGGGACGATGTCTATGTCGGGCGCATACGTCAGGATAAGACCGTCGCTTCCGGCCTGGATATGTGGATCGTGGCGGACAACTTGAGAAAGGGCGCGGCCCTTAATGCCGTCCAAATAGCCGAGGTCTTGATCTCCAAATATCTCAATTCTTGACCAAATCGTTAATTCCTCGTAACTTAAGGGCAAAATGAAAAAGTCCCTCCTATTACTTTGCCTTTTTTCGACCCTCATTTCATCATCTCTTTTTGCCTTTCCGGACATAGAGCGAATCGGCGTCAGCGGCAGCGATCCGCCGTTCAATTTCGGTTTCACAGATACGCTCACAGGTTTTCTTCTAAAAGACGACGAGACGATGATCGCATCATACGGCGAAACGCTTACCATTGTCGATCTTGCCTATTATGAGCTTGCCGCGGAACAGCCTCCGCCGCTTTCCGTGGATATCGGCACCGATGGAAGGCTTGCCTCAATCGCCTACTCAAAGGATCGCGACCGCGTCTATGCGCCGCAGGACGACGGCGACTGTTTGATCTATGACCTCGCGAATATAACCGCGGACCCGGCAACCGTCGTAGTGGCGGCGGGCAAAGAGCTTGGCCCCATAGCGCTCGATAATAACGCCCAGCGCGCATACATAATAAATACGGCGGACAATTCCATAAATGTCCTGAATTTGAGCAACTTGACCGTCGAGTCCGTGATAGCGCTTACCATCCCGTCGATCACTTCATTTCTGATAAATGCGGCGGTTCATAATGTGCTGACGGACGAGATATATTTCACGACCGACGTTGGAGTAGTTTTTTTTATGGCTGCGGGCGGCACGGCCGCGACGATCATAACGATTGATTCCACGCATGTTGCGAATCTTCCCGCAATCGGCGTTACGCCCAACGGCTCGTTCGTCTATGTTGTCGATGAAACCGAAAACAAACTCGTGAAGATAGACGCGTCGACGCACGCGATAGTTAATGATGCAATCGATCTTACCGAAAACCCGGGCCCCACAGGTATTGTTATAACAGAGGTCAGCCGGCCGCAGGAGGGAGGGGGAAACGCCACCTACGCCTACGTCGCGGGTTCAGGCGGACTGTCGGTCGTGAACACGGCAGGTGATCTGGTGCTCGACATGGGAACGGATCCGGCAATCAATCACGAGCCGCTTCCGATGTCCGTGACGCCGCATCTGGCGGTGGCCTCGACCGTCACCGACGGCTACGTGTATACCGACAACGCGACGCAGAGTGTAAGTGTTATTTCGGCAAATCCGTGGGTGACGGTCACATCGCTCACATATTCGGGGGGCGGCGATTCACTTGGCCAGCATGAGAGTATTACAATCGTGTTTCAGGCCGACGAGGCGGGAACGGCGACGATCAGGTCGGGGGGCGGCGTCTCCGGAGACGGGACCGCACTTGTTGACGATACGGGGGCAAGCTCGTGGGATGTTGCGGCTGCGGACACCGACGCCTCCGTCACGATAAATTATGACGACAACAGCGCTGCCTTCATCGAGGGCGCGAACACGGTTTTCGTTTTTGTGACAAATGCGGAGGGGGACGTTGGAAGGATCGCGACGACGGTGGGCGTCGATACGCCCCCGCCTTTAGTCACGATTGAGTCTGCCGGTTTCGGCACGTCGCGCATATATGTCACATTCGATCGCATAGATGTCGCTGACATGAACCACTACAACATCTATGTCGATACGAATCCCTCTGCGGTCATGACGAAGAGCGAGATAGCGGCGCAGCCTGCGCAGGCGGATTCCGGCAGTACGCAGGAGGCCGAAGTTTCCGGCCTCGAAAACGGTATTGTGTACTATATTGCGATGGAGGCGGTTGATGAAGCCGGTAATATATCGGCCGCGCGCACGAACACATTTGCCGACGGGACCGTCGCATTCGCGATTCCGCAAAGGAGCGCAGGCCCCTGCGAACTTTCCGGCGAGTCGGGGTGCTCACTAATGCCTGTCATCCTGAGCGCAGCGAAGGATCCCAAGGGTCCCATGGGATTATTCACGGAGCCTGCCCTGAGCGAAGTCGAAGGGTTCAGAATGACATCCGTAGTTACAATTATACTTTTATTTGTCCTCCCTATTATTTTCCTACTGTCATTGCGGGTGAGGCGAAGCAATCTCATAAAAATATTATTTGTTTTATTCATTTTTATTTTCAGCTCACAAGTTGCCTACGCCAAGGATCCATCGCCGCAATGGTGGAGCTTCGAGGCGAAGACCGGCTTTTGGATGCCGAAAAATCAGAATGTAAAACATTTCTTCGGCGACTGCTGCAATCTTATAACGAGGCTTCAGGGCGGCCTCCTTGTCCACGGCAGATACGGGGCGGAAGCGGGGGTGGGTTTTTTCATAAAAGACGGCACGGCGGTCGGAACGCTCACTGGTGAGGATTCGAGGGACAGCTTCAATTTTCTTATCATCCCTATCGAGACAAACTTTGTGTGGCGAATCGATTATTGGACGTGGGATTATGTCCTTCCTTACATAAAGGCGGGTCTGGATTACTGGTTTTTTCGCGAAAACCTTCAGGGGGACGTGACGAAGGGGATAAAATACGGCGCCCATGGGGTTTTAGGGATGCAGATCAATCTTAAAGCCATCGACCCGGACGGGATCAAAAGTCTGGACGATGATTTCGGGATAAACGATCTGTTTGTGACGCTTGAAGCGCAATATCAATTCATCAATTCATTCGGCAGCACCGGACTCGATCTTTCCGGCCCGGTGTTTTCAATCGGGTTTCTATTTGAATTCTGAATTTTTCCCCTCCTTTGTCCGCCAAAGGCGGATCCGCCTCTGGCGGATAAGGAGGGGAAGGGGAGGTAGATCTACCCCACCCATCCTCCCCTTACAAAGGGGAGGAGATATTTATGCGGACCATCAAACTTACAATTGAATACGACGGGATAAATTATTGCGGTTGGCAGATACAGCCCGCGGGCCGATCGATACAGGGTGTCCTGTGCAAGGCTGTGAGAAAAATGACGGGCGAGGAAAATCACGTTGTCGGCGCCTCAAGGACGGATGCAGGCGTCCACGCTCTGGGGCAGGTGGCCCATTTCAGGACGTCAACGATGATACCGCCGGTGGGTTTCATGCGCGGCATAAATTCGGCGATAGACTGCGATATCGCCGTGACAGCGGCGGAAGAGGCCCCTTCAGATTTTCATGCGCAGAAGGATGCCGTCTCGAAATTATATCGCTACCTGATATTGAATGGCGACACGCCGTCCGCACTTCTCGCAGACCGCTGCTGGCACATACGCGATAAATTGGATATCGATGCCATGAGAGAGGCGGCGGAGTGCCTCGTCGGCAAACATGATTTCAAAAGTTTTCAGGCGGCGGGATCGTCGGCAAGGGACGCGGTGAGGGAAATTGACAGAATGGGGATCAGAGGAATTCCTCCCCTTTGTAAGGGGAGGCTAGGTGGGGTAGATCTACCTCCCCTGACCCCTCCTTACAAAGGAGGGGAAGATTACCCCCTTGTCTCCATCGACATCGAAGGCTCCGGCTTTGTCTATCACATGGTCAGAAACATCGTGGGGACGCTTGTCTCGATAGGGAAGGGCAAACTTCAAGCCCGAGATATGGAAAAAATTTTAAAGGCGAAGGAAAGAAAAAAGGCCGGAGCAACTGCTCCGGCCAAGGGGTTGTACTTGGTTAGTGTCGACTACTAATCTGCCTTTATGGAGTTGGCGGAACTGGTGCCGGATCTGGTACCGGATCCGCTGCCGGATCCTCATGCTTTGTTATTGATGTCGCAGCCTTTGTCGGTTCCGCCTTGACGACATAATCGCCGCCTAAGGGATCCGGAACGAAGGTCGATCCCTTGATTCCGAATATCATGTCGTCGCCGTCGCCGCCGTCGAGCGTGTACATGTCACGTTCAAACGTTACGGGGATAATATCAATCGGGCTTGCACCTATCAGCTCTTCGCCTTCCTCGGCCGTCTCGTGGTGCCTGTCCATGATATTTATGTTGTTCACATTGAGGGAGGTGTCTTCGAACTTTATGACTATCGTTTCACCGTCGCCGTTGACCAGAATCGCGTAAGTATATCCATCTTCACCTATCGTAATATAGCCGTGGTCGTATCCTTCGGGAGCAACGATCGTGCAGGTGCGCTCCGTTGTGGGATCGCCGTCATATGTGCCGTCATCCTTGATTATGATCTGTCCGGTTGTCTCATCGAATTCGGTGGTCCAGTGATCCCATGTTTCGGAATCCGTGGAGTCATAGTAGAACATGTCGTCTTTTGCGCGGTTCGCATCGCCTCTGGCGGTGCTTGTCCACCAGTTGTCAAAGTCGATGCCGTCCTTGAGCATTTTGGCCTCGACGCCGAGTATAATGTCATTGCCCGCTCCGCCGTATATATTGACGTTTTGATTTTTGAGATCGGTTATCTGGCTGAAATCGATGACGTCGTTTCCTTCCGTGCCGGTGATGTTGAGTGTCACAACCGCATCGGCTCCGCTCATTCCGGTCACGTCATCGTAAAAGCCCTCAATTTTCATATCGAAGGATGTGGGGTTTCCGCTTGCATCCTGTCCCACGAAGGTGATGACGAGCGCGCCGTCCGTATCCTTGTGCGCGAAGGCCATGTTGTAACCTTCGGGGAGGTTATCCATGTCGATGTTGATCTCGCCGCCTGCCGTGCCGGTCTTGCGAAGGACAATCGAGCCGTCATCGTCAATTTCCTTATCCCAGCCTATTGTGCCGTCGAGCCAGCCGTATTCATCGGGATCGGGCGCGTCTGATATGTCATCGACGATCTCGCCGCCCATATCGGCGACCTTGTCGGGGAGGGCGTCTGAACTGTAGCCGGTGTCGATTCCCGCACCGCCGTAAATTGTATCCGTTCCGGTGCCGCCGCGGATGTCGTCATCGCCCGCCGTGCCGCCGTCAACCGTCGCTGCATATCCGCCGGCCATATCGTAAAGGTCATCGCCGTATAGTTCATCGTTGCCCGCCTGACCGTCGATCCTATCGTTGCCTGCCAAGCCTGCCACAAAGTCCCAGCCCTGCGAGCCCCAGATCTCGTCGTTGCCGCTTGTGCCCCAAATCTGAAGGCCGCCGATCGGTTTGCCGTAGGCAACACCGTGTTTTCCGTCACTTATGCGGACCGCTTCCGATGCGTCGATTGTGATACCGTGCGACATGAGCGTCGCATCGATGATAATGCCTTCGCGCCTGACGGAGCCGTCGGTTAGGACCCATGACTTCTTTGTTCCGTCTTCATATGTAACCGTGAATACCAGATCTTTGCCTGCCGATTTGACGTCGAGTCTTTGGATCGCCGCATCCTGAACGGAGAATCCAATTTTGCTTCCTTCAAAGTTGACCGTTCCCTGATATTCGCCGTCGCAGAGGGCCGCATCTTCGGCGTTTTGCGTTGTGCGGATCGTTGCGCCCTCGGGGACGTTCCAGCCGGCCACGAGATCGGTCGGTTTTTCATAATTGTCGGCCCCTTGCGTGCCGTCCGCGCCTCCGACACCGTCACCGCCGCGGCCGTATCCTTCCATCGCCGCCATCTCGGCCTTGAGCATCGTCTCGATGCGCTCCATCTCGCGGTAGTTCTCTTCGTTAAGGTAGCCGCCGTACTGGGCCTTAAAATCCTCGATCTCCCTGATGGCGTCTTCAACGCGCTTTGCGACGTCCATGTCCGCGGAGCTCGAATCTCCGTATGACGTGACGTCAGCTTTGAAGTTTGTGTTTATAGTGTTACTCATAGTGCAACCCCTTGGTTATAAGTCCTCTGATTCCATTTCTACTGCAAACTCGTTCAAGTCCCCGAATGTCTCTTCAAAGAAACCGTCCATCAGGGCGTCCTGCTCGGCAGCGGGGCCGCCTGTCAGCGTCGTCCACGTTGTGCCCGCGTCGAATTCATCGTCCCCGGCGCCGATCCCTGCGATGTCTTCCCAGATAAGGTTTTCAAGGTCGCCGTACATGTTAGTCACTGCTTCTACATTAGACTCATCCAGATTGGTGGAGTTGAATCTTTCGTATTCCACGAAATCTTTATCGCCCGGCTTGGAGACCTTGATACGTCCGGAGAGGCGGAAGTAGTCGTTGTCCAGACTTTTCTCGTAACCTGCGTTTTTCGATGTGTAGGCCTCACCGAAATCGTAAAGAACAGAGTCGCGCGCGCCGTCGATGCAGACGAAATTGAAGGGATCGCGCTTCGGATCCTCACCGACTATAGTGTCGCTACCGATCACTTCCGGCGTAAACTCGTTGGTCGGTTCGTCCGTGACCTTTATCTGTACCGTGCTGTCGCCCGTGGCTTCAATGTAGCCCCAGCTGATGCCGTCGGCATACAGATCGCCCTGATATTCTTTGTCTTTGCCGGCCCTGATCAGGTTGCTGCCGTTGCCGCCGTAGACCACCGTGGTATAGAACGCGTCTTCCTTGTGCGTCTTTTCAGAATCCGGAAGCTTGTGTTCCTCGGCATAAGTGCTCAATTCGTTGACGCCCGGGATGATGAACATGTCGTTGCCTTTATTGCTGCCGTAGAGAACGCCCCTCAAACCACTGACGAATACGCCCGTCTGGAACATGGCGAGTGAATCCTGATCGCCGGTCAGTTTGGTGTCGGGAAAATAACGGTCCTGATATGTTCCGTAGTCGGGTATCGAACTGTCGCCATAGGATCCATCATTAACGTCGTGCACCAGTTCCGGAAAGGCGCAGTCTGTAGCCGAGGGCGTAGTTCCTGTAACATCATTATAGTGTGTTGTGAAATTGCCGCTGCCGTCCGCATCGTTCTGGAACGCCGCAAGCGTGTTGTTGTAGGCGTTGTCGCAACGAGGATCACCGCCGTTCGGAGAGTCTGTGCCCAAAAACGCCTCGAGATCGCTCATAACGTGGCGGCAGGTTGATACGTAGTTGCTTGCGTCGAATTTTATCGGGCTCGCGCGCTGATCGCCCGTGAATGATATTCCAACCGAGGAGGCGGCGACGAAGAAGCCCTCTCCCTCGGTTTTCTGTGCGGCGGCCGGACAGTTGACTTCTGTTTCATATCCCGTGATGCGGATCGACGTGATGATTATGCCTTCCGAATCCTTCAGTTCAATGCAGGTGTCGTATAAGGGGTTGCCGCGGCTGTCGGTGAAGCGGGATTCTTTCGAGGTGACGAGGACTTCCGCGACGAGCAGCTGCACATACTTTGACTTATCGGCGGGGATATTCTGCGTGAGGCCGCCTTCGTCCGACCAGAGGGAGGCGTCATTGACATAGCTTGGGTCTTCGGCTTCGAGATTTTCCTTTGCCCAGCCCGTTTCCGGATCCTTCTTTACCCACAGGTATTCCGGGATATTGATGCAGATCGGCGTGTTGAAATCATCGTTGAACTCACCGTTGCCGTATTCCCCATCGGGCGTGATGACGCCGTCCTTCAGTTTGAGGTAAATATCGGCCAATTCATTGGGATTGGATGCAAGGCCGCCCAGCGCGATCGTCGCATCGGTCATTTCAAGCGCGTCGTTCGTCACTCTGGCGGAGTAGTCGGGATCGCAAATCGGCGCGCGGATCGCCTTGCCTGTAAGCGGATCTATATAGTGAATTTTGCCTTCATCGTCATAAAGGACGCCGATCGCCGTCGGAGAGGTCGGATCGCCTATGTATCCGTCGCCGTTCAGATCTTTGCCGGCTGCGAGTTCCTGCTCGTATATGCGCTCGTTGTTGGCAATGAGGTTGTTGATCTTCGTGACCTGCTCGTCGCATTTCGCTATATCAAGTTCAAGATAGCCAATGGCGCGGTGAAGATCGGCCGCTTCCGATGCCGAAACATAGGGAAGGGCGTTCATGAAGTTCTGGAGAAGGGCCTCTAAATCGAGCTTTGTGTTCTGATAGCGCGCCTTGAGCAGATCAAGATGCCTTAAAACGCGTTCATCAGCCGCTATGATCTCTTCTACTGTAGGCGGATAATTTTCAAGGCTGTCCGCAACTGTTCCGGAAGAGGGCGTAGCCGTCGGATCGTTGATCACGTAATCGTCAAGCGGACTGGATGAAGTGGTCGTCCCCTCGGTTCCCGTCGGATCGCCAAAGGCATCATCGAGGCTGTCGCCTACGTCTTCAGCCGTTGGATCTGATCCGGTGTCACCGGCTGCCGGATCAACATCCTCGACCTTAAAAGATTTTATACCGTTAATCTGCATAGTATCCTTATATCAGTTTCCCCATCCGGTATATATGCAAGCCCTTTGCCAACTTCTCTTTCACGGACCATCTTGATTTATCAATAATATCAATAAGTTAGAAAATTGGATTGTAGGGCTGAAGTGGGGTCTTGAGGTCGTCCGTCCAAAAATGGGGGGCCAAGTCACCGGCTATTAATCGCCGTCTTCCGCCGCAGCTGCTTCTCTGGCAAGCCTCTCGCGGTATTTCTCCAAATAGAGATAATAATCAGCCGTTTTAAGCTGCTCGTTGCATGTGCCTAAACTTTTATTTATATCCTCAAGATACCTTTGAGTTGACTTGACCTCATCTACTGTCATCGGTTGTTTCAATGCTAACACGGCGTTAGTCTGCAATTCTTCAAGTGTATCTTTAAGGGCTTCATATCTATCGACGAGAGGCTTTACGTCATCCTGCAGACCGGGATTGTCTTTAAATAAATCCAATACATAAGGGACTTCAGGCAGATCGTAATCCGTCATGTAAGCGGTGTCTACAACCGGATCGTTCATGACCATACTGTCCAAAATGGCATCAATGGGTCCTTTGTAATAGCCTGCCTCTTCAACTCCATTGATTTCATTCATCATATCGCCGATTACGGAGGGTGTGGTCAAGGCCTTCCAGTCGTCTTTTTCCGCCTTTACATACTTGTCGCGAACGGCCGGATCTACGGCCTGCGTTTTGGCAGTCGTATCTACCGTGTCATGGCGTGTCGTTGGATCAATTATGCTTACTTTTGGAGTAGTTGTCATATTGTTGCCGTAAAATCCTCATCGGGGAATGCCTGAATTATCCCGTCTAAATCAGCGATTGCCTTGTCCACATCGGCCATAATAGCGAAATCCTTGACATAACCGCCTTTTTCCAAAAGCCTTAAAAGTTCCCGTTTCGTGTTCAAAGAATCGCGGAGGGCCTTCAAATCAGTGGCCTGTGTCTCCGGCTTGGCCTTGGCAGGTGAATCCGCAACTTCTTGCGGGATGGTGTCGAGTTTTGGAACGATCCTGTTCATAGTCATAGAAGTTCTCCGAACAATTCTTTTGCAAGAGCCTTGCCAACAAAAAAAAATCCGAAATCGAAATCTCTGAAATGTCATTGCGAGGCCCTGAAAGGGCCGTGGCAATCCCATGAAAACAACTGGTTACAGAAGATTGCTTCGCCCTTCTGGCTCGCAATGACAGCCCAGTAATTTGGTGTCAGGTTAAAAATAGAGGAGGGAAAGAGGGGTGAGTGACCGAAAGTTTGGGGTATAAAGTCATCAAGTATTACTTCTTTAGGTATCTCTCGAGGACGTGTGGAAGGGATTCCAGCGTTTCGCGTGTTTTCACCAGATATTCAGTTGCGCCTTTTCTTATGAGCTGTGCGGCGAGGGATTCATCGCCGCGGCCGGTTATGACCACAAGCGGGATTTGCTTGAACAGCTTGCGTATCTCTTTCAACTGTTCAGAGAGGGAATCGCCCCCGACGACGCTATCCGTAAGGATCAAATCGTAATGGGTTTGGGAGAGGAACTCAAACCCCGCCTTTATCGTGTCCACTGTGTGGATGATGACCGGCGAAAAATGGCGGTCGAGGATTTCAGTCAGTAACTCCGCGTGTGCAGGATTATCCTCCATAACAAGGACATAACGAGGCCGTTTTTGTGTGTCGGTCTTCATGGGTTTTTTCTACGTCCCTTCCTGCCATGAGGCGAGGTAACGGCGCTGCTCCTCGGTGAGCTTGTCGATTTTTATGTTCATAAGCTCAAGTTTCATCGCCGCGATCTTTTCATCGATCTCCTGCGGAACCGCATAAACCGTCTTTTTCAGATCCTTGTGGTATTTCACGATGTATTCGGCAGACAGCGCCTGGTTTGCAAAGCTCATGTCCATAACGCAGGAAGGGTGGCCCTCCGCCGCGGCAAGATTGATGAGCCTTCCTTCGGCCAGAAGATAAACCCTCCTGCCGTTTGGCAGCGCGTATTCCTCAACGAACGGGCGCATCTCGCGCCTTGATTTTGCCATCTTTTGCAGATCTCCTATCGCGATCTCGACATTGAAGTGGCCGGAGTTGGAGACGATGGCCCCGTCTTTCATCGCTTCAAAATGCTCTTTTCTTATGACGTTCTTGTTGCCCGTCACGGTGCAGAAGATATCGCCGATTGCAGCCGCATCCTGCATCGGCATGACATCAAAGCCGTCCATCGTGGCTTCGATGCCTTTAAGAGGATCGATCTCCGTTACAACGACCTTGGCGCCGGCTCCCTGCGCGCGCATGGCCAGCCCCCGCCCGCACCAGCCGTATCCCGCGACCACGAATGTGGAGCCCGCAAGCAGGCGGTTCGTCGCGCGGATAATGCCGTCGAGCGTGCTCTGTCCGGTGCCGTAGCGGTTGTCGAAGAAGTGTTTCGTCTTTGCGTCGTTGACGGCGATGATTGGGAATTTGAGGACGTTATCCCTCGCCATGCTCTTCAAGCGTATGACGCCCGTCGTCGTCTCTTCCGTTCCGCCGATGACAGAGGCCAAGGCCTCCTGCCTCTTGTCATGGATGGTGGAGACGAGGTCCGCGCCGTCGTCCATCGTGATATTGGGCTTTTTGTCTATTGAGGCGTTGATGTGCTGATAGTAGCGCTTATCGTCTTCGCCTTTGACCGCAAAGACCGGCACCTTGTCGTTTATCACGAGCGATGCCGCCACCTCATCCTGCGTGCTTAAAGGGTTAGACGCGCAGACCGAAACGTCGGCGCCGCCCGCTTTGAGCGTCTGGATGAGAAGCGCGGTCTCCGTCGTCACGTGAAGGCATGCGGCAAGCTTCATCCCTTTGAGCGGCTCTTCCTTTTCAAACCTTTTGCGTATAGTTTTCAGAACCGGCATCTGCTGCCCGGCCCACTCGATGCGCAGCCTCCCCTGATCGGCAAGTCCCTTGTCCTTGATGTCGTAGTCCATTAGAATCTCCTTTTTAGGTTTTGATTATCGATAAGTGTTTGTTTGACATGGGCAAAAGATGCCCGATATCCTTTTTCAAATGTTTTTCCACCTCTTCAGTAGTCGCCATCTCCATCACCTCTGCCAAGAGCCTTTTTGACCTCTCCATCGTTAAAGAACGGAGTATCTTTTTCACGCGGGGGATGGATATAGGATTCATGGACAAAGAGTCAAGCTCCATTCCCACAAAAAGAGCGATTGCCAGCGGATCGCCCGCCATCTCACCGCAAACGGCAACCGGTATGCCGGCCCGCTTTGCAGCCTCCACGGTTTGGCGGATCATGCGCAAAACAGCGGGATGAAAGGGGTTATACAGGTCGGAAACAAGCTCGTTTACGCGGTCTATGGCCAGGCCGTATTGAATCAGGTCGTTTGTCCCGATCGAGAAGAAATCCACTTCCTTGGCCAGAAGGCTTGCGGTGATGACTGCGGCGGGCACTTCAACCATGATGCCCAACGGAACCTTTTCCTGATAAGGCATCTTTTTCTGTGCCAGCTCCCGCTTGATCTGGCGGATGATCTTTTTGACTTCCAGAACTTCTTCCACACCGGAAATCATCGGCAAGAGGATCCTCAAATTGCCGTGAACGCTTGCGCGGAGAAGGGCCCTAAGCTGCGTGCGGAACATGGGGAGCTCACGGAGGCAAAGCCTTATCGCGCGAAGGCCCAGCGCCGGATTGACCTGCGCCTCATAGCGCTGGCTGAACGCAAGTTTGTCTCCGCCGATGTCTATCGTCCTTATCGTGACGGCCTTGGGTGAAAGTTTTTTGAGTATTGTGACGTAGTTTTCAAACTGCTCTTCCTCCGACGGCTCGTCCATCCGGTTTATAAAAAGATACTCCGTGCGGTAGAGGCCGATCCCCTCCGCACCGTGCTGAACAATCGACGGTATCTCTTCGATAATTTCCATGTTGGCGTCGAGCCTTATGCGGAAACCGTCTTTTGTCACGGTGGGCAGATGGATGTCCTGCAAAAGTATCTGTTCCAATGCGTTGTATTTATCTTGGACCTGGCGATATTGATCAAGCTCGCGCGGGGAAGGGGAGGCGATGAGGATGCCCTTGATGCCGTCAAGTATAAGTGTCTCTCCCTCCTGTATCTGGTCGGCGATCTCCTTGACGCCGAACATTGCGGGTATTTCAAGCGCGCGGGATATGATCGCGCTGTGCGACGTCATGCCGCCCGCTTCCATGATGAAGCCCTTGACCCGCTCTCTGGGGAGACTTGCAACTTCTGCAGGGGAGAGGTCATGGGTGACGATGATCAATTCCCCTTCGGGTAACTCCTTCAGGGAAATCTCCGAGTGACCGATAAGGTTGTTCAAGAGCCTTCTGCCCGCGTAATCTATATCCTGTCGCCTCTCGCGGAAATAATCCTCCTGAACATTCATGAAGGCGAGGCGCAGACTTCCAAGCGTCTTGTCCAGCGCCCATTCCGCGTTGATTCTAAGCTCTCTTACAAAAGAAACCGTAGTGTTGACGAGCATGTCGTCCTGCAGAAACAGGCGCTGCGATTCAAGGATCTTGATCTGCTCGTTGCCTTCGTAGCGGCACATCTTTGTCTGTATGCGCGCGATCTGTTCTTTTGATTTTATGACGGCCTCTTTGAAGCGCGAGATTTCAGCCTCGACGTCCTGATCGCGGACCCATGTCTTGACGAATGCGATGCCGTGGTGCGCAAGGCGGTGTGCGCGGCCTATCGCTATTCCCGGAGATGTTGCATGTGACTGAAAGCGCCTTGTCTTCATTCTTCCCCGAATTTCTCCTCTATCAGTTTCGCCAGCGCATCGAGGGCCTCTGTTGAATCGTCGCCGTCAGCCTCTATGTCGATGGACATGCCCTTCGCTGCGGCGAGCATCAGAACTCCCATGATGCTCTTGCCGTTGACCTTCACCTTCTCCTTGGAGACAAAAATCTCCGCGCGGTAGCGGTTTGCGATCTTAACAAAGGCTGAAGCGGCCCGTGCATGGAGACCCAGTTCATTTTTTATGACAAATTGCCTTTTGTCTTTACTCATGCTGTATGCGGCCGCTCAAGACGTGGCTTGCGATCACGATGTTGCGCTGGCCATATTGCTGTATGAAAGTTGCGATCTCCTCAAAATTTGCGTCACGGTGAAAACTTGCGAGTTTTATAAGCATCGGAAGATTGAAACCGCAGATAACTTCCGTCTTGGGCCTCGACAGGAAAGACAGGCAGACGTTGGATGGCGTCCCGCCGAACATGTCCGTCAAAATCAAAACGCCCTCCGGCGCATCGACCTTTTCGATTGCCTCATTCAATTTGTCGCGGATCTGCCCGGGAGGCTCGTCCTGCTCCACGCAGAGATAAGCAAAGTTCTTTGCATCGGGGACGATCTTCTGGACTGCGGAAACCATCTCCTTGCCGATACCCATATGTGCGACAACAACGACTCCGACCATAAAGATCGACTCCTACTCTAACAGTCCCATCATCCTCTTTTTCAGATCGTCGGCGGCGACAATTTCTTTGCCGAGTTTTTCCTGAAATTCCCGGGCCGAATGATGACCGCCCAATTTCAGGAGGTGGTTTCTTGCCGCGACCTCAATTATTGCGGACAGGTTCCGGCCCGGGCGAACCGGTATTTGTATCAACGGGAGATTCACATCAAGCATGTTATAGCGCATCTCATCGACACCCAGCCTGTCATATTCGATATTAGGATCCCACTCCGTGAGCTCAATGACTATCTCTATCAGTTTGCGGTCACGGACTGCGGAGATACCGAAAAGATCCCTGATGTTGATAATTCCCAACCCCCTGATTTCCATGTGGTACTTAATGATTTCAGAGCCCGTCCCAAAGAGGGCCGACGGAGGCTGTTTCTTGACGTTGACTATATCATCTGCAACCAGGCGATGGCCGCGAAGGATAAGGTCCAGCGCGCACTCACTCTTGCCGATCCCGCTTTTGCCTATGAGCAGGATGCCTACGCCGAATA
>Ga0315291_10000768_pt1 | contig 42541 bp, 36 predicted proteins | sample YL17G12_20_MG_FD_203070 | JGI IMG/M metagenome (GOLD analysis project Ga0315291, IMG submission 203070) | Sediment microbial communities from Yellowstone Lake, YNP, Wyoming, USA - YL17G12_20 | ecosystem: Environmental > Aquatic > Freshwater > Lake > Sediment | place: USA: Wyoming | collected...
TTTCACAAAACCAGCTTCACGGCTACCAGATAGCGATTGAACTTGAGCAAAAAAGTGGCGGTTTATTTCGGTTTAATTATGGAACGCTCTATCCAATATTACATAATCTTGAGCAGGAAGGGCTTATCAGCGGATTATGGATTGATGAGGGTATAACACGGAAGCGAAAATACTATTCAATTACAGAAAAAGGACACACATACCTAAATAATCAGCAGGAAGAGTGGCAAAAGTTTTTTACTGTATTTTTTACAATTATAGGTATAAAATTACCTTAAAATATTCTTTGATTGTTGTGAAAAAAATCCTGAAAGGAGGACAGTATGGGAGAAACAAATGTAATTATAAGTTATTTTAACAGAGGCGGAATATTTATGTGGCCTCTCCTGTTAATGGCTTTAACCATTATTATTCTCGGATTAAAAAAGAGCTATGAATTGTTTTTACCAAAAAAGGTTCTCAAGCCGCCGTTCAATACACTTGGTATTGATGCTATTTTACTGTGGAGTATTATAGCGGGTTCAACAGGATTTCTTTCTTTTTTCTATGGATTTTCAATTGCCTGCGGTGTTCTAAAAGAAGCTAATGACATTAGTCCAGCAATTGTTTTAGACGGTTTGTTTCAAGCGCTTATATCAGTTATTTTTGGATTATTTATACTTTTTGCCGGTTTAATTATATGGTTTTTACTTCGTACACGATATACGAAGTTACTTGAAAATCATTTGTGAATAAAATTTCTGCAATTATCACATACTATAAGCAATTACAATTATCATATTCATTATGCGGAGAAATTATGGTAGAATTTTTTACCCTTGGAGGAGCAGTGGTTATTTTAGAACTGCTCTGTATGCTGCTTGCCCTTGGATATACCGTCAGCAGTATTATTAAAGTAAAAGAATTAGAACACGATATCCGGATTTCCGGTTTAGAGACTGGAATTAATGCAATTCTTTTTTTGAGCGGTATAAATGTACTTATTGGACTTATTGGCGCTGTAATAAAAATAATGAAATGTGCTTACACCGTTTATACTACTAACAGTTTCACTGCCCAATATTTCTGGACTGGGATTCAGCAAGTATTTATAATGATGGTATTTGGGCTATTCTTTTTTATCTGTGGAACTATATTATGGTTCATCTTGCATTATCAATATAAAAAATACAGCCGATAAACTGATATCTTATCTCTGTTTTCTTCTTACTTATCAGCTTCATTATAGACGTTAAGCATAAAAATGTATATTGTTTGCAGAAGGAAATAGTAGTAAGAATGGAATAGAATCACCGATACTGTTATCACTGGTTGAACAGGCTGTATTGAAATCATCTCTTTTTAATAAACTCTACACTAGCAGAGATATAAAATTGCAAATATAATTTTTACTGCTTTTTTGCCGCAACAAGCTGTTGAAGAAATCGGTTTGTCGGCGGATTATAAGTCGTTGTTCGGAGCATTGCGACGCCGATTTTTGAATTCAGCTCAAACCGTAAATCGGCATTATATCCGGTAACCGACCCCCCATGATATATCGTTTTTATTCCGTTCTGTTCATCAATCATAAGCCCCAAACCATATCCATCTGCAGGCGGTTGGAGTTTCATCATTTCGTTTCGGCTTTCCAGAGAAAGAATTTGAGCCGATGTTTCACCTATGAGTGCGGCGGCAAATTTTGCCATATCGCTGACAGTAGAATAAATACCGCCGTTTGGCACCTTGTATCCCCGTCCGAAATGCTCTCTGGTCGCCGCTTCGGAGCTTACTCTTCCCTGCCGGTCTTTGACATAACCAACCGCAAGCCGTTCAAGCATTTCCGGAGTATTGACAATAAACGTACTACTGGTCATTCCGAACGGCTTAAAAATCTGTTCAGTTACCATATCCATAAATGGTTTGTGAGCCGCCTGAGAACAGGCTAAACCAAGAATTCCAAAACCAATGTTAGAATAGCGGTATTGCGTTGCCGGCTGTGTATAAAAATATGTAGTTGGTATTGAGGCTAATAATTTTTCTTCCCATAAGTAAATCGGTCCTGACGCCGCACCTGGCAGATTTGGCTCACGAATCAAACCAGCTGTATGGCTCGCAAGCATCCGAAAGGTAATTTTTTTCTTCACCCCAATCGTATCCACCAATCCATTGACTTCAGGGAAATATTTCTCAATGGGATCATCAAGTTTAATAATGCCTCGCTCCACAATCTGCATCATTGCGACTGCGGTGAAGCACTTTGAAATCGAGCCGATTCTGCCGATTGTTTCCGATGTGGCGGGGATTGAACGCTCGATATCTGCCCATCCGTATCCTTTTGACCAGATAACCTTGTTACCGATAAAAACCGCTACACTTACAAATCCTGCCGAATCACGGGCAACTCCCCGTGCTACTTCAGCATCAAAATCGGCAATCACAGTTTGAAACGGTGTAAATTGTGTCGTTTCAGGCAGAAGTGAACCGGAATCAAATACTGAAGAAAATGATACAGGCTTCAGGTTGATTTTCAGTGAATGAGAAACTAACGGAAGTCCAAATCCCAAAAAGAAGAATATGGCAACTATTCCAAAAATAATACTCAAAAGTACAGAAAATAGTTTTCCCTTGTGATTCATTTTGAATAGTGATCTCATTATTCTTTTCTCTCTTATATAGTTCATTAAATAAATGTAGATTCTTACTCCACCGTCACACTTTTAGCTAAATTTCTCGGCTGGTCAACGTCACACCCTCGCTCGACTGCGATGTAATAGGCGAGGAGCTGTAACGGTATTACTGATAATAACGGCGAGAGACAGCTTATTGTGCCGGGAATATACTGGACAATATCAGCCTTTTTCGGAATCAGTTCATCCCCTTCAGTTGCGACGACTATTACCTTTCCCTTTCGGGCTTTCACCTCTTCAATGTTGCTTATGATTTTCGGATAGGTGATGTCATCCTTTGGAGCAATAAAAACAACCGGCATTGATTCGTCAATCAGTGCAATAGGTCCGTGCTTCATTTCAGCGGCTGGATATCCCTCCGCATGAATATAGGAGATTTCTTTAAGTTTTAATGCACCTTCAAGTGCAACCGGGAAATTGTATCCTCTTCCCAAATACAAAAAGTTATAACAATGACTGAACATTTGCGCAATTGCTTTCGCTTCGGATGCTCTCTCAAGAATAGCATCCACCTTATCAGGAATCCGATTCAGCTCACGGAGAACTCTCTGTGCTTCAGCTTGTGTTAAATTGCGCTGTCTTCCTAAATACACGGCTAACAACGCAAGCACAACAATCTGTGATGTAAATGCTTTCGTAGAAGCAACACCGATTTCGGGTCCAGCATGGATATATATCCCGCCGTCAGTTTCACGAGCAATTGAACTGCCGACAACGTTGCAAATGCCCAGAACCGTTACCCCGCGCTTTTTCATTTCTTTCACCAGCGCAAGCGTATCGGCTGTTTCACCTGACTGGCTGATAGCAACAACAACATCGTGTTCCTCAACAACCGCTTGACGATAGCGGAACTCTGATGCGTATTCTACTTCCACCGGTATTCGGGTTAATTCTTCAATCAATAACTCACCTATCAGAGCGGCGTGCCAGGAAGTCCCGCAACCGGTTAAAATAATCCGGCGGGCTCTCATAAGCTGTTTTTCCAGAGGTGCAAGTCCACCTAACTTGGCTTTCCCTTCATCCAAAATAATCCGTCCTCGGAATGCATCACGAATGGTATTCGGCTGCTCGTGTATCTCCTTCAGCATAAAGTGCTCAAAGCCGCCCTTTTCAATCATTTTTATATCCATATCCACCGTTTCAATAGGCCGGGCAACAAGTAGATCCTCAGCAGTCCTGGTCTGAACATTATCTGCTGAAATAACTGCAATTTCTCTATCATGTTATTGGAGAATTTCACGGGTATACCGAATAAATGCAGTAACATCAGATGCAACAAAGTTCTCTTTATTGCCAAAACCAATTACCACTGGGCTTCCGTTCCGTGCCGCAATCAACGTATCAGGATGATCGAGCGAAAGGACAACAATTCCATATGCACCCCAAAGCTCATTAAGAGCACTTTTTACCGCTTCATAAAAATCACCTTTATAATGGTATTCAATGAGGTGAGCGATTACTTCTGAGTCCGTGTCAGAAGAAAACACATATCCTTTTGTTTCAAGACTGTGCCGTAATGCCGTATGATTTTCTATGATACCGTTGTGCGCGATTGCAAATCTTCTGTTATAACTCAAGAAGGGGTGCGCATTTCTTTCAGACGGCTCACCGTGAGTTGCCCATCGGATATGACCAATGCCAACTCGCGCAGGAACAGTACAATTTTCTAATGATTTCTTCAGACCATCTATCTTTCCTGCTTGTTTACTCAGGAAAATGCTCCGTTCATCATCAACCACTGCTACACCGGCAGAGTCATATCCTCTGTATTCCATTCGTTTCAGCCCCTGAAGCAAAACCGGAATAGTATTTCGCTCCCCGACATAACCAATTATTCCGCACATAACACTCTCTTGTAATTTTTAATATTTACCTGTCTCTTCTCTCGTCTAATGAAGTATGTATATATAAATATAAAAAATCAGATAGTAACCTGCTATTGTTTTTTTATCACGTAATTTTATTTATTAGAAGTTTAAATAGTTCCGGTTTTCTTATAGTATATACGAAACCTTTGAAAAAATCTTATGATAAAATAGTAAGTAGACCCGGTTGTCATTCCCGTGAAAGTGTCCGTTGCACAAGTATTTGAGATTGTCCGCCTATTCAGGCGGACAATCTCAAATACTTGTGCAACAGATACGAAAGCAGGGGCAACTCATAAAATGCCACTACAAAACTCTATATTATGCTTGCTAATATCACAACTAAAATGCATAAATTGTGGAACGTTTTTTAATTGTAATCTGTTACCATTTATGATTTGCTTTATATCTTGCAGTATGTTATATTAAAAGAAATAAAAGAAACAGAATTAAATTTGGAGAAACAAACTATGCCCCACGAATTACCTCAATTGCCCTATTCGTATAATGCATTTCCGAACATTATTGATGAGCAAACAATGCATTTACATCATGATATGCACCACCAGGCATATGTGAACGGTTTAAACAAAGCTGAACAGATGCTTGAATCTGCGCGGGCAAACAACGATTATTCAGCGATTAAGCTGTGGGAAAAGGAATTAGCATTCCACGGTTCAGGACACGTTTTGCACTCTTTGTTCTGGAAAAACTTGTCTCCGAGTGGCGGTGGCGTCCCGTCTAGCGAGCTTGCTGAAGCAATTAAAAAAGATTTTGGCAGTTTTGACAATTTCAAAGCTCAATTCCAGGCGGTAACGAACTCCGTAGAAGGCTCCGGCTGGGGAATGTTAGCCTATCACAGATGCTGGGATAAACTGGTGATTCTCCAGATTGAGAAGCATCAGGACGTTACATTGTTCGGAACAAAGCCGCTCTTAGTTGCCGATGTCTGGGAACATGCGTATTATTTAAAATATCAGAATAAACGCGCCGATTTTGTTAAAAACCTGTTTGAAATATTCAACTGGGAAGATGTCGCCCAACGGCTGGCTGATATAAAAAAGTAACTGCATACATAGCTAATACATTTATAAGAGAGACGGAGCACTGCTCCGTCTCTACTCAATTACGTACCTTTTACCCGGGGAATAAAATAATGTTCAGCTCTATCATTAGTGAAAATTATTCAGTAACTTTTAAACTGTTTTTAAATTCCATAGCAGTTATCTTATTCACGAGTATGTTTAATTCTTACTCACCGGCGATTACTCAAACTGATACTCTCCGAGTACCCGGTTATACTGCATACAGCGAGCCTGACCCCGGAGCAATCCGTTTTTCTGAACGAACTGGAATAACTCGCTGGCTCAGTTCAGAAAACAAGGTGGTCTGGTATGGGAATATAAAAAATACTGGAACACTTACTGTAGCCATTTCTTTGAAGCTCCCTGAATCAGCGGTCTCAAGATTCCGATTGACTGCTGCAAATCAATCACGTGAAGCACAAGCAACGAGTGTCGGAGACCAGTCAATTATTATGAATTTCGGGTCAGTCAACATTACAAAAACGGATTATTACGGTTTTACACTTGAGGGTTTAAGTAAAACCGATTCTGAATTTGGGAATATTGACGCACTGATTTTAAGTGGCTCTGCAGTAAAAGATGCTCATTTCAATTTAGTTTCCCGGCGGAATGCCGCTTCAGTACACCTGCGATATCCGATACCGGACAGCTTACAAGCAGAATATTTTTACAATGAGGTTACCGTAAGAACCGAACCCCTCTGGTCGTATTATATGGTGTGTGGATTCCGGAGGGGATATTTTGGTATCCAGGTAAATTCTCCGACAGAACGGAGGATTATTTTTTCTGTTTGGGATGCCGGAAGCGAACCGACCGATAGAGGTAAAGTTGACCCTGAAAATCTTGTTCAATTGATTGCAAAAGGAGAAAACGTCGTAGCAAATCCATTCGGCGGGGAAGGTACTGGTGGGCACAGCCACCTCATCTACAATTGGAAAGCAGGTGAAACATACCGTTTTCTTGTAACTGCAAAACCGGAAAGTACGTACACGATATATACCGGGTACTTTTACTTTCCTGAAAAACAAGAATGGGGATTAATTGCCAGCTTTAAAGCACCAAAGGACGGCGGGTGGCTGCGAGGATTATACTCATTCAACGAAAATTTTTCAGGTGCTAACGGACAATTGCGGCGTCTTGCCGAATTCGGCAACCAATGGATAAAAACAGCAGACGGAAAATGGATTGAACTGACAACCGCACAGTTTACAACCGACGCTACCGGCAGAAAAGACCGTTTTGATTTCGGTGCGGGTATTATTAATAATACGTTCTATCTTTCTAATGGAGGATTTGTCGCCGATCTCATTAAATATGGCGACCAAATTATCCGACCGGTAACAAATAAACAACCGACGGACATCAAATTGCCGGTAATTAAATAATTTTCGATTATGCTGAAAAAGTATAGAAAAATTAATAAAGACAATTTCTTGTACTAATTATTAAGCTCATTGTGGCACCCATCCCGAGTACTCGGGATGGGTGTAAAAAATGACTTTTTCAGCAGAGTCAATTTTCATACGGCAGGGGTGTATGGCGATACGCCCCTCCACATTAAAAAATCATTTCACCATATCCGAACGGATAATAATATCAAATCCCTCAAATGTGTACCGCCGCAGTCCCTTGTCTTCTTTAAAATTGCCCTTGCCTTCAAAAATTGCGGCAAATGCATCGCTGACGCGTGGAATCACATCGCTTTTGACCCACGGCTCATTATGTCCCGGACAGAGGTAATCATATTCACTCAGACGGGATTTCAGCTTCTCAATTGATGCCCGGTATTCTGCAATATTCACATCCGTTCCATAAGCATAAAGGGGACCCGGGATAAAAATGTCTCCCGTAAACAGAATACGGTTTGTTTTATCTAACAGACAAATGGAACCCGGTGAATGTCCGGGAGTATACAGTACTTCCAATGTCCGCCCGCCTAACTCAATAATGGTTCCATTATCAAGGAGATATGTTGGTTCCTGAGATGGGATTGACCAGGTTTTTGGGTCAAATCCTGCCGGCAGTGGTTTCCAGAGGGATTCTTTTGAAATGTTCGGAAGTAATGCTGTATTGCTTACTCCTTCAATTAACTTGTTTATTGCAAGAGCATTCCGATAGATTGCAACATCTTTGAATAAATGATTCCCGCCGACGTGGTCCCAATGCTCATGCGTATTCACAATCATTACTGAAAGCGGTGTAAGAGCCGTTACCACATCTTTTATATTTCCGATTCCGGTGCCGGTATCAATCAGTATTCCCCTGTCTTTTCCTAAAACAAGATAGCTGATTGCCTCCTCGAATTGATAAGGCTCATAGATGGCATACGTGCCCTCGCCAAGTTTATATACTTCATACCAATCCTGATACGTCCCGGTTTTTTCAAGCGTCGCATACACCGGACGAGGAAGCTTCTCCCACCAGTTTTTCGGCTGTACAAGCTCGGACGGCTTTGTGCCTCTGCCGCAGGCGAATATCAGCGCTATTCCCACGATAATCCCCACCCCGAATGCAGTTCTTCTATTCATATATACCTCCCATGGATATTTGGAATTTTTATGAGAGTCTATCAAACGTAGAATAATAAGGTTTTGTTAATTAATTGAGGGAATAATACAGAAAAATCCTATCGAATGCAATAAAAATTTTATCAAATGCATGGAAATAAGACCACCTCTTACCCCTCCTTAAATACAGGAGGGGGAAGGAAACCACCCCTAACCCCTCCTTAAATACAGGAGGGGAAATAAGACCACCTCTTACCCCTCCTTAATCCGCCAAATCCGCTATCCGTCATCCGCCATAAAGACGGCGGACAGGTCCGATATAAAAAAGGCGGAGCGGAACGGCGGATGGCGGAGAGGGGAATTGTATCTCTCCCCTCCGCCGTCTTTGTGGCGGATTAAGGGGGAGACTCAGAGGGGGTCTCTCATTCACACAACACCTGGTTTTTACCGGACAGTAGTGAAAAATAGTTTATTATTAAAATGAATATTCATTATTGTTAAATGTAATAATGTGTGATTTTATTTTAAACAAAGAATTTATATTGCTTTTGTTTCTTATTGGCATTTTAAATAAGGAGAATCCACAAATATGGGAACACAATACTAAATTCTTGATATATAATAGTTGTGGATATTTAATTTTGGCACGTTTAGTGCGAATCATCACTGCAGAATATCCGAATAGCTTCATTCAACGGAGAAAACGGCAATGAATATGATACAATATCTTATTCTCTCTGTCTACTCCAGAAGCCTAAGGAATTTACTATTGTGTCCCCATAATTAATGGAGGAATACGTTATGATAAATAATCTATCGCGCAGAGATTTCCTTAAAACCACCGGCGCTATGGCTGCCGTTGCGGCAACCAGCGGTATAGTATCGAGCTTCTCTTCCAATCAGAATGAAGTGGATATCCTCATAAAGAACGGATTGATTATTGACGGAACGGGAAGTATCGGTTTTTCTGGCTCTATAGGAATAACCGGCGATACTATTACAGATATCGGGAATTTGGGAGTCATCACGGCGAAAAAAATCATAGATGCTGGAGGTACTGTTATAGCCCCGGGTTTTGTCAATATCCATTGCCATACGTATGGAGGTATTATAAACCAACCCGGCTTCAGTTCCGTTATGCAGGGAATAACAACCGAGCTTGGAGGTCTGTGCGGGGATTCAACAGGTCCGACACGGAACGGTAAAAACATCGGCGACTATCTTGATGAAATGTCTAAGGAAAAGCTCGGAATAAACTTTGCGACGCTTGTTGGTCACGGAACAATACGGAGTCTTGTTGTCGGTCAGGAGGGGAGAGAACCCACTGCTGATGAGCTGAAAAAAATGAAAGCGCTTGTTGAGGAAGCTGTTCAGGGCGGTGCTTTCGGTTTATCCACCGGACTTGAATACACTCCCGGTACGTTTGCAAAACTCCCTGAATTAATAGAATTGTCAAAACCTTTGAAAAAATACGGTCTTCAATATGCAAGCCATATGAGAAATGAGGATTTCTTCCTGCTTGATGCAATTCAAGAGACGCTTACTATCGGCAGAGAGGCTGAATGCCCCGTCGAGATTTCTCATCTTAAAGTACAGGGAAAACCGAATTGGGGAAATATTGACCGTGTCCTGGAAATGATTGAAAAAGCGTCTCAAGAACACGGTAACGTCAACTTTGACTGCTATCCGTATACGGCGTATGCAACCGGTTTATCAAATTTATTTCCCACCTGGAGCAGAGAGGGAGGCACTGCCCGGTTCAGGGAACGCCTGCAGGATAAAAAAAGTGCAGAAGAGATAAAAGATTATGTCATCAAGAAAGTTGAATCCCTTGGTTCCTGGAACTCCGTTATGATAACCAGTGCCCGTGGTGAAAACAGAAAATATGGGGGTATGCGGATGGATGACATTGCCCGTGATAAAGGAACGGACCCTTATGACGAAACGGTCGCAATGATGCTCAGTGGAGGCGCAGACACGGTCTGTTTTGGTATGAGTGAGGAAAATACAAAACGTATTCTTGCTCACCCGCTCTGTATGATATGTACAGACGGTTCCGCTCAGGCTAAAGGGGCAGGTATCGTGCATCCGAGAAATTTCGGCGCCTTTGCCCGTGTTCTTGGACAGTACACCCGGGATGAAAAAATATGTGACCTGCAGGATGCAATACACAAAATGACCGGATTGCCGGCGGGAAAAATCGGGCTTAAAAAACGCGGAATACTTAAAAAAGGAAATTACGCAGACATTGTTATCTTTGACCCGAAGACAGTGAACGATACCGCAACATACCAGAATCCAAAAGAATATCCTACTGGCATCAGTCATATCATAATTAACGGAAAAATTGCGGTAGAAAACGGCGAACACACCGGCGCCCTCGCCGGGCAAGTGCTCCGCTTTGAACCGTGATTTGTTTTTGCATTACTGCAAAAATAAATCGGGCAATGGTTAAAATATTTTTGTGAAAACGCAACTTTTACCTTGACTTTTTATTATTAATAATATAGACTAATATAATGAAATCTTTGATTTAACGCAGGCTAAAGCCTGCGGCTACCGATTATAAAACAATTTTAAGCTCATTTTTGGGTAGCCGCAAACTTTAGTTTGCGTTTTAGTGGATTTTTTCAAAGGTCTCATAATTTATATTGTTGAATCGGAGGAAGTCCAGTGATTAATTAAAAAATAACAAAGAAACCCGTTATGTTGAAGTAGCCCATGACTAAATTGTCAGGTATCAATCATCAACGAGCCGTTAAAGCGCTTGAAAAGTCTGGCTTCTGTATATATCTAAATAATAGGGGGTATTAAGTGAACCATAAAATCAAAATTATAGTCGATGGAAAAAGAATATATACATTAGAAGATATTCTTCCTCCAAAACCTGGTTTAAAAGTTTTGTTTATAGCTAAAACTCCCGCGCCTTGTAGCGTTGAAAAAGGACATTATTTTCAGGGAAGACAAGGAACCTCGTTTTGGAATAAACTTACTGAATATGGTTTATTGAGCGTCCCCCCTGGTAAATTTCACGATGATTATCTTTTACAGCATAATTATGGAATAACCGATATTGTTAAAGTACCGAGAAATTATGGTGATGAACCAAGTTATGAGGAGTATCGTGAAGGTATTCAAAGAATATTTGACCTTATAAAAATACACAAACCAAAAGTTGTTGTTTTTGTATATAAAGGCGTACTTGATAAAATATTAGAACTTAATTTCAATATAAATGAGAAATCCGATTACGGATTTAATGATAATTTAAATTATTTGTTTGAAGATGCAAGAGTGTTTGTTTTTCCAATGCCCAGCACTCGATGTATAAGGGAAGAAATAAAAAGGTTAATGTCTGAATTACAATTTGTTTTAAATAAATAAGAGTCTGCTGAAAAAGTCATTTTTTACACCCACAAACGAGTTTGAGGGTGCCACAATGAGCTTAATAATTAATACAAGAAATTGTCTCTACTAATTTTTCTATACTTTTTCAGCAGAATCAAATAACTATTAATTTTTTTTAAAAGTTAGGAGATAGAATTATGAAAAAGCAACTATTGATATTGGCCGTAATTTTTATATCTACGGCATCTTTGGGGCAGGAAGTGCAAAAACAGGAAAAAGTATTAAGTAAAGCTGAGCAGTTTTCTGCAAGATCCGGAACTTTAATACAAAAAGAGTATCTTAAAATAGGCGAAGTAGGTACACTTTCGCATTTATCAGTTGAAGTGTGTTATTATAAAGATTTAAGTACAAATGAAAAAATAAATGCATTAGTTATTAAAAGGGAATCAGTTCGTTATTTATATACAGCTTATTTTGATTCTGATGAAATTGACGAACTAATAAAATTAATAAAATTTATTAAAGGAAATATATGTCCTACAATGCCTTCTAATTATACGGAGATTATATATAAAAATAAAAGAGATTTTTCTCTTATTTGTATTTGGGGTGAAGAAAAAAATAAATGGTCTATTAAAGGGTACATTGATAAATACATATCTGATTCAGTATATTTTTTAGGAATAAAAGATTTAGATTTATTAGAAAGTTTATTAGAACAAGCAAAAACGAAATTATAATTTATATTTTTAGTAATTATAAATGTAATTCTAGAAAAATGCTTATGTTTAATAAAATTAAATCATTTATTCAGCCTGAATTATTAGATATATGAAATATTAGATTATCGTTTATTTAATCTAAAACATATAGTCAAGCTGTCATTTAGATGGAGGTATACAATGGCAAAGTTAGGAGATTTAAAAAAAATTGAGAGATTTGAAAGCCTTAGTCGGAATGATATTAATAAAGCACGCCTTGTCAGTAAGTACGCACAGGAATATTGTTTAATGGTTGAGAGAAGCGATATAAAACCGAGGGAATTGTTACCATATTTAGTTAAAAAAGTAGTATATAATCAGGTTGATCAAAGAAACGGAAGTTATCTTCGTGAATTATTAAGAAAATTAGATGATGCAGGAAAGCTTGATTTAATACCTCAAGTTACAGTTGAAAGAAAGACAAAAAATAGATATTGGTCTTTTCGAGCTGTTTAAACGATTTTGAACAGTTTTTTAAGAAAAAATCAATGTATTCAGGTACAAAATACTAATTACTTGATAAATGTCATATTTTTTCTCCGTCCCAAGTTGAACTTGGGACGGAAATAGCAAAAGAAGCTTTGCTTCGATTTTACTTCGATTATTTAAAGTAATGTGATATTTGTTTAAAATTTTAATATCAAATTAACAAAACATAGCTTTTTAGGTTAATTGTAACCAAGTAAAACTTGGGACACAGAGAATATTTCTGTATTTCTATCGAAATATCAACCAATAATTTCCCTCTATCCCAAGTACTTCAAATGTGGAAAAGCTTTGCTTTGACCTTACATAATACGCAGATAGAAAATTAACTTACAATTCATATACAGTGCAATAAAACTTCTTGCAATAAATAATTGATATTTGTAATTTATTGTAAGAAACAGAAACCTTCTCTGTGCTCTCTGTGGTAAAAAATATAAAAGTTTTCGTAATTAATTTTATGGCAAGACAATGAAACTCTGCATTTTTGAAGATACGCACTATCGGAGGTTCCTGCCGTTGGTCTGGACACGGCCGGTGTATACCCTGCGGTGCGGAATCACTGACGGTGAGGAAAAACTCCGCTCCTCATTTCCGGATATGCCGGCGGTTCTGCATTGCCGTGATTATCTCACTGAATTTGCTCAGGAAACGAACACTCTGCCGGTGAATATATTTGAAACAGACAACTATCTATTGCTGAACAGCAGAGTCATCGCTGATACCTCATTTGCACAGCAAATTTCACTCAATCGGTTAAATTGTATTTACCGTGCTGGTAATACAGATATTGCCGCTGTCATTAGTGCCGAATACTCAAAAGTTTTACAGGAGTACAGCGGAAAGCCATTTGATATAAGTACAATTTTTCCTGATTTTCCGGTCATTCCCATCAATGCAGTGGTTATGAACCATCCCTGGGATATAATCAACAAAAACGGCGAAATGATTATCAACGATTGGGGCAGGCTCTATAATCAATCTGCTTGCGAGGGTACTGTTTTTGAGGGGGTGCATTTTATTGAAAAACGGAATATATTCATTGCAAATGGTGCGGTGATAAAACCCGGTGTTGTGCTGGATGCCGAGAGCGGTCCCATTATCATTGAATCGGGGGCGGTTGTTATGCCGAATGCGGTTATAATTGGACCGGTATTTATTGGAAAAAATGCTCTTATAAAAGCAGGCGCTCGTATTTATGGATGTACTACCATCGGCGAGGAATCCAAAATCGGAGGCGAAGTTTCCGTTTCTATCATTCATTCGCACACCAATAAGCAGCACGATGGATTTTTAGGAAACTCATACTTGGGACAATGGGTCAATATTGGGGCTGATACGAATAACAGCAATTTAAAGAACAATTACCAGCCAGTAACTGCAACAATTGATGGAGAAGTCATTAATACCGGGTTGTTGTTTGCCGGGGCAATTATCGGCGACCACACAAAGACCGGAATTAACACAATGCTCAATACAGGAACTGTTATCGGCGTATGCTGTAATATTTATGGCAGCGGATTCCCGCCGAAATATATCCCATCATTCAGCTGGGGCGGTAGTGAGGGATTTGAAGAATATAAATTTGAAAAAGCTCTGCAAACGGCACAAGCAGTTGTAGCACGGAAAAAAATGGAACTATCTGTTGTACATAAACGTATAATGAAATGTGTTTTTGACGCCACTGTTCCCGAACGGACACTGTTTTATAAAAGATAAATTGAACAAATATATACAATACTACAAAATAAACTAAAGTGTATTGTAATAATTTGTTTTTCGTTGACAATACACGGTATACAGAAGTATTTCATTGTATATTCGAGTCCATATAACGATTTCCATAAATCAGAGGAATAAAGCCGAGTGAAACCGCCATTTTCCATATATGTTTATAACAGGAACGGCTTAAAACAAGTTAATTTTACATTTCTGAAAAAAATACTCTCTATCGGGCTTCTGTTCTTTATTACCCTCACTTTTATTTTATCCTGTATTAATGTATACTTTTCAGAAATTTCTCTATTCCGTGAAATATCCTCACTAAAAGAACAACAATCCTGCTTGACCGGCGAATATGAAATTACCAGACAGCACTATAATATTCTGGCGGAGCAGTATATCGAGATTCCGATGGTGAAACGAATTATTTCATTAGCCAATCCAAACCTTTCGGATGAAACAGTTACATTATGGACAAAGCTCCTCGTTCAGCACAAAACCACTCTGTCGAAATCCCTTAACCAGTACTCCCAGAAGAAACTTCAGATGAACAATTCACCCTACTCGATTGACTATGGCATTGCTCTTGTGCTTGCAGTCGCCGCGGTAGAAAGTGATTTTAATCTCGATTTAACCAGCGAAAAAGGTGCTTATGGCCCAATGCAGCTCCATCCGGCTACCATTGAGTATATTGGACTGCGGAATCCCGGCAACCCGACAGATAATATTAATGCTGGTATCAAATACTTTCAGCAATTATTAAATCGGTTCCGCCAATATCCTGACCAGTTGGAGCTTGCTCTGGCGTCGTATAATGCCGGTTTGGGACGGGTCAGTGAAACGTGGATGCCGTTATGGGGTGAACGATGGCAGAACATTAATCACGGACTTTCTCTCCGCGAAAAACCTTTCATTGAAACCCGCAGTTATGTTTCCACAGCGGTTGCCCTCGCCCGGATTTTTTCCTCCGGCGACTGGAACTGCAACGACCCCGTATTCTGGAGTGATTACAAACACCTCTCCCGCTTCACCAACTTTACCCTGTCCTTCCAAACTGCCTTCACCGGCGGAAATTACCGGTAACAAGTTATTACAATTATCAGATATCCATTTACTGACGGGAAGCGGAGAATTATATTCTATAAGTTTTATACACAGCAAAAGATTGAATTACTCAATTGATTTTTCAATAAAATATCTGTACATTTAAATAATAGTATGCGCCCATAGCTCAGCTGGATAGAGCGTCTGACTTCGGATCAGAAGGCCGCAGGTTCAAGTCCTGCTGGGCGTACGAGATATTAATCAATAAATACAACAACTTATGAAGCCTTTCCAAAATTACGGGAGGGCTTTCATTTTGCCTTTTTTTGCCCCTTTTTGAACAAAATGCATGTCTTTTTGCATGTCTCGAAAATTGTTTCTATAGTAATTTATTCTTCTTTGATAATCTAAATTCATTGCTCACAACCATGAACCGTTTTTTATGTAAAAAGATACTTTAAAATTGCATTACTCAAAACGAGCCATATTCAATGTTTTTACATAACAATTGTACATAATATTGTATTCCCTATATGTTAGACCACAATATGTTGAAACTTTATCTGATTTAATAAAGTTTAAATATTGCATATAAAATTGATTATTTAAGTTTAGGAAATTTATAATGAATGATTTACCAGATTTGCTTTTTAATGAATATGACCTTCATAATATATTAAGCGATAATATTAGCCAAGCGGTTGAAGAAATTAACAATATTTCTGAGGAAAAGTTTCTTACAGCAAGTGATGAAGAACTTGTACAACATGTGTATTCCAAGTTAGAGGTAATACCTCTTGAATTATATGAAGATGCCAAGGAAATGGAACAAAAGGAAACTAAAGTAGATGTCCGCTATGATCCAATGAGAGCTATATTTGATAGAGACGAACCTTGTCTTATTCCCGGAATAAAAGTCACTGTTTCTATTCCATATTCAGGAAACTCAACACTTTGGAAATGTCAGCCAAGCACTTTTACTTTTAATCCGCCAAGAGCAGATGTTCGAAATGTTTCAAGAGATGGTGAAAGTGGATTTATAGACATAACAACTACATGTCCTTCTGATGTTCTTGGAGATGGAACAAAAATTAAAAAAGAGATAGATTCCACTCTGGATAATATTCGAAGTTACATTCAAAGAATTAAAAAAGATGTAGAAGAACACAATAAGAATTTGCATATCCAAATTAAAGGATGTGTTGTAAACCGACGCCAAAGATTGGGTAAACATGAAATGGTTGCAAAGGTTTTAAATATTCCCTTAAAAAAGAAATCCGGATCTCCAGACTTTTCAGTAATTCCCGTTAAGCGTCGACTTGTACGACCCCTTCTTCAAGCAGCAAATAAACCACAAGAATATGGTATTTCAGATGAAAACTATGAATATATCCTAAATATTATTCGCCATGTAGGGCGTTCATTTGAAGCGACTCCGAAAACTTTTGCAAAACATGATGAAGAGGAATTACGTGATATTATATTAGCTCATTTAAATGGTCATCTACAAGGGGAAGCTACAGGGGAAACTTTTAGAAGGATTGGAAAAACTGATATTCGTATAGAGGAAAAGAGTCGCGCTGCTTTCATAGCAGAATGCAAAATCTGGAGAGGAAGTATTGAATTAAAGAACGCTATTGATCAACTTTTAGGGTATTTAACGTGGCGGGATTGTAAAGCTGCTCTGATTATATTCAATATGCATAATATTAAATTTTCAGATGTTCAAACGCAATTACCTAAAGATATTCAAAGTCATTCTAAATTTAATTCAAATATTAGTACAATTGAGCAAGGTGAATGGCGTTTTAAGTTGAAATCTCTTGATGACGAAGGGAGATTTATAATATTGCATGTTTTTTTGTTTAACTTATATGTCAAACCTTAAAAAAGGAGTATTCTATGGCAAAAGATTCTCATCATGTTGTTCATAATCAAAATGGTGGATGGGACATTAAAAGAAGCAGTGCTGAGCGAGCCAGCGGTCATTTTGACAATAAACAAGACGCAATTGACGCCGCAAGAATCATAAGTCAGAATCAGAATACTGAATTATTCATCCACGGAAAAGATGGAAAAATCCAGCAAAAAGACAGTCACGGCAATGATCCGTTTCCACCAAGAGGATAATAAATTCCGATTAACCTTCTTTAATAAAGCTCTTTCCGAATAAGGGAAGGGCTTTTATTTTGTCTAAAATGCGTTTTTCGATATTTAAGGTGTTTGTTTTATTGACAAGTATGGAATGTTGTTGATTAGAATTTTTGATTGTATTATATGTTATATCTTGTTAAATTACTCCAGAAAACCTTAAATAAGCTTTTCACATCCATTTTTTAATGTCAGAGATGAAACCAGTGGAATTGTTTGTTCCTCAAAAGCTTAAAGAAAAAGTATCCGAATGGAGAAGCTCTAATTATGCTTCCGAGTACCCCGCACTTTCCGAAATCCTGAATTTCAACATAATAGAGATTGAAAACTCTCCGGGTATAGCTTTAAGATACCTTCGTAAAGCACAGTTTGAAGCTCTTGAAACGTACTGGTATCTTCGCATAATTGAAAAAACTCCGCACATATACAGTTTATACAAAATATTGTATGAAGATCCGTCAGATTTACTCAATTCTTTCGGCATTAAACTTACGCAAGAAGATTTAATAAGAATTATGAGTAAAGGCGGTATTGACAACGTATTTGAAAGAATAAAAACTGATGATGAATTCGTTAAAGTTAATCGTTTAGAAACCGTTCGTGAAACTCTATCATTAAAATATCCAAGTTACATTTTAGCCTTGGCAATGGGCGCCGGGAAAACGGTTTTAATTGGCTCAATTATAGCAACGGAATTTGCCTTGGCTTTGGAATATCCCGATGCTCAATTTGTCAAAAATGCCTTGGTTTTTGCTCCCGGAAAAACAATACTTGGCGCTTTGAAAGAAATGTCTGACGTTCCTTTTGATAAAATTCTGCCGCCTCGATTATACAAACAATTTATGAGCACTATGAAGCTTACCTATACTCAGGACAAAGAAAAAGATATACCGGTCATTAAAAAGAGTACTTTTAACGTTATTGTAACTAATACCGAGAAAATCCGCATTCAGAAACCAACCGGCAAGAGATTAAATCAATTGACTCTGCTTAATTATAAGGAAATTGAAAAGATTCAGGAAGCGCAGGAAATAGCAAATTTGCGTCTACAAACTATTGCTTCCCTGCCTAATTTAGCAATATTTTCCGATGAAGCGCATCATACCTATGGGCAGTCTTTGGATACGGAATTAAAAAAAGTTCGAAAGACCGTAGATTATCTTGGGGAAAACACGTCCGTAATTATTGTCGTCAATACAACTGGAACTCCGTATTACAAGAAACAAATGTTGCGAGACGTTGTATATTGGTATGGATTGTCTCAGGGAATTAAGGATGGTATCTTAAAAGAGGTGCAAGGAAGTATTCTTTCTTACAAGGATATTTCAGAAGAAAACTTTATTAAAAACGTTTTAGAAGATTTCTTTGGATTGTATAAAAATACTTCCATATATAATGGAGCACAAGCAAAGATTGCTTTGTATTTTCCTCAAACGGAAGACGTTCAAAAGCTTCGCCCCGCCGTTGAGAAAAAGGTTATTGAACTTGGATTTGATCCTTCCATTGTGCTTGAAGTAAACAATAAATCCGAAGAAAAAATCAAAGACTTATTCAATAACCGGATAAACGATCCTTACAATCCTTATAGAGTATATTTGTTAGTCAACATGGGTACTGAGGGATGGAATTGCCCTTCGTTGTTTGCTACGGCTCTTGCCAGAAAACTAAAATCAAGCAACAATTTCGTCCTGCAGGCAGCTTCACGATGTTTGCGGCAGGTATCGGGTAATACATTAAAAGCTCGAATCTACCTTTCGAATGATAACGTAAACGTTTTAGACGCGCAGTTAAAAGAAACGTACGGCGAGTCTTTACAAGTTATTGATATGACAAAACAGGAACTCCGCCGGGAAAGAATAATTGTCAGGAAACTCGACATTCCGCCAATAATGGTTAAGAAAAAATTGGTTCGTTTTGTGATTAATGAAAAAGCGGCAAAGTCCATTTCTTTTACGAAACCTCGTTCTGATACTGAAAAAGCAAAAAAGATATGGTATGAGGTGCGAGAGCATCCCGCCAGATATTCCGTTTTAACGGCAAAAGGTATGGAAGAGATTGAAATTCCGGAAGACAAGTTTTTAAGCGTATGGGAAGCATCATTGGAATTATCGGTTAAGTATAGATTTGCTTTTAGCACGATGTATAATGCTTTAAGATCCATATATAAAGATGAAGACGTGCCTTTTTCTCATATGTACGGTTTAATGGAACAAATTGAAAAACAAACGAAACGATATAAAACCGTTGAAGAGGAAGTAGAAATTGCGCTTGCGCTCGTAAGACCTGAAGGATTTAAAGAAGAACGGGAAAACGGAAAAGTAATTTATACGGCTGAAATTATGTATCATAAGGATAAGGATTATTTATTGTTGTATTACGACAAACTTAAAGACCGGTACAAAAATGATTTGAGTTTTCATTATTCACCTTATAAAATGGATACCAAACCTGAAAAGGATTTCTTCTTGCAGATATTGGACATTGTGGATGAGAATCCGGATGACGTTGAAGATATGTACTTTATCGGCGGGATTACGGATCCGAAAAAGACGGACATGATTTTTGAATATAAGGATACAAACGGAAAATGGCGCGGTTACACTCCGGATTTTGTAATTCGCAAGAAAAACGGCAGAGTGCTTTTGGTTGAAGTAAAAGCAGAGCGTTTTGCCGATGTTAATAAAGAAATGGCTTTGAGAGAGCTTGTTTCAATAAATCCCGATACCTTAAAATATGAGATATTCTACACGAAAACAGATGAAATCGGATTTGATAACGTGCAAAAAGCTAAAAACTGGTTAGAAGGTAAGCAATGATAAAAGAACAAAAAGTTAAAATTTCCCCAGCAAAAGGCAGACCTATGCTTCAGTGGGTCGGTAAAAAGCCTTTGGAATTCGTTAAGAGCTTTCCCGCTCAATTGGTAGAGGTATTTAATCCATCCGGTAAAGCGAAGCAAATAGAGAATCCCGCGTATGAAACTCTTAAGGATAATTGGCAGAATCTTCTGTTTCACGGTGATAATAAAGAAGTATTAGGTTATTTATTGGCTAACGGATTCAGAGGCAAGATAGATTTGATTTACATTGATCCGCCGTTTGATAGTGGTGCTGATTATATTCGAAAAGTAGAACTAAGAGGAATAAAAGAAAAAACTCAATTAGAAGGACAGGATTATGATTTAGGGGAGCAAATTCAGTATTTTGACATTTGGGCGAATGACTCATACCTGCAATTCATGTATGAACGATTGCTATTGCTAAAAGAGTTATTAAGTAAAGATGGTAGTATTTGTATTCATGTTAACAATGCTCGAGCACATTACATAAAAATTATTCTGGATGAAATCTTTGGCGAGGAAAACTTTGAAACTCAAATAGTTTGGAAGAGAGTTACTGCAAAAGGCACAAATGTTAAAAATTATGGTGAAGAATATGATGTAGTATTATACTACGTTAAAAATAGTGAATCTAAAAGGTGGAACATACCTTATAAAGATTATGATATTAAACAACTTAATTCCTATTTTAAGTATGTAGAATTACATGATGGAAGTTGGAGAAAATTAACAGATGAGGAACTAAATAATCCAGAAAAAATTAAAGGTAGAAGATTTTCTTTAATACCAACAATTAATCTAAATCCAGATAGACCAAACTTAACTTATGAATTTTTGGGCTTCAAAAGAACTTGGAAATGGACTAAAGACAAAATGATAGAAATGCACAAAAAAGGCATTATAATTCAAACTTCCAAAGATGCTTTTCCTGCAAAGAAACAGTACCTTGATGAAAGAGAAGGAATGGTTGTAAACAATTTGTGGACTGATATACCAAATACTTCTTCTGCAACAAGGACAGGATACCCTACCGAGAAAAATGAAGATTTACTAAGGCGCATAATTGAAGTTTCATCTGAATCGGATGATTTAATCCTTGATTGCTTCATCGGTTCTGGCACAACGGCAGCCGTTGCCCAAAAACTTGGTAGGAAATGGATTGGCGTTGACATCAATAAAGGAGCAATTCAAACGACAAGTAAACGTCTGCAATCAATTATACATAATCAGTTAGACAAGCAAAAAAAGCATGAAAAAGAGCAACAGAATCATTTATTTAATGAAGAAAATACAGAGCCTTCATATCCTTCTTTTGCTCATTACAAAGTTAATGATTACGACTTGCAGTTATTGAGAACGGAAGCGATAGAGCTTGCCGCTCAGCATATTGGCATTCAAAGAACTAAAACTGATTTATTCTTTGACGGTATATTAGGCAATGAATTAGTCAAAATTATTGATTTTAACCATCCTCTTACAATGCTCGATATTCAATTGATTACCGATGAGCTTAAAAAACGACCGGATGAAAACAGAAACATAACCATTGTCTGTTTAGGTAAAGAGCTTTCGGTAGAACCTTGGATTGAAGAATACAACAAAAAACATCCCGTAAACAAATTCAAAGTCATCGAGCTTCGTACTGACAGAAAATACGGCAAATTTTTTACGCATACGCCCGCACACGCAGAAGTGGATATAAAGCGAAAAGGCAATAAAGCAATCATAAAAATAAAAGACTTCGTATCTCCAACAATCCTTGAACGGCTCAATTCTGAAGAACAACTCTTTAAAGTCAAGATTCCCGACTTCAAATGTATGATTGACGTTGTGCTCATTGACACGAATTACGACGGCAAGGTATTTAACATCGTTCATTCCGACGTCCCCGAAAAGAAGCAGGATTTGATAAAAGGAATTTATGAACTGCCGGTTCCAGAAAGCAAAACGACCGTTGCGGTGAAGATTATTGATATGCTGGGGGAGGAAGTGATTGTCGCGAAAGAAATTTAAAATGAATAAAAATCAAGAAGAACTATTTCAAAATTTTCTCACAGAAACATTTTACCCTCAAATTCGCTGGTATGATAACAAAATTGTATTATTCTTGAACTTTTTTTGTAATTTTATTTCCTTTCATATATGTAAGTTTATATTATATTTATAATTAGGTTTTATTAAAATATTGTATTTTTTATGTAATAAATTTTAATTATTTTGTAAAGTTCTTGGGATTTATCTTTCAATATTGTATATTTTAATGCAGATGGTGATCTTTAATGAATAATTCAAAACTAAATATATCATCAAAGAAATATCTAAACACTAAATTGGATGAATTTTATTTTCAATGGCATATTACAGAGAAATGTAATTTACGTTGTAAACATTGTTACCAAGTAAATTATAAAGATCAAAACGAGATGTCCATTGATGAGTTGAAAAAGGTTGCTGATGAAATATTTAGAACCTTAAAAAAATGGAAAATGAGGGGGAGAATTGCCTTAACCGGCGGAGAGCCTCTAATAAGTCCAAAACTATTTTCTCTTATCAAATATCTTGAGAAAAATGATGAAATTGAAAAAATAGGCATCCTTACAAATGGAACTTTAATAAATGGTAAAACAATTGAAAAAATTAAGGAAATAACAAAACTTCATTATATTCAAATATCACTTGATGGCGCTACTTCGGAAACAAATGACAGGATAAGGGGAAAAGGTTCATTCCACAAAGCTTTAAATGCAATTAGATTATTGAATCAAAATAGAATTACAACGAGATTGATGTTTACTGTTCATAGGGAAAATGTAAATGAAATATCTCAGTTGATTGATTTAGCAATTAACGAGGGAGTAGATGGTTTGACTTTTGAAAGACTTGTTCCATGTGGTAATAGTGAAAGTATGAAGGATGTCCTTCTTTCTCCGGAAGAGCTTGGAGATGCATATAAAAAGATTTCAGATCGTGCCGATTTAGAATATGAAAGAGGAAGCAAATTAACTATACTTAAATTAAGAACACTCTTTGCTTGTCTCGATAGAGATGGAACAAGAGACGGCTCAAATATTCCTTTTAAAAAACAACTCGGTGCAATGTGTTCAATCGGAATCGATAGTTTATGTTTTCTGCCAGATGGAACTGTTCTTCCGTGCAGAAGGCTAAGTATTCCCATTGGAAATCTAAAAACTGATTCAATTTTCAAAATCTGGTATACCTCAGATTTGCTTTGGAAATTAAGAGATAAAAGAAACTTGCAAGGCAAATGCAAAGATTGCAGTTTAATTCCCCGTTGTAGTGGATGTCGGGCTGTCGCATATTCTGTAACTGGCAATTATTTAGCAGAGGATCCTCAATGTTGGAATTAAAAGAATCAAGTTTTTTGAGATTAGCTGACCAATATGTGTTATACAATCTTGATATTGCTCAGGGAATGTATTGGTTATTTGATATAGAAGATGGTACTTATTTTGACCTAAATGAAGTTTCCTACTTTGAACTTTCTCTTTTTGATGGAAAAACCTCTTTTGGGGAAATACGTAAAAAGGTTATATCTAAATATAAAAGTGAAAATCCGCATGTTGTGACCAATGATTTGAAGGAATTATTGGACAAACTTCATAAAAAAGATATTATAATCAATATAAAAAATAAGGAGAAGTAAAATGGAACAAACAAAAAACCTTAAAGAAAACATAGTTGTAAATGTAATTGAAACCAACTATGAAAAACCAGTCTTTGAAGAAAGAAAAGAACTTGCTTTCCCCAAAGAAATTTGGGAACAATTCAATGGTGGTAAGTGGTGCATCCAGTGCAGTGGTTGCCATGGGTGCAGGTAGATTTGAAATAGGCCTTCAATAAAGGAGCGAAAAAAGGCGAAGTGTTTCCCTGGTGATATTGGACTGGAAATCGATTTATTAAACGGTAATATTCTTTGCTGCTGTTGTCAAGAATTCAAAGTAAAAAATAGAATATCACCAATTGCTTATTGCAAAGACGAGGCGATATTTTTCGTCTGTGATGAATGTAAGTCAGTTTTGTCGACTTACCAGATAGAACAAAAATTAAAAAATTATTACGAAAATGGCCGAAGGTTGGAATTAGCTGATGAGTCAAAATGATACTTTTAAAATAACGATTCAAAAAGGATTAACAGCTTTATTTTTAACTTTAAGGCAATATCTTAACAAAAATATCGAACTTGAAAGGATTGTAAGGGTTGCTGTTCTTTTGAAAAGATGCGGAGTTAATCAGAATAATTATATTTTTAATGATATAACAAAACGTTGCTTAACTGAGCAAAAAGAAGATGGCGGATGGATTTCGGTTGAAGATAGTGTATGGTGTACTGTTTTTTTAAAGGATTTTAAGGAACATTCTAATGCATATAAAAGGGGGATTACTTGGTTGAAAAGCCAAATGCTTAAAGGTGGAGGTTGGGGAAAAACAAATAGAGATATTGGAAGAATTCCGGTTACTGGGATTTTGCTTTATCTCTTGCCCGAATTATCAAATGTTGACAGTTTGAAATGGTTAGAAGGCGAATGGAAGAGGGAATTCGATTTAAATCCAAAGTTAACATACAAAAGTGCTTTTACTTTAATGGCAATTAAAAAGAATAATTATCAATTCTGTGATAATCAACTTCTTAATGACGCAATAGATTGGTTAATTTCCCAGCAAAATGAAGATTATGGATGGGGGTATTGCAAGGGTCATCCAGTGGGAAGCACTCCTTTTTGCACAGGAGTTTCGATAATAGGACTCTTGCAATATCCTGATAAAATTAATCCAAATCTAATTGCTAATAGTTTAAAGTGGATAGAAAAAAATCAATTAGAAGAAGGATTATGGCCAGACCATTACATTGAGGATGGAAGTATTTGGGTTCTATACGCCTTAATTATGGGATATGGTTTATTAAGTAAGAGAAAAAAATGATAGAAGAGTTGGAAAATATAATTATTCAGAATATAAGGGAAATTCCTCAAGTTCCATTGTCGCTTTTACTCTCAGGCGGTATTGATTCTTCACTTGTCTTAGCGCTTCTCCGCAAAGTATATCCTCAGGTGTCAATTTCAACATTTACTCTCGCTAAATCAAAAGATTATCCGGATATTGTTTTTGCCCGTGAAATCGCAGATTTATTCGGGACAGAGCACAATGAGATAATTCTTTCGGATAAAATTTATAATAATTTTCTTAGAGAATATAACAAAGTCAAGAAATACGATTTAAAAGGTGATGCCAATGTTTATATACTCTGCTCTTTCGCCAAAAAATTCAGCACCACAATTGTTACCGGCGATGGAGGAGATGAATGCTTTGGTGGTTATTGGCTTCATGAGTATCCTTTAGGACATAAGGAAACCGGGAGAATCAAATCTTTCAAAGATATACATCCTGCCCCGCGGAAACATCTGGAGGAAATGGTCCGTATGGGTTTCAGGGATTTTTTATTTAAAGAAAAATCGCAACCAGAAGATTACGATGCAGTGTGGGAATATTTTGTAAAGTGTTTGGCACCAAAGCATCTCGCCCCATTATTATATACAGCAAAGGTTCTCAATATTAAGGTTTATACCCCCCTCTTTTCTGATGTTTTTTTAAATTTTATGAGGACGTTACCGTATTACGAGAGGATCGGCAGAAAGATAGAAAAACAGTTGGCTTCAAGGTATTTGCCTGAATCGATTGTGGAAAGAGAAAGTATAGGATTTGACATAGCACTGGAGCCGGATGCAACAGAAATTGTCTATCGGTAAAACCCAAAACCATGAAAATTCTAATCACTGGTATTGGATGCATCGGGAAAAGTTCTCTTCGGGAAAGAGTGGTTTCAGAGTTCCCAGATAAAGTAATCTCGGTAGATATGGACTACGATAAACATATTCCTTATGATAAAGGCAAAATTGTTATTGTAGAATCAGTTCATGGTCTTGAAAACAATCCAGAGATATTCGACAGAATCTTGTATTTGTTACCTCCCCGTTGGCATATCATTCTTTGGTTAAGGCGAGGATGGGTATGGTTTGCATCTGGAATTGTTGACTTTTCTGAACCTAAAGGAAAAAGAAAACGATTTGCGGTATCAAATATTCCAATAATATTAAAAATCATATTAAGAAACATATACGGAAGGAGAAGATGGATTAGAGAAGACCTATGTAAACTACAAAAAGGATTAGAAGAAAGAACAAATATTACTTCATCAGTGGATGATGGATACAGGATAATCAAATCATGGGTCATGAATGATACAAATCCAGTTAAATTAAACAATAAAAGGGTAATAATATGAATGAAAATAATTATAACATAAATACTTTGATAGTCAAAGCAATTAATGCCAGTATTGAATTTGAGGAATTAATGGAGAAGATTGATTTTAACTCTTGGTTTGAAGATACTGACGAAAAAATGCTCACTAACCGATATGATAAGAATGCTTTTAAACAATATACTAAACGAGTTAAAGAAGCTGAGAAGATATGTAAACGTTTCATACTTGATAAGAATTCAGAAAAAGAATTTGTTGAAGGTCTACTACAAGATCTTTTCAAGGCCAAATTAAATCGGTTAGAAGCACGACGGGCTTCTGAACTCGATATTGAGAAAAATAAATATATTGAAGGAGTAAATACTTTACACTTAGCACTGAACCGCATACCTCTTGAGTATCTGCAGAAATCTTCAGACGATGATAGAAAAAAAGATTATGACTTGTTAATGATACTGCTTTATAATGATCTGAGTATATGCTATTCTGGCCTTAAAAACTCTTCTATGTCTCGTGGCTATGCAGAAGAATCAATTAAGCTTATTGAGGAGGATGAGGATTATAAGAAATTTAGACGCGAGATAGACAATATAGAGAATAAGATAGATAGTAAGATAGCAACAGAAAAGGATTATAAAAAACTTTCAACGTTACCGTTTGTATCTGGAGAATGTAAGAAATATGATTTATATACCTTCGCACTTTTTTGCAGGGGGGTGGCTGAGTTTCGTTCGTTTCTAAAAGAAGAGGCAGAAAAAACATTTATGCAAATTATTAATTTCGTGTGTAAATTTAAATTCCCCGAAAATTCTGACTATTTTTCTACCCTTATCCAACTTGCTTCATTGCTTATTGATCTTGGTCGCGGTAAGGAATCTATTAAAATGCTTGAAATGAATAGCATGATAGATAAAACGGATCGTCGGTGGGCGGAGAGTTTGTTAGAAAAAGCTTCTGCACTAATAGATCAGAGTCGTTATACTGAAGCACGAGATACTTTGGATAAACTATTTTGCCTTGGAAAATCAAGAAACGAAAGACTTGCTGAACCAATTTTGAATGGGCAAATCTATTATGGTAGGTCGTACTTGGAGGAAGCAAGAAATGTAGGCAGAGAGAAAGAAGATAATTTAAGAAAAGCAAAAGAGGAACTAGAAAAGGCATATAAGCGTTCTAAAGAGAGAAAACAGAAGAACTTGATACAAAAAGCTGCAAAATATATTGCGGAAGTTTATCAAGAACGCAAGAATCAGGAAGATACTCTAACATATTATTCTATTTCTATTTCTGAAGGGGAAGTAAAAGATTTTTCAGATCTCTTGAAGAATGATTGGAACGATTTTGTAATGGATTGTGAAGATATTGACATATTAGATAATTTTTCAAAACAAATATGTGATTTTATAAGTGCCACGTTTAAGAAGGGAAAAGAATGCAATGATAAAATTAGTTTTTGTCTCGATTTATTAGATAAGTTAAGAAAAGAATGCGATGAAAAGGAAAATCTGGTCCTGTCTGAGCAGGCTGAACGGAGGAAAGAAGAAATAGAACTAATTCAACAGGGGAAGAAAGGTGGCATTCCAGAAACGCTTCAAAATAACAAATTTAAAGAAAATTATGAAATCTTGACCGCAGGAAATAATGCTGGACGACAAAACGATGACCTACTCTTGACAGCTAAACAGATGCAAGCTCGTTTAGATAGTAACGAAAGAACTTTCAATAAAGCTTTATATGGTCGGACAGATAAAAGAACAGATGACTCTCCTCTTGTCGAATTAATAGTTTTAAGGCGTTGGAATTCATTCAGTCCAGGTTTATCAAAGAGATATGCTATCAGTCTTGGAGGCGGTCATTTACTTCGGATTTGGGCACCGGAATTTAACGGAATTAAACGTGAAGATTCAAGCAATGAAAAGAAAAATGATCAAAATTCATGGTTTAACATAGTAGTTGATCCTGGCTACAATTTTCTTCTTAATTTCCACAGTGAAAATTTCAAGGTAGAAGATATAGATGCTGTTGTAGTAACGCATTCACATCCTGATCACTGTGCAGAACTTTCTGGAATAATGGATCTTATGAGACAGATTAACAAGAGACAGACAGGAGAGAAGAATAGAAAAAGAGTGTACTTGCTTTTGAGCAAAGGAGCATATAAAAAATTCTCACCTTATACCCAAGACTGGAAAAAACAGCTTAAAGACGTAGTGCTCCTCGAAGATAAAACTAAATGGCCTGAAACGGATCAAGAGTTCGAAATTACGGCAATACAAACAGCACATGCCGATTTAGGGGGTGTGAGGGCTATCGGAATCTTTGTTAAAATAAAAGGGAATGATGGTATTTTATTAGGTTTTACTGGAGATACTCCGTGGCGAAAATATATTAGGGAGAAATTTAAAAATTGTGATATTCTTTGCTTGCATATGGGGGGTGTAAAATATGAAGAGATTGGGTACAATAAGGAGGGTAAGGAAATACTGAAATTAGGCTCGTGCTGTGAGTCAATAAGGGGGAAAATTAAAGAAGCCAACCATTTACTTTTTTATGGCTCTAAAGATATCATTGATAATTGTAAGCCAGATGCATTAGTGATAGTGGGTGAATTTGGTGAGGAATTGAAGTATGGTTTGAGGACTGATCTAGTGAAGAAGCTCAATCTTTCGGACGGTCCATTATGTGTGCCAGCAGACGCAGGGCTTTATTTAGTAATAACTGATAAAAAAGATAAAAAAATACGTTGTGATTTTTGCAGAGGCTTTGTTTCTCCTGAGAAAATCAAGGTATTCGCTTATGGGATGGAAGACTCTTTGCATTATATTTGTGATGCATGTCATCACACGCTTAATGAATCTCAGAAAAAGACTATTATAGAGCATTGGTTGACACGACATTAAAAGTATTTTATTGAATTAAAAATTTATCGTGACAAATCAAAAGTTATACTTAAAAATTTTATTGCTGACAAGTTGTGTTAACCAAAATGAAAATCTGCATTATAAGCAAATATCCCCCTATCGAGGGAGGGGTTTCGGCGCGGGTATACTGGCTTGCAAAAGCACTTGGAGAACGCGGGCACAAAGTCCATATTGTTACCAATGCTCAAGAAGTTGAAAGCGAGTATAAAGAAAAATTTGATATAAATGATCCTGAATTTATTCCCCGCAATGTCTATTTGCACAGCAGCGATGTGGACACCAACCCCTGGCATATACCTTTCTCAGAAGCCTACGCCGAAAGAATTGCCAATCTTGCAATTGAAGTTATTGAAAAATACGATATCCAAATTATAGATTCATACTACATTCTGCCCTATGCCATATCCGGCTTTATCGCTAAAAACATTACCGGCAGGCCACAAATCCTGCGCCATGCAGGAAGTGATATAGGAAAACTATTTTCCTCAAATGCATATCAGTCCCTTTTTAAGTCGATTTTTCAGAGGGTAGATAAAATTGTAACTATACCTCAACTTAAAGAAATGTTTATTTCTTTAGGTGTCAAAGAATCGGTACTTGATTTTGATGATCGGGTAAGCGTCGATACAAATGCTTTCAATCCGGAAGCTTCTCTATTTCCACTTTCTGATTATATTGACGATGATATACCTGATTGCCCGATAATTACTTACATTGGTAAAATTAACTATTATTGGCAAACTAAAGGTCTATATGAACTTATTGAAGCTGTAAAAAATATAAAAGCCGATTATAGATTATTATTTGTTGCTAATGGAAAAGGTTTAATAGAGTTTAAAAATCTGATAAAAGAGAATAATCTTGAAAATAAATCGATCTTCATAGATTTTGTACCCCCCTGGAAAGTACCGTCTGTTATTAAACTTTCAACTTGTGTTGTAATACCGGAAAGAGAATTTCCAATACCCAATCATATACCAATTCTTCCCAGAGAAGTAATGGCAGTTGGTAAATGTATTATCCTCAGCAAGGAACTGTACAATAAAGAATGTTACAGGAATCTGACTGACGGAGAAAACGTTTTGATAATAGATCCAAAAAATATAAAGCAATTCAAATATATAATTGAGGATGTAATTAAACACACAGATACTGCCTTAAGAATTGGTCAAAACGCTTACAAATTTTCAGCAAAATTGGAAAATTTTAATGAATATGTTAATCATACAATAGACCTATATGCTTCGCAAATTGAAAAATTTTAAATATCGCTCAAACTATTAAATATAAAATCTTAAATTGATATAGTCAAAGCTTAATATGGCATTTTTATTTCATTAAATCTACTTTTAAACCAACTAATCGAGATAGTGAACAATTTACCCAACAGAACAGGCGATCAACTGCCTGAAAAGCTTAAAAAGCACAATGAGGCTTATTATGACAGATGAGAATAGAGACAAGTTATCGTCAATAAATAATTCAATAAGCAACAGTTCTTATGCGATTTTGCAAAAACAGCAATGGGATATGTATTCAAGAGACCTGGCAAACTGTGGAGCAGATCTTCTTAATGATATTGAGCATGCGAGAAGTGATATTCGTGAAATAAGAGTAAAATTTACATTTTGGGGGACAAGAAAAAAACTTAACAGATCAAATACTAATTATGATATTCTGGCAAGAGACTTTGATCTATTTTACGATTCAAGCATGAAATTTCTTCGATCCATTATTAATAATAATAAATATGAGGAATATCAGATTCTGCAAAAACAAGATATAAAGAGTCTGACGGAGCATTGCATTAAATCATTAGAATATTTAGGAAATCTCCTTTCCTCAAAACGTAATGAATATTACCATCTGCAAGCACTAAATGTATCTATTTTAGCAATCTTAATCGCGTTACTCTCTTTTACAATGAATCTGATATCTAACTTTATAAGATAAAAAATATACTGTTTTTAAGGAAAGTAATCAATATACTTGTTCAAAAACTTTTATAACCTACCCTCAGAGATAAAGCCATGGGGCGAACCATAGCTTTGTTATCGAGAGACACCTCTCAATGATATAAGCTCAATAAAGCTTAAAAATCATTCGTTATGGAGTGCGCTTCTTTAAACGGGGGGTGAAATTATTGGAATTAGAGCCAAAGTACATAGGCTGGACAAGCAAGGTGCAGAAGAAAAAATGCACCTTTTTTATTTCTCTGAGCAAACTTGTTGTAATCGGAGCACATATTCAAGTTGGCACAAATTTATTCTGCTATTTATTTCAGGATAAGGATAAACGCCCTGTCGGATTGATTTATCTTGACGGCAAGCCAAAATATCCCGCAGAGCGTGATAGACAACTTTCAGAAAACAATACATTTCTAATCAGGGAGGGGAGCAAAAACTCCCATCCTCGTTTTAAATAATCTTGAATTTTATTCAATCAAATGAGGAAAAATCCTTATGCAATCCAGCCTAAACTCAAGCCGTTAATCGTTCAGGGAAAGTTAAGCTACAATGAAAATGTCCGATGCAATAACATCCTAAGATTAAAAAAAGAAATCCGCGAAGAGTTTTTCGATTTAAACGGGAATCATCAACTTATGTCCTACCGTATGGAGTTCTACAGAACTGAAGCAGAACTGCAAAAAAGAATCAATGAAATAATCCTTGCCAAAACAGGTCTGCCATTCCTGTTATTTTTCTACGGGGAGGAAAATAAAGCTAAAGAATGGTAACCTATCTTCAATTCTATCGGGCAGTAAAATCCTTCTATTACAGAAATTCTCTTTTGGATAACCTTTCGGAAATTGAAACGACAATAGCAAATTATCTCATTCATCAGGGCTTTGAGCAATTGTCAATCCCGGGTTATTCAATAATGCTTTCTAACGACAAGCCTGTTGTCAAAAAAATCCCATTGAATGTGCTTAACCAGCTTGAACTGGAATTAAACAAAAAGGAGGTTATTGAAACAGAAAATGTACACGCCTAAAATATCGGATGATTTGGTAAAGGATTTGTATCAAATATCAAGTAGTTTAAACCAGCCGATGACGCAGACTGTTGACGAGATCATCAGAAACTATGTGCACGTCTACAAAAAACACAACCAGATATCCCCGACTGCATTAAAAAGTCTGTTGGAATTCTATCTGGAAGACGGAGACGAATTTAAAAATGCCCCGGACTCCTGATAAAATCTATGAATCAGTGCTTGAAAAGCTCGGAAAATTAATTGAAGAAGCTGAAGCGGAACTTGCTGAATATCACAAGAAAAAGTAATATGCAAAGCACAGACTGGAACGGGCGGATTATGGTTACAAAGAAAAGGCTTGTTCTTGTTAATTTTCGTCTTGAACCGGAAATCTATGAGAAGCTCTCGCAACTGAAAAACAAATCAGCCTTTATACGGGACGCTATCAAATCCATAATTATTAATTCTTAATTCATTCATTTTATCATATAAATCTTTATAAATTTCAATGTATTACTATAAAAGAAAATTGCCAAATGAGAGAAGGCGCATTATAAATTCTTGCTAATGCACGGTCGGCGCAATGGGCAGAATGGTATATGCGCTGTCTTACACAGGTATTTAAACCAACGGAGGTGCATATACACAATGCCTGAAAATGATATATATAATAACCAAAAAAGATATGAACATTTCCTGGCAAATCTGGATTTGTTTTTAATACCACCTGAACAAAGAACTGATAATTCTAAATCAAAATCCCTTTACTTTTGTATGAACAAAGAAAATTTGCAGTATTTCAAAAAAATATGCTTAAAATTTGATGCTCGGGACATCAGCTTTGTGAGAAGATGCAGACTGCTTAATACAATGCGATTAATCTGCCATTCCACACTAAAGGATTTAAGCCAATGCAGCCGTGATGACATTGATTCAATTGTTGCATTTATGCACACTCGTTATAAAAGCCCAAAATCAAAAAGTGATTTTATAAAAGATTTGAAGCATATCTGGAAGCTTTTATTTCCTGAAATTGATGAAAAAGGCAGGATTGACGAAACTTTAATGCCCTATCCTGTCAGGCATTTAAAGGCTGAAACAGACAAGAGCAGGCAGAAGGCGCGTCAGGATAAATTGACGTGGGAAGAATATGAAAAACTTGTAAATTACTTTGCCGGCGATCCAATGATGCAGGCATATCTAACATTGTCTTTGGAATCTCTTGGCAGACCGCAGGAAATGCTGTACGTTAAGCTTGGCAACGTTGAAATGCACGATAATTATGCCAAAATCTTTATTACGGAGCACGGAAAAGAAGGTATTGGATTTTTGCAGTGTATTGATAGCTTTCCGTATTTAATGAAGTGGTATAACATCCATCCTTTAAAGCATGATAGAAATGCTTTTTTGTTTGTTTCTAAAAGGAACAATCAGCTAAAACCGGTAGTTATTAACAATATATTAAAATCAGCCTGCAAAAATCTTGGAATTCAGAAGCCGGTTACTTGTTATTCTTTCAAGAGGAATGGAGTTACATTCTCAAGATTACGGGGAGAAAGCGATGTTGAGATTCAGCATAAAGCACGCTGGACGTCAACAAAGCAGTTAAAGACGTATGATTTGAGCACGCAGGAAGACAGTTTTAAGAGAGCATTGGCAAAGCGCGGATTGTTAAATCAGGATAATTTTATAGATTGTCAGCCGGAATCAAAGAAATGCCGGTTTTGCGGTTATGATAAGATTGGATTTTCAGAAGATATTTGCCCTCAATGCCTGCATATAATCAATCAGGAAAAAATCAAGAAATATCTGAAAGCAGAACAATCCCTGAACGATTTTATGAGCCCTGAAATGCAGATGTTGTTTAAGCTGGTGTATAAGTTACAGATGGAGATTTTGGAGATAAAACAACTAAACTGAACTGGTTATAGATTAAATACAATAAGAGGAAACCACATACCGGCAAATAATGCGACAGAAGAACACCAATGCAAACGTTCAAAGAATCGCTTGCATTAGCCAAAGAAAAAATGTTAAATTATATCTTACAGACAGCAACTTAATAACATAGGAGTTGTTAGAGCAAGTATTGACTATTACATGTTTTTGTAATGCGTCAATTTTTCTATTTCAGCAGATTTATCATTGATAAATTTATCATCTTTATATTTTTTAATATACTCAATTCTCCAATTATCATATTCCAAAAGCATCACATGAGTTTCCTGCTTATTTATATCTTGATTAAATCCTATCTTTAAAGATTCAATTAAAGTTGATATTGCTTCCCTAAATTTCCTTTTCCTTTCCCTTGAGTTTTTAATTTGAAATTTATATAATAAATAATAATAACTTGCAATAGTTTCAATAAAATGACTTTTCTTTTTGCTTTTATTTAATAGTTGATATAGCTTTTTTGCTTGTACTATTAAATTATTATTTGGTTTGGATAATTTTGAAATACACCATAGCATAACATTATTATTTAGCATTTGTAGCAACAAATAATCATCCTTCTCTTTTTCAGAATAATTGGATATATTATTATTAATAATGTTGCCAACTATATGACAATATTCTATTGATCTATATAGGTTTTTATCTGTTGTATTAATATTGAATAGATGTTTTCTTGCAATGATTTTACTTATTAGATAAGGAATCCGTGGATCTTCCTTGTTATTATTATGCAAAGATTCAAGTTCTTTTATAATTCCCTCTATTTTATCATTTCTTTCTTTGATATTCGGTCTCCCAAATATTATTCGAGATTTTGATAATGCCCATAAATAAGTAAATTCTACAATTCTCTCATTTTTTTCTTTCTTATATTGATTCTTCCACTCTTCTGTTAACCAGGAACATGCTGTATAATCTTCATTACAATATAATATAATGCTTGCCAATAAACTTGCATCAGGGTTATTATAATTACTGGATATATGTTCTAATATTGTTCTGAAATTTTCTGTAAAATTACCTTCTTCATCAATTGATTTACTTATGATATTATAGATTATTGAATTATTTTTGAATGTGATATGTAATAAAATTCCATCTACTCTTTCAAACCTATATTTTAATGGTATATCACTAAAATTAATGATTGAAGAATTTAAATTTTCAATATTTACATTAACGACTTTTCTAAATGTTGATAATGCTGCCCTGAGCTCAATAAAAAATTTCTCGCTTGTTTTTTCATCGAATTTAATAAAATATTTGTCAAACATATCAACAATACTTTTTATATCTTTATAATAATTTGGGTCAATGCTATCATTTATAAAAGATAATAAATTACTGAATACTGCATTCTTTTGTATAATGCTATTTATCTGAAGAACATCATATTCTGATCCAATAACCTTATTAATATTATCTATTATTTGTTTGCATTCTTTTTTTGTACTATCATTACATTTGTTATCTTGGAGACATATTTTACATTTATTTTCAATTTCATCAGAACGTAATGAAGGGATTAGCTTTAAGTTAGGTAATATATGCTTTTCTCTTTCTTTAAGATATTTAATTCTACATTTAAACTGTCTATGGTACGTTTTTAACCATTCTTCAAAATGATATGATGTACGTAATATATTGATTCCTTCAACATTACAATATTCTGGCAAATCTTTACGGTTAATTGAAGGAAATAATGAATATTTTGAAGAAATATATAAAGATTCTTCTTTTAATACATTCCATAACGTATGTGCGTCGGATAATAAAAAATATATTGTACGATCTTCTTTAATCTGATTTAATTTAATCACACATTCAATTGCTATTGCATCTATCGCATTTTGAAGTGGTCTTTTAGGTCTATAATGATTCAACACATCCTTCCACTGTTGAATGGAATCACTGGTTACTATTTCGTATAAATTATATGGAAGTTCTTTTACATGCTCAACATCATTTTTATCCTTGAGAATATTTTGTAGTGTTTTTACTCCCAGAGAGTTTATATAATACGCTAAATACATTCCATCAGTAATTAATTTCGCAAATTGCTCAATATTATCTTTATCTGGATCATCCTGCTTAATTAATTTTTTCCAATCTTTTTTTATGATACTGGGGTCGAGCTTTGCTGTTAATTCATTAATATGTTTTTTTAGTTCATCTCTTTTTACCTTTTCAAATTTGCTTCTTAATGATGTTTCTAATTCATATATATAGGGTTCAATCAAATAAGGCACATCGCATTTAAGAGTGCCGAAGAAAGGAATTGCCTTTATTATTCTATTAAGGTATATACTTTTCTGTTCATCTTCATCAGGGATTACAAACCATTCAACATCTTGTTCAGTATGTTGATTTCTTTTTGTTTTCTTTTTCAATATGTTAGGAAAAGCAACCTCATATATATTATGATAATCCACAATAAATTTTAACTTCCAGCCATCATGAAGTAACGTATCATCAAGAATTACTTCTCGAATAATTTTTGACTTTTTCTTATAGTTATTAAACCTGTTATAAGAATATTTTAAGTCTATATCACATTGTTGTTTTTTTCCTGAGACCATATTTCCTCTGTGTAATATGAGTCTGGAGTCTATGTGTTCAAGATTGGATTTTCACTTAACATATAAATTTCTTGAAATGAATTTTTTTTACTATTGGATGGTTTATTAAGCAAATGATCCGCTAACTGATCTATTTTGTTATTAATAATATCTTTTTGTGTATCTGTTAATATATTTGTAGGGATTTCAATATATGCAATTTCTTTACTATTTGGTAGATTGAAAAATATTTCATAAAGAGAAGTCATTTCCTCATACTCATATCCTGTAATATCGTTTTTATCTATTATTAATGGATTTAATTCTAATTTCTCAAGCATATTCCAAAATATTGTCAAATCGTTAAGTATACTTAAAAGCAACTTTAATCCTATTTTCTCGAAATTATATTTACCCACTTTAATTAAAAAATACCAAAATATTATGGGCAAATGTATCATGTCACGGTTATTCTTATATATTTCAAAAGCAATCGGAAAATATTCTAAGAACAATTCAGTTATAGGTAGATATTGCAATGTTGCTTGTAAGCAAATTTCTGTATATTGTGGATTTCGAATATAACTATTTATTATTTCTCTTAGAGCCTTCATATGTTTTTCTGAAGATAAATCGAACTCTAAAAGTGCTGCAATTATTTTCGGTTTAAGTTGGTCAGATGTTTCAATTGTTAATTTCCCAATATTTTTTGAATATAATATATGAAACAATATATTCACCGTTTTTTCTACTCGTATTTCTCGTATTAAATGCAAAAGATTTAAAAAATAATCTTTATTATCGATTTTGAATCTTTCTCTTTCCAAGCATAAAAATATGGCTTCTCTAAATAAATTACTCTGTTTTACATCTTTACAACTGGAAAAAACAGATATTATTGAATAAACCAGTGGCTGTTTTGGATCTACACTAAGGTAATATCCTCTTCCAGTTTTTAAAATCTGATTGATTTCTTCGTATAATTTCTCTAAATCATGTGGTAAAATTTCATCAATAGACATTTGTTTACTCTCCTTAACGCCACCATTCTGTTTTGACATTCATTCCCCATGCACAATTTAAATAGAAGATTGCTTCTCTCATTTCGCTATTGCCAGTCTCAAAAAGTGTGATTTCTTTTGATAAATAATTTTCCCATGAAACATCATTAGCTTGTTTTAATTCATTATTTGAAAAATCCAATATTTTTTTAAATTCGATGTAATGCTCTTCTTTCTCCTCAATAATAATTTCAGGTAATCCTTCCTTAGGTTGCAATGATACTATTGGTAAAGTGCGGCCATTACCTCTTGTTTCATGTTCCGGTCGAAATTGTAAAGCGAAATGCCCATCAATGATAGTAGGCCTGTAAGGAGTGCATTTGTCAACAATATCTAATACAACATAATGTTTGCCTACAACAAAAGCCGTTATTCCAAGTTTGTCGCATGCAGTTCTTCCATCTGAAATATTTTGTAAACCCTCATCATAGATAGTGAACCATTTACTTATATCACTTATTTTAATTTTCTTTCTTTTTAGAATATAGTTTATGGGTATTATTAAATCATTAGGAGAAGAACAATCTCTACCATATTCAATACCTATAGCTTCTAAGAAAAACCCCCAAGGCATTACTCTAGAGAATTTTTCATTTTTAACATTAAATAGATTTCCAATATTTAGTGATAATTTTTTACTCTTTTTAGTTTCTATATATTGAACAGCAAAAGCTTCACAAATATTAATTGGATTGGTATAGCTATTCAGATTCAGAAAAGCAGAAAAGTCTTTGATAAATGATAAACCAAAATTCTCGTTATTCCATTTATTAAGAAACAATTCCCTCATAAGGTTATATGAAATTACTTTTCCTCTAAAACCCTCATTGTACGATTTATTAAACCATAAGTGTAATGGTTCATGCAGGCTTATTGATTCTAAATATGTAAAAACTTCTTTTAAATTCATAATTCCTTTTAAGTATATGTTTTTAGTGATATATTTAGACTTTAAAATATAAGAAATGAAAGAATAAAAAACAAGCACTATTTACTGTTATTTATTGTACTTCTTTTTATCCCTGTCTATTTTTAACCATACCAAATTTATCCTTCTTTAAACCGGAGGTGATTCAATGCAATATCCGAAAAAGAGGATTGTCAAGCAATTGCTGCAGTTTGAATTCAAAAATGGAATTCATGTCCCGACAAACATCGGCTCTATTTACGAGGATGAAAACGGAAAACAGTCAGGAGTTATTGATTTGAACAGGGCTGATGAAACTCCAAAGGGAGATGAAAGATATCTGTGCTTTGTGGTCGTTGATCCTTTTAAAGCAAATGATTTGAAAAAGCAGGCAAGCTCAAAGGAACAAGCGTCAAAACCTTAAACTCTGTATGAAAATTAAGTCATTATTCCTTTCAGATATTTTTGGAAAAATCAAAAGTCTATGGATCTTGATAAAGCTAACAATGAAAATGAATTAAATAATTGGCAGAACATTCCATTAGCATCTAATCTTGATTCAGATTTAATAAACTCAATTTTAAGGCAGAAATTATTGAACAATCTTTTGCTGATTGACAATGTTCTTGACAGGATTAAGGCAAGGAAAAACATTCATCAGGAGCTTATAAACGAGATTATAACCATTGAGAATTTGATAATGGTGCAGTTAAGAATCATTAATTTCAGATTACAGCATAAAATGTATTTTCCTGAAAGCTTAAAAGGAGTGCTTGAAAGGGAATATTTTACGACAAAACGGGAAAAGATAAGGATTAATGAAAATTCAACAAGGGACATTGCAATGCTTGAAAAAGAGTTACGGGAGCTTTGGAAGAACGTGTTTGAATTATTAACACAGATTAAATTTGTGTCAGATGGACTCGGATATAATAAGGGCAAGTAAGCCGTTTTTGGGAGAAGCCTCAAGCTTAATCGAGCTAATCAGGGCTATTGAGATTTCCAAAGGTAAAATATTGTTACAGCCTGTTGAATATCAGCATTGCGAGGGAGATTATTTTATCGGCTATGTTTATTATGGAGATACAAAATTATATCCGTTTTACCTTAAAGAAAAACAGCTTCCCGAGCATATTGGCATATTCGGAAGGACTGGCGCTGCAAAAACCAATTTAACGCTGTGGCTGATTAAAGCTCTGAATGAGAATAAAAAACATTTCTGGATATTTGATTTCAAGAAAGAGTACCGGGATTTATTGCAGAAGAAAGAATTTCAGGATGTAAACATTTATACAGTCGGAAGGGATGATATTGCCCCCGTTAATGTTGATTTGTTAAGCCCGCCTGAAAATGCCTCTCCTGACAGCTATCTAAATCATTTAAAGAATATAATCGGCGAGGCTTATAACTGCCTTGACGGAGCACAGGATGTTATCAGGGATGGTTTGGATTATGTTTACAGGGATTCCGGAGTATTTTCAAATGAAATTATTAAAAAGCCTGATTTTAAGGCTGTTTATGCGCATCTTGCATTAAAAAAGTATCCGAGATTCTCAAGGGAAGCTTTATGGCACGATTCAGCTTTACGAGCTTTAAGAAGCATTAATTATGGAGGTTTTGGGAAATCCGTTAATGCTGATGAAAATGCTGTTAAGCCTTCTGATTTGCTTAATAATTCAATAATCTGGGAGCTTGATTCTCTTGATTTGAATTCCAAGATATTCTTTATTGAATCCTTGTTAAACTGGATTTATCATTACCGGCTAAACAATAATGTATCTTCTTTATTGGATCTTGTAATTGTTGTAGATGAATCGCAGAACATTCTTTCTAAAGAACGGCTGAAGATTTTATCAACGGTTACAAAAGGTCATGAAACGATTATTGAAAAATTTATCAGGGAAATAAGGTTAATGGGCATTGGTTTAATTCTTGTCGGGCATAACATTAGCCTGTTTCCGATTCAGGTGATTGGAAATCTTGGAACGATATTTGACTTGAACACAAAGCATTCGGATGATGTTAATGAAGCTGCAAAGTCTTTATTGCTGAAGGAAAAAGAGTATCTTGGAGCATTACAGCCGGGATATGCAATTGTAAAAATGAGTCACGGCTGGCTGAAGCCATTTCTGATTAAAACCGAGCTTTTTGATATAGAAAAGGGGAAAATGCGCGGGATTTACGGAGATTCTGTAATAAGAAAGAAAATGCGAGGCTGTTCCGGATATTCAAGATTAAATAAAGCTGTTTCTGACAATAAAAGTCAGTTCCATACTGTTCTGCCTTACGATATAAACAATGATGAGTTGGCTTTTTTAAAGTCTATAGCTGAAAATCCCTTTATTGGCATACGGGAAAGGTATAAAATATTGTCTTTAAGTGTAGGTAAAGGCAACAACGTACAAAAATGCTTGATTTTTAAAAAATTTATTTATACACTTAATCTACGGACAGGTCAACATGCTTACACGAAGTTTAATGTGCTTACTGATGAAGGCAGGTTGATTGTTAAGGAATCTTCTACTGAATGCGTCTGCCCTCAAAAAGAGCACTTTGAGCATGAATACTGGAAATATACTATTGCCGAGAAGTTAAAACAAAAAGGATGGAACGTCTTTATCGAATGGAACAACATTGATATAATGGCTGAAAAAGACAGGAAAAGGATTGCTGTTGAAATTAAAACAAGGACAGATGGGTGGAAGGAAAATCTGAATAATGCTAAAATGCACATAAAAGGCTCTATGTACTTTTTATCTCCATACAAAGAAATCTTGAATTATTTAAACAGTGCTAATTGCAAGAACTATACTGTTATGTTTCCTTGGACTATGCTGAATAGCTTTTAAGAATAAGATTAATAAGACGATACAAAATTACTTTAAGCGAATAAAAACATTTATAAATTTTGATTAATTTTGTTTTATAAGAAAAACAAATTGTAATGTTTTAAAAAAAAGGATATAAAAAATGAAAAGATTAAGATTAATCAGTGTAATTAGTGTAACAATAATTGTCTTGGTAATTTTAGCTGGTTTTTTAGGCTGTTCGAAAAAGCAGGAAGAAATAAAAATTGGGGCGATATTGTCATTAACAGGAGATGCAGCACTTTATGGACAAAATGCAAAAGAAGGCATTGATCTTGCAGTCGAAGAGGTAAATAAGGAAGGAGGTATCTTAGGAAAAAACATTAAAGTAATCTATGAAGACACTCAAGCAGATCCAAAAATTGGACTATCAGCCTTTCAGAAGCTTGTCAAAGTTGATAAGGTGGAATCAGTAATTGGTCCTATTACTAGTTCAGTTCTTCTTGCTGTAGCTCCCGTTGCTAATAAAGAACAAGTCGTAGTTTTGTCACCAGCGGCGACTTCTCCTGATATAACTGAAGCTGGAGACTTTATCTTCAGG